>BNJT01000588.1_pt1 | contig 44386 bp, 38 predicted proteins | sample 8540491 | NCBI WGS metagenome assembly BNJT01 (sample SAMD00202455, study PRJDB9452) | human saliva metagenome | host: Homo sapiens | reverse complement strand
TGCGATAAAGAACAGGAAATGGAGAAGGTGGAACTTGTATAGAGTGCAAGTTGACGAGAAGACAAGTTTACGAGTTGACAATTTGCTTGTTTAAAGGGCAACAAGTTGACAAGTTAAAAACATTATATATTAGTGATTTAATTGGTGTAATTAAAAGCTAATTATAACAATATATTTTATAAGTTATAGACTTGTTTATTCTCCTCAAATACGTTCTCTTCCAAATTATTTTCATGAAAAAAATATTTATTTACGTGAACAGAAATATTTTTTTTCATGAAAAATAAATATTTCTCCTTATGAAGATACATTAAGACTAACTTAGTATAACTACTAAGGCAAATGCTATTACACATTTTATTAACCTATAAATCATTGCATAACAAATAGGTTTTCTCATTTTTTTTTCGTACATTTGCAAGCATAGTATAAGGGTGTTTTTCATTCATTCGTAGACAAGTAATAGAATCTTGATGGATAATAAGAGTGCAACTTTAGAGTTAGGAACTAAACCAGTAGCTAAATTGCTGGCACAATATGCTTTTCCAGCAATTATTGCTATGATAGCAGCCTCGCTCTATAACATCGTAGACCGAATATTCATTGGTCAGATTGTAGGACCAATGGCTATATCTGGTTTAGCTATTACCTTTCCTTTTATTAACCTTGGAGCTGCCTTTGGTGCGGCTGTCGGAATAGGAGCATCTACGTCTATCAGCGTGAAATTAGGTCAGCGTGACTATGAAACCGCTGAGAATATTCTTGGTAATACGGTAACATTGAATCTGATAATAGGAAGTGCTTTTGGCATAATCTGTCTTATATTTTTAGATCCTATCTTACGTTTCTTTGGTGCCAGTGACGCAACAATCCCATACGCTCGTAGTTTCATGGAGGTTATCTTAGCTGGCAATGTCATCTCGCACATGTATTTTGGCATGAATGCCGTACTACGTGCAGCATCAAAACCTCGACAGGCTATGATGGCAACGATTTTCACTGTATTGATAAATATAGTATTAGACTTTATCTTTATCAGACTCTGGGGCTGGGGGATTCGTGGTGCAGCTTTCGCCACAGTCTTATCACAAGCATTGGCATTATGCTGGCAGATGAAGCAGTTTACCAACAAAGATGAGATATTACATCTAAAGCGCGGAATCTATCGACTTAAAAGACATTTGGTTGAGAATATCATTTCAATCGGAATTTCTCCATTCTTGATGAATGTCTGTGCTTGTGTCGTAGTTATATTTATGAATAATCAGTTGGTAAAATACGGCGGCGATATAGCTGTTGGAGCTTTTGGTATAGCTTATAGCGTTGCTATGGTTTTTATAATGTTTGTCATTGGATTAGACCAAGGTATGCAGCCTATTGCAGGATATAACTATGGTTCTCAGCAGACTGACAGACTTATGCGTGTATTGAAACTTACAATCTTTGCAGCAACAGGGATTATGGTTACAGCTTGGTTAATAGCACATTTAGCTCCATATTACTGTGCCCGTATGTTTACAAAAGACCCTGAATTAATTCGTCAGTCCATCAAGGCTATTCAAATAAACATGATGATGTACCCTATTGTTGGATTCCAAATGGTTGTAACAAACTTCTTTCAGTGTATTGGTAAAGTAAAGATAAGCATTTTTCTTATCTCTTTCTCGCCAACTACTATTCTTAATACCACTACTGGTTATTCTCCCAAACTTCTTCAATTTAGATGGTGTATGGGCCTCATTGCCTTCAAGTGATTTCTTAGCATCATTAGTTGCAGCAATCATTATGACTATATATATGCGTCGATTGAAACAACAGAGTATAAACAATCAAAACTTAAAATCATAAATTAAGAATCTAAATATGGAAAAGGAGCTAATCATAAACGTTGGCCGTCAAATAGGCAGTGGTGGTCGCATAATCGCCAAGATGCTTGCAGATGAGTTTGATTGCCATTTCTATGACCGTGAGATTCTCAATCTCGCTGCTAAAGAAAGTGGTTTCTCGGAGAAGTTCTTTGAGCAGAACGATGAGCAAAAAGGATTTATGAAAGGACATTTCCACATACACCTTCCTCTCTTAGGCGATAATAACTTCTATAAGAGTAATTTCTCACAAGAAAGTCTTTATCAGTTCCAAAGTGACGCAATTCGTGAAGTAGCAAAACAAAATCCACGCTGTGTATTTGTTGGTAGAACTGCTGATTACGTTTTACGTGATAATCCAAACACCATCAATATCTTTATAACAGCTTCAATGGACACTCGTATTGCTAATGTGTGTGAGCGACGTGGATGCTCTAAAGAAGAAGCGCGTAAGTTTATTGAAAATGGTGAAAGTGAGCGTGCCAAATACTATAACTATTACACAACAAAGGTTTGGGGGCATGCTGAAAGTTATGACCTTTGTATTGATGCCAGTATACTTGGATTAGATAAGACAAAGGATTTAATTGCAGAGTTTATCAGAAGAAAAAGTATTTAATGAAACGAATAGGTATAATCTCTGACACCCACGGACACTGGGATGATAAATATGAACACTATCTTGGCGAATGTGATGAGATATGGCACGCTGGTGATATAGGTTCATTAGAAGTTGCGGATAAGTTTGAGGCAATGAAACCCATCTTCCGTGCTGTATGTGGGAATATAGATGATTACACTATGCGCAACCGCTATCGAGAAATTCTACGCTTTAAGTGTGAAGATGTTGATGTTCTGCTGAAACATATTGGAGGTTATCCTGGACGATATGATCGTTCGGTACAAAGTATGCTCTATGCTTCTCCACCCAACCTCTTTATTGATGGACACTCGCATATCCTCAAAATACAATTCGATAAGACACTAAACCTACTTCATATAAATCCTGGCGCAGCTGGTCTTCGTGGATGGCATAAAGATAGAACTTTAGTGAGATTAACTATCGAAGGTAATAAATTTACTGATTGTGAAGTTATAACATTGGGAAATAAACAAACTAAACCTATCTGATTTGTAATGCACAACATTCAGAGTCGCTAACAATAAAACTGTTAAAACTAACAATAAGAAAACAAACAAAATAATAAAGATATGAAAACGTATTTAGTAACTGGTGCTGCTGGATTTATCGGAGCAAACTACATTAAGTATCTACTTCACAAGAAGTATGTGAACGAAGAAATTAAGGTTATTATCCTCGATGCACTTACCTATGCTGGTAACCTTGGTACTATCAAGGATGATATTGATAACGAGCGTTGCATCTTTGTAAAGGGTGACATCCGTGACCGTGAGCTTGTTGACCAACTCTTTGCTGAATATGACATTGACTATCTCGTAAACTTTGCTGCAGAAAGTCATGTTGACCGTTCTATTGAAGATCCACAGTTGTTCCTTTCTGTAAATATCCTTGGTACACAGAACCTCATGGATGCTGCACGTCGTGCATGGGTGACAGGTAAAGACGAGCAAGGTTATCCAACATGGAAGGCTGGCAAGCGTTACCATCAGGTATCTACTGATGAAGTATATGGTTCATTAGGAGCAGAAGGCTACTTTACCGAGGAGACTCCACTCTGTCCACATAGTCCATACTCAGCAAGTAAGACAAGTGCAGATCATTTTGTGATGGCATATCATGATACATATCACATGCCTATCAGTATTACACGTTGTTCAAATAACTATGGTCCTTACCACTTTCCAGAGAAATTGATTCCATTAATTATCAATAACATCCTCGAGGGAAAGAAACTCCCAGTATATGGTGAGGGTTTGAATGTACGCGACTGGTTGTATGTAGAGGATCATTGCAAAGCTATTGATATGGTTGTACGTGAAGGTCGTGTAGGTGAAGTTTACAATGTTGGTGGACATAATGAAATGAAGAATATCGACATCGTTAAACTCACAATAAAGACTATCCATGACATGATGGCAGAGGATAAGAACCTCCGTACTATCCTCAAGAAGCAGGTCAAAGACGCAAATGGTGACATTGATATCAGCTGGATAAATGAAGAGTTAATCACACATGTCCCAGACCGTCTTGGTCATGATGCACGTTATGCCATTGACCCAACAAAGATAAAGAATGAGTTAGGTTGGTATCCTGAAACAATGTTTGCTGACGGTATTGTAAAAACTATCCGTTGGAACTTAGAGCATCAAGACTGGATTCAAGAGGTTACTTCCGGAGATTACCAAAAAGTACTATGACATGATGTACACAAAAAAAGGAAGATAATAAATCTACTAAAATATAATCTCACACCCTCGTCTAACTCTTCATTATACGGCGAGGGTGTAAAACCTTCTCACAAACAAAAGATAGACAACACATCTTCAAATGAAAAAAATCTTGTTATTAGGCTCAGGCGAACTGGGCAAAGAGTTCGTTATAGCAGCTAAACGTACTGGACAATATGTCATTGCTTGCGATAGTTATAAGAATGCACCAGCCATGCAGGTAGCTGATGAGTCTGAAGTAATAGATATGCTTGATGGTACAGCCCTTGATGCTATTGTAGATAAGCACAAACCGGACTTGATTATTCCTGAGATTGAAGCAATCAGAACTGAACGTTTGTTTGATTATGAAGAACGTGGAATACAAGTTGCTCCATCAGCACGTGCAGTAAACTTCACCATGAATCGTCGTGCTATACGCGACCTCGCAGCACGCGACTTAGGATTAAGAACAGCCAAATATTTCTATGCTAAGACATACGAAGAATTCAAGGCTGCAGCTGACGAGATTGGTTTCCCATGTGTTGTAAAGCCTTTGATGAGTTCAAGTGGACATGGTCAGAGTTATGTTCACAATGATGAAGAACTCGAAGAAGCGTTTAAGAATGCGATGGATGGCGCACGTGGCGATGTGAAGGAGGTGATTATTGAAGAGTTTATTGAGTTTGAGAGTGAATTTACTCTGCTTACCGTGACACAGAAGAATGGCCCTACCCTCTTCTGCCCACCTATCGGTCACATACAGAAAGGTGGCGATTACCGTGAAAGCTGGCAGCCATACGCTATCTCAGAAGATTCATTACGTCAGGCAGAGCATATTGCTAACGAAGTAACTCGTGCTCTTACTGGATATGGTATTTGGGGTGTTGAGTTCTTCTTGACAAAGACTGGAGAAGTTATCTTCTCAGAATTATCTCCTCGCCCACATGATACAGGTATGGTTACATTGGCACATACTACGAACTTCAGCGAGTTTGAACTTCATTTCCGTGCTGTAATGGGACTCCCAATCCCTGCTATCCACCTTGAGCATGCTGGTTGTTCTGCTGTAATTCTTTCTCCTATTGAGACAGACAAGCCATTATCATACAACTTATTAGATGCTTGCAACGAAGACCGGACACGCTTACGTATCTTCGGAAAACCAATTGCTCACGTGGGTCGTCGTATGGGTGTAGCACTCTGCTATGGAGAAGTTGGTACTGATATGGATGCACTTCGTGATAAGACTAAGCGTGTTGCAGCAACTGTATTAGGTACAGACCCTTACATGAAGAAATAAAAGACAGGAATGTCAAAGGCTGTAAGAATGGAAGAAACTAAGGCTTCAATAGGAAAGATTATCTCTTTGCAAAAGATGGTTGACCCACGTGGTAACCTCTCTATTGCAGAGGGAATGAAGGATATTCCTTTCAATATTTCTCGTGTTTATTGGACATACGATGTACCATCAGGTGCTTGCCGTGGTGGTCATGCCCATAAGCATTGCCGAGAGTTCATTATTGCTGTGAGTGGTTCGTTTACAGTTACACTCGATAATGGGCTCAACAAGCAATCTTTTCTCTTGAATCATCCTTATCAAGGACTCTTAGTTGAAACAGATATATGGCGCACACTCGATGATTTTTCATCGGGTGCAGTGTGCCTTGTTTTGGCAGAAGACCCTTTTGATGAGGAGGATTATATCCGTGAATACAAAGAGTTTCTTAACTATCAGCGTTCTAAGAAGGAATAAAAGGCTATCCATAAATTTAATATAAAAGGAGACAAGAAGTAAATTCTGAATACCTTCTACTATTCAATCCTAACATATAATGTTTGAAGTAAAGCAATATACGCAAGAGCAAACACAAGAGTGGAATGAGTTTATAGAGAAATCTCGACAAGGAACGTTTCTCTTCAACCGTTCCTATATGGATTATCATACAGATAGGTTTCAAGACGCTTCGTTGATGATTTATCGTAAAGGTCTGCTCTATGCACTCTTTCCTGCTAATCGTTTAAATGATACACTTTACTCTCATCAAGGATTGACTTATGGTGGACTTATAACTAAGAAGCAGGCTACCACAGCTGAGATTTGTGAGGTTTTTATAAGGATTAACAAACATCTTTATAACTCAGAAATACAAAGAGTTATATATAAACCAACTCCATGGATATATCATTGTTATCCAGCAGAAGAAGACCTCTATGCTCTTTTCAATGTGTGTCATGCCCAACTGGTGGCTCGTGACATATCAAGTACTATTCCATTTGCTTTACGTATGAAGTTCACAGAGAGCCGTCGAAGTGGAATTAGAAAGGCAACACGTGCAGGAGTGACTGTTTGTGAGAGTAAAGACTATGCTACTTTTTGGAATATCCTAAATGATAACCTTACCAATAAGTATGATACGCATCCCGTGCACTCTCTTGAGGAGTTAGAACTACTCCACAACCATTTCCCTAAGTTCATTCGATTATTCATGGCATATAATAATAAAGGTATTGCTATTGGAGGGACAGTAATTTACGAGATGATGCAAGTTATTCACACACAGTATATCTCAGCATCAAAAGAAGGTAAAGAATTGGGGGCACTTGATTTCCTCTTTGATTACATTATCAATGTTGTCTATGCTGATCATAAAGGTTACTTTGACTTTGGCAAGAGTACAGAAGAACAAGGAAAGGTTCTTAACGCACCACTTATTTTTCAAAAAGAAGGCTTTGGAGGACGTGGCGTTTGCTACGACTGTTATACATGGGAAACAAAGTCAGTTATAGAGTAATACAAGGCTTCCGACCATAAGCAGTGCACTTCATAAAAGAATAAACATGATAAATTATCTCTCATTACAAAAAATAACAGCATTACACGAACCAGAGCTTACTGCTGCTGTTAATCAGGTACTACGCTCAGGATGGTATCTGCAGGGAGAGCATATAACATTATTTGAAAAGAATTATGCACAATATATTGGCACAAAATACTGTGTGACCTGTGGAAACGGTCTTGACGCGCTGTGTCTTATTCTTCGTGCATATATTGAGTTAGGAGTACTCAAAGAAGGAGATGAAGTCATTGTTCCTGCTAACACATACATAGCAACAATCCTATCCATCACTGAGAACCATCTTACTCCTATACTTGTAGAACCAGATATCAACACTTTTGAGATAGATGAGCGACAGATAGAACAAGCTATCACTCCTCGCACACGTGCTATTATGCTTGTGCACCTTTATGGGAGATGTGCTTATACAGCTTTCATTGGTGACATTTGCAAACGTCATAACCTCTTACTACTTGAAGATAATGCACAAGCGCACGGCTGTTACTTTGATAACAAACGTACAGGAAGCCTTGGAAATGCTGCCGCTCATAGCTTTTACCCAGGAAAGAATCTCGGTGCATTAGGTGATGCAGGAGCAGTGACAACCAATGATGAACTGCTGGCGCATACTATTCGAAGCCTTGCCAACTATGGCTCTACACGTAAGTATGAGTTTACTTTTAAGGGAAAGAATAGCCGCATGGATGAGATTCATGCAGCAGTTTTGAATGTAAAACTCCCCTATCTTGATGAAGAAAACCTGCGCAGAAAGCAGATTGCCAAAGCATACTTAAAGGGCATTAACAACCCACAAATAACATTGATAAAGGATAATGACAGAGACAATGTATATCATATATTCCCTATTCTTGTCCATCTCGTGATCGTTTACAACAATATCTCAAAGACAATGGTATTGAAACGATGATACACTATCCCATTCCACCACATCAGCAACAGGCTTATAAAGAATGGAATGAGCGACATTATCCTATCACAGAGTTTATTCATCAACAAGAACTCTCCCTCCCTTGCAATCCAGCAATGACTGATGAAGAAGTTTATCAAATCATTGATAGCCTCAATATGTATCAATAAAACAAAATCATAACGTATGAGAAAGATTACCTATATTACATCAACATTCGTTGCGTTGATGGCATTACAAGCGCAACCAGTCAATGCTGACAATATAAATAAGGTACCAACAAACCAACTCACCTGCCCAGCAGATGCAGTGACATTCATCTCTAAACGTCCTAAAGAATCTGAAAGACTTTTCCGCTCAGAAGCAGTAGAAAAAGAAATACAGAACGTTATAAAGAAGTTAACGAACAAACGCCTGGCATGGATGTTTGAGAATTGCTTCCCAAATACACTTGACACTACTGTACACTATGGCGAAGAAGCTGATGGAACACCTGATACTTATGTTTATACAGGTGACATTCCTGCTATGTGGCTTCGTGATTCTGGTGCACAGGTGTGGCCATACGTACAGTTAGCAGGAAAGGATAAGAAACTGAAGAAGATGTTAGCTGGTGTTATCAATCGTCAATTCAAATGTATTAATATTGATCCATACGCTAATGCATTTAATCATTATCCAGACCCAAATGGACGTTGGATGACCGATGAAACTGACATGAAACCAGAGCTACACGAACGTAAGTTTGAGATTGACTCACTCTGTTATCCAATCCGTCTCGCTTTTGAATATTGGAAGATAACTGGCGATACAAGCATCTTGGCTCAGAATGGATTAAAGCTGTTGAGAACATTCTAAAGACATTCCGCGAGCAACAGAAGAAAGATGGCAGAGGAACCTATAAGTTCCTTCGCGTTACAGATCGTGCATTTGACACAATGAGCAATGCAGGATGGGGCGCACCTGTTAAGCCTGTAGGACTGATTGCTTCTGCCTTCCGCCCTTCAGACGATGCAACTACACTTCAGTTCCTCGTACCTTCAAACTTTATGGCAGTATCTTCTCTACGTAAAGCAGCAGAGATATTGACCAAAGTGAATAAGAATACATCACTTGCAACTCAGTGTAGCGATCTTGCTAACGAAGTCAGCGATGCTTTGCAAAAGTATGCTGTATACGAACATCCTAAATATGGTAAGATATATGCTTACGAAGTAGATGGCTTTGGTAGCTACTTCCTGATGGATGATGCAAATGTGCCAAGTCTGTTAGCAATGCCTTATCTTGGTGATGTAAGCGCAGATGATCCTATCTATCAGAATACTCGCCGTTATGTATGGAGTGAAGATAATCCTTATTTCCATCGTGGTAAGGCTGGTGAAGGTATTGGAGGTCCACATATTGGTAACGACATGATATGGCCTATGTCTATTATGATGCGTGCTTTTACCTCAAAAGATGATCAAGAAATACGTCAGTGTATTGAAATGTTAATGAATACTGATGCCGGAACAGGTTTTATTCACGAGAGTTTCTATAAGGACTATGCAAATAAGTTTACACGTGAATGGTTTGCATGGCAGAACACATTATTTGGTGAGCTTATCGTTAAGTTGGTAAATGATGGCAAACTTGGTTTGCTAAACAGCATAAAATAGACCAGTAACAACACAATTGTAGAGATATTTCAAAAGTTAGAAGATAAAAATCTTAATATTTACCTTATTTAACATTATATATTTGGAATTATAACAAGATTTGGATATCTTTGCATCGTGTTTTTTTCATGGTATTAGATTATTAAGGTTAGAAGATTAGTTGTCGTGAGACAAGTAATCTTTTCAGTCCCAGACCAACAGTCTGGGACTTTTTATTTTTAAGTACTTTGACTATATTTTTATGAATAAATCTAAACTATTTTGTTCTTAAAAAAACATGACTAAGTATCAAAAACATTGATATAATTAATTGTTTTTACGCAACAGGTCGCTAAAGATTTGTAACAATAAAAATCATATACATCAATCGAAAAACAAAAATTATTAGTATAATAAAAGAGCCAGTTCTGCAATGTAGAGCTGGCTCTTTTTATTATTTTCATATTCGATTAAAAAAAGAGTAACAAAGCCATTAAACAATGAGAATATTTATTTGACAACTGCAATATAACTTTTTTTCTCCCCAAAAAAATCAATGCTATTAGACACTAATTAAAAAAATTACTATTTTAATCTTTCGAATATTTTTTTCAAATCCTTAATATTGATAGATTTTAACTCGTTAAGATAAGCCTCACGGATATTTTTCCAGCTTATTATATGTAGCATGATTCCACATTTTATGAGGTGAAAAAAACCTAATAGAGCAAATTTAGATGCAGGCTCAGATTCCAAACGAGCAATCATCTCACCCATTGTGATGTTATTTGTATCGTGTGTAGGTGTATAAGTAACTTCATCTGTAGTAGGCGAATAGTTCTCTGAAATAAGATTTACCTCTTTTAATTTATAAAGAATATCAGCCATTACACGTACTGGAATATGTGTTGCAGCCTTTATTTGTAACGCTGTGTGAGGTTTTTTTCATCGTTGGCAAAAGCGTTGGCAAATATGACTCAACACCGTCGCACACAACACCATAATATCATTATGTGATATATCTTCCGTATCTATCAGGCATTCATAGTACTCTAAATTCTGATTAATATAGCTGAGTTCAGCGCAGAACAAACAAATATACCATGAAGTAAGAATCCATAGCATAAACAGTGGAAGTGCAGCAAATGAACCATAAATGGCATTATAGCTTGTAAGGAAAATCTGACCATGAATATAAACAGCTTGTAGGCAAAGCATAGCCATGCTGGCTATCATCGCCGGGCCAATTGTTTTTGTAATCTTAACCTTAGCATTGGGCATAAAAACATATAGCACAATAAACATAAGAGTAAGAATAGCCCATGGCACAAGAAAGCGAAGTGAGAAACTCGCAATTGTACCAAGAAAACGTAAACCATTTAGATTCTCTACAAAGCTATAGAAATAGATACTCAGTCCCGAAAGTATGATAATACTAATAGGAACAAGAAACATCAAGGCTGTATAGTCTATGATTACTCTACTAAGAGGGCGACTATCTTTAACCTGCCATATATTATCAAAAGTAGTCTCTACTGTTCTGATCAGAGAGAAAACACTATAAAGCATTATCACCAGTCCAATTCCAATAAAGAGTCCTGTTTTGGCATGAACAAGATAAGACTGTGTAAGCGTTAGCAACCAAGTGGCAGCCTCAGGTTGAGCCGACAGCATCTCACGAAACTGACTTTCAAGGAACTGACCAAAACCAAAGCCATTGGCAATAGCAAAAATCATAGACGCTATAGGCACAATTGCCATAATAGTAGAAAATGAAAGCTGTGTAGTAGCAGCAGCATGGTCGCGTTCAAAAAAGAATTTTACGGTAAGGTAGAGTTTTTGAATCTGTCTAATAAAAATTTCTCTACGTTTTGATCGCTGCTCTTTTGTCAAGAACATACCAACAGTAAAGAAGTATTTTTATGCTTTTAAAATCTATCTTCATTATTATTCCCTATTTCATAAAAAGTATAGAACTTATTATGCAAACTTAATAAAAAAAGCGAAATCAGCAACGATTTCACCTATTTATAACATTTACACTAATGACATTCATCTAAAAACAACAAGTCTGCTTTTTGTAACATATATACATCATGTTATAAAGTTAACGAACTTCGTTTTGTAATAAAAAATCATATACTCAATTTTAAACAAGGCTTAAATGCATCTGAATTAACGCTTAATTGACGTTCAAAAGATGCCCTTTTGCGATGCTGTTAACGCCCTTTTTGAAGGCTAATTAAGCACCTATTACCAAGCACTTTTTATAATTAACTGATAGTCTGGTAGTTGCAAAGGTTCATATTAAGACTTTTATTTTGATTATTTAAAGCAAATCTACTCAGCTTATTGTAAGTATTTTTTACAAAACAAAGACAGCTATCAACGTAGATTATAAAAAGCAAATAAAACAGCGCATACAGTTAATCTAACATTTAGTTTAACCCTATGCGCTGTCTTTTAAACAAAGAGCCAATTAGAACTGGAAGTAAATAAATGGCTGTATATCGGAGCTCTTCACCTGCATAATAATAAAGATAACAATAGTAATTGCTATTGCAGAAAGTAATACGCCTCCCTTCTCCAAGACACGTACACAACGATTCTGCCATGAGTCTGGAATCCAATGTGTCAGAAGAGCAAATATCATCAAGAGGAATACATACTTATACCCCATGAAGACATCAGGGAGTACGGAAGGATTGAACTTCGTAAACATTTGCTTTACCATAACCCATACAGCATCAAAGTCCTTACAACGGAAGAAAAGCCATGTAAAACAGAGTACGTGGAAAGTGATGAATACTGATACAAAACGACGAAGACCAGATGGATGATAACGGCGATCGTGTTTCATAACTGTCTGTGACCAAAACTTATGTACACAAACCAATGCACCATGTAACACACCCCAAACAATGAAATTCAAAGAAGCACCATGCCAAAGTCCGCAGGCTGTCATAGCTACCATCTGATTAAAATACATACGAAGTGTTCCTTCTTGTTTCCACCAAGTGAAATATAGACATAATCACGAATCCAAGTTGAAAGCGAAATATGCCAACGACGCCAGAAATCAGTCATGGAATCAGCTGTAAGTGGTGCATTAAAGTTCATTGGAATCTTAAATCCAAGAAGTAATGCAATACCGATTGCCATATCAGAATAACCAGAGAAGTCACAGTAGAATCTGAATACAATAGCCATAAAGACCAAGAAGCACCTCACCACCTGAGAAAAGTGTTGGATTATCAAAGATACGATCTACAAAGTTCTGTGAAATGTAATCAGAAATAACAGCTTTCTTGAAAAGACCTATGATAATAAAGAATACTCCCTGCGCAAACATCTCACGACTGATATGCAATGGCTTACGAATCTGTGGACCAAAGTCAGTTGCACGCGTAATCGGACCAGCGAGAAGTGTTGGGAAGAAGCTGACATAGAAAGCGTAGTCAAGAAGTGATTCCATTGGTTCAGCCTTCTTTCTGTAAATATCTACAACGTATGAAATTGTCTTAAAGGTATAGAAGCTAATTCCTACTGGTAAGAAGATATCCCAAGGTTGGAAGTTACCACCAATCATCTGTGTTACCATTCCAGCAAAGAAGTTGGTGTACTTAAAGTAAGCCAACAATCCAAGGTCTATTAACAGTGTCAAAGCCAACCATAATTTAGGATGCTTTCCCTTTGCGACACGTCGTGCAATATAAAAGTCACTCACTGTCACGATGAGCAACAACATAAAATAGAAGCTGCTACTCTTATAGAAGAAATAATAAGAGAAGAGCGTTACAAAGAGAAGTCTTCCATCTACCTTGTTTCTCAGACAGTAGTAACCTATCATAAAGACCAAGAAGATAAAGAGGAATGCTCCTGATGAGAAAAAGAAGCGGTTCGCGTGGATTATAGAGCAGGATATCAACCACCTTTGTGAAGTCAAGGCTTGAGATATACAACTCAATATTCTGTAGGAAGATTTTTAATATAGCCATGAACTGGCTGAATAAATTACTTAATTCCATCTGATTTTATATTGTACTAATAAATATTTACTCTTCAGCCAATTTCTCACGTCTTGCATAATTCTTCTGTCCTGCTACGATAGACTTGAAAATACGCTGACTGACATATTTACCACCTTTATAATTAATGTGTACGTAATCCTTAGTACCCATCCCCTGTTCGTCTACGATACGCATCATTGTACCAGGACCGCCCATCGCACGGAAAAGATTATAGAAACCGACATGACAATCGGCTGCAAGTTGCTCTTGATAGCCTACCAACATCTCGACACCCTTCATTGTACCATCAGGTGAAGTCTTTGAACCTCGGTCAGGACTACTAACAATAAGAATGCTCGTTTCAGGGAAACACTTGTGGAAGAGGTCTACAACAAGCTTCATGTCAGCCATATACTTCTTCAATCGCTCAGGCGTTGTCTCTGCATCTACAGCATTGACACCAAACTGAAATACAATAAGATCATACGGACGAACAAGCGCAAATTCCTTCAACATCTGCTCTGGAAGTTTTGCCAATGTTGTACCAGAAGAGCCACGCATACTGAAATTATCAAGAACAATTCCTTCGCGTCCCTCTTGTGATGTTCCAAAGAGAACTGTGTTAGAGCCGTCTACCTTGATAGTTGCATGAGAAGTAACACCATCCATCTTTACAGCTTGTACTTCTGCTGATGGATTGACACGCTGTGTACTTGTCTTACCACCATCAATCTCAAAGGTTACGTTAGCACCACCTTTTGAACGAAGATAAAGCCATGTGCTTGCCCACTTCTCTGTAAGCGGATATTCATGAGATAAAGAGAAAGGAGCACACGACATAGTAGCTTGTCCATTCATTGTATAATAACGCTCCGCAATACCAGCTTGATTTGCATCGTAACTTGCTGGCTTTTTTACCATGTGTTCGGTAAGTCCCGTAAACTTCTTATCTACTGTGTGCTTATATTGGTCAAGGTCATTACCCGCATCAATCCATCCTACGCCATAACCTCTATAATGCTTTTGAAGATCTTCGCGTAAATCAGCTAACAGAATATCACCCTCGATAAACGAATCACCGAAATAAGCAATACGAACAGGACGTCCAACCGCCTGCTTCTGAGCTAACAGATTAAGTTGACTGTAGAAATGATCAAGTCCGCCAGGTTTACCTGCAGAATAGTCTACGATACGTTCTGTTCCCTTTGGCCACTCTTCCTTAAAATCAATAACCTTTCCGTCTTTGTCATAAGCTACTACAGCTGAAGGCTTCTTTGGTGAAGGAATCACATCTTCGAGTACTTTCTTCTTTTGAGCAAGGTCACTCAGAATGTCAATCTCTCGTAGTTTTGTATCTCCTATTTTAAAGGTAGGAAGGAAATGAAGTAGAAAAAGGAACAATGCCACTAACAATGTTAGCAGCAATGTTTTATATGTATTATCTTTCATCTATTAATTATCTTTACTAAATGTATTTTATTCAAATACACAACACATAGTCTAATGATTATCCACTTTAAGACAAGTGAAGAGAGTTTAGTTCTTCATCCAGCATCTTGACACCTTTCAGCGTACAATAAGCGCGAATAAAGAATAATATACCAACGTGCGCCAACTCCTTCACATCGTATTTCTTATAAAGATACTGATTCATAATTGCTTGCTGAGATGCAACAGTCAGTGTACGAACAATCTCATAGTTTACATCAGGAAGGAACAAACCTTCGTCAATACCACGTTGTATAAAAGCGTGAGCATCGGTTTCCCTTTCATCATGTAGCCTACGTACATAAGCGAGCAACTCTGGATATTTATGAATTTCTTCAAAGAAAAGAGGGTTAATCTGACTAAACTCCTCTATGCGAAAACGGCAGATTTCAATGATAATATTAATTACATTCAATCCCGTCTTGGCAATCTCATCCAACCGTCGTTTCTCTCTCTGCTTGTCATGTCGTACAACTTCGAAAAGCAGTTCTTCTTTGTTGCTATATATTTCGTAGAGCGTACGCTTTGAAATCTTGAGCTCGTTGGCAATATCATCCATCTTAACACACCTTATTCCACGCTTATGGAAAAGGTCTATGGCAGTAATGAGAATTCTCTCTTTAAGTTCTTGCCGATAAGTGGTTTCTGTAGCTGTATTATGCATTAAACTTTATTTTTGCGACAAAATTACAAAAAAACTTTCATAATGGCATCTGTTTTTAGAGTGGATTTTACTAACTTTGTAAGTCAAATATACATTTTTGTAATATAATCACGTAAAAAGATTAAATATGGTCAAGGTAACAAAAGAAGCCGCTTTGGAATATCATAACAACGGCCGTCCTGGCAAAATTGAAGTAACGCCTACAAAACCTTATAGTACACAAACAGACCTTAGTCTGGCATATTCGCCTGGCGTAGCATACCCATGCTTAGAAATTCAGCAGAATCCAGACGACGTATATAAATACACTGACAAAGGAAATTTGGTTGCTGTTATCAGTAATGGTACAGCCGTTTTAGGACTTGGTAACATCGGTGCTATGAGCGGTAAGCCTGTTATGGAAGGCAAGGGCTTGCTGTTTAAGATATATGGTGGTATTGATGTTTTTGATATAGAAGTAGATGAACAGGACCCTGACAAATTCTGCGAGGCTGTTGAAAAGATTGCTCCAACCTTTGGTGGTATCAATCTTGAAGACATCAAGGCACCAGAGTGCTTTGCTATTGAAGAGCGTTTGAAGAGAACTCTTGATATTCCTGTTATGCATGATGACCAGCATGGAACAGCTATTATCTCTGCTGCTGGTTTGAAGAATGCACTGGAAGTTGCAGGTAAAAATATTGCTGATGTTAAATTAGTAGTTAATGGTGCAGGTGCTGCAGCTATCTCATGTACAAAGCTGTATATGGCTTTAGGGCTGAAGAAAGAGAATATCGTAATGCTTGATTCAAAGGGTGTTATCACTTCTGATTTAAAGAATCTTACGCCACAGAAGGCTCTCTTCGCTACTGACCGTCGTGATGTTCACACCTTAGAGGAAGCTATTAAAGGAGCTGACGTATTTGTTGGATTATCAAAGGGTAATATTCTGACACAGGATATGATTCGTTCAATGAATAAGAATCCTATCGTCTTTGCATTGGCTAACCCTGTTCCTGAGATTTCATACGATGATGCTATTGCTGCACGCCCTGACGTAATCATGTCAACAGGACGTTCAGACTATCCAAACCAGATTAATAACGTAATTGGTTTCCCATACATTTTCCGCGGGGCATTGGATGTCCATGCTAAGGCTATCAATGAGGAAATGAAGATGGCTGCAGTGTTAGCTATTGCTGATTTGGCTAAGCAAACTGTTCCAGACGTTGTAAATGAGGTATATCATGTAAATGACCTTACATTCGGTCCTAAGTACTTTATCCCAAAACCAGTTGACCCACGACTGATTACAGAAGTTAGTGCGGCTGTTGCTAAGGCAGCTATGGATAGCGGTGTTGCACGTACGCCAATCAAGGATTTCAAGGCTTATAAGCAGAATCTTCGACAGATGTTAGGGCAGGAAACAAAACTGACCCACACACTCCACGCTACTGCAGCACAACATCCACAACGCATTGTATTTGCTGAAGGTGGTCACCAAACAATGATGAAGGCTGCAGTACAGGCTAAACAGGAAGGTATCTGTGTTCCTATCCTATTAGGAAATCCAGATCGTCTGAACCGTGTTGCTAATCGCTTGAAACTTGATATCTCAGATATTGAGATTATCGACATGCGCGCAGATAAGGAGCAGGGACGTCGTGCAACTTACGCAAAACACTTAGCAGAGAAGCGTGCACGCGAAGGCTATACCTTCGATGAGGCATACGATAAGATGTATGAGCGTAACTATTTCGGTATGTCAATGGTTGAGAATGGAGATGCAGATGCGTTTATTACAGGTTTGTATACCAAATATAGCAATACGATTAAGGTTGCAAAGGATGTCATAGGTATTCGTCCAGAGTATAAAAACTTTGGTACAATGCACATTTTGAATACTAAAAAGGGAGTTTTCTACATAGCAGACACATTGATTAATCGTCATCCTGATGCAGAAGTATTAGCTGACATTGCAAAGCTGGCTGCTAACTCAGTAAGTTTCTTCAATGACAAAGCTACAATAGCAATGCTCTCCTATTCTAACTTTGGTTCTGACAAGGAAGGCTCTCCACTGAAGGTACATACAGCTGTTGAAAAGTTACAAAAGGAATTTCCTAATATGGCTATCGATGGTGAGATGCAGGTTAATTTTGCTTTGAATAAAGATCTACGTGATGAGAAATTCCCATTCACTCGCCTAAAGGGGTTAGATGTAAACACACTCATCTTCCCTGACTTATCTTCTGCCAACAGTGGTTATAAACTTTTGCAGGCATTGAGCCCAGAAGCTGAGGTAATAGGTCCAATCCAGATGGGGCTTAACAAACCAATTCACTTCACCGACTTCGAGTGTTCTGTACGTGACATCGTGAATATCACAGCGGTTGCGGCTATTGATGCTTATGTAGAGAAAGTAAAAAAGAACTCATTATAAATAATAGTACTGTCAAGTAAAAGTTAATAAGCATACGCTTTCATGAGATTTTTTTCTTTGAAATAGATAATATAACATTATCATGGAAAGAGTAGATCTTTATATCAAGTAAGCTTTATTTGCTTATGGTAGTGCAGCATTTTTTTATAACATAAAAATTGATTCCACTTTGGTGGTAAGTTGAAATGTATTTAGTGCTTCGCACCATTGGTGTTTACCAACAGCACAAGTTGTGTTGAGCATTAACACGACTTGTGACAAACATAAACACATCAACTAAAAGCCAAAAGAGGGGGTTCATTATAGTATATAATAAAACTCTAACTTTATATGGATAATATTTACTGGACAATATAAGTAAATAATAAAAGCAGGACACCACTTGGTATCCTGCTTTTATTTTCTAACTAATTTATCTTTAATCGAATTAGCTTTAAACTATCGCATTCGAATGGTAGAATATAAACATACTCTATTCAATTAAAGGGTTTGATAGACTCGAGAGTAACGCAACATCTGTTCTGTGTATGACTCTGAGTAATCAACAACGACATCAATCATCTTGCCAAGTTCATTATAAACAGGTTTCAAGATAGGATTGATGAAGCCTTTATAAGGTGCTATATTCAAACCTTCATATCGGCGGAGTACTTCTGCATGAAGTACTGGGTCAAGATTGATAGCATACTTCTCTACTAATATTCGTGCAGCATCAAAGTCACCTTCACTCTTAATACGCTGAATCTCGGCAAGCTGAAGAGCAAAGATATCACGTAATGCTTCGTAATCATTAACACGAACAAATGTTTTAGTTTCCTTTGTTGCTTTGTCTTCACAAGTAACAAGTTCTACTACATTATTCTCTTTACCCAGTTCCATTGCCCATTGTGCTATAAGAGCACGGTTTTGCATGTGCGACTCTTCAATCTGCTTACCAGGCTTAATACGAACCTGCTGTGTGAGCAGACCATTCATCATATAGCTATAATATTGTGCTTTATACGCATCATTACTATCTAAGAGTCCAAGATCTAAAAGCTTCTGGTCAGCTATATAATATAATCCAAAGAGGTCAGCGCGTGCTTCTTCAATTGTATTACCATAATTCTTCAGTGCATCAGGATCTGTACCAGGCAATAATCGCCCACTACCATGCCCTAAACACTCATGAAGGTCTGTATGAAGATTATCTGTTTTATCCGCATATAAATCCAACAGCTTACAAGTATCAGCATCAATGACAAATTCTTCACGAAATCCATTACCCTTAGCAGCCATATCGTATGCATGAGTAAGATTGGAAATCGTTACACTCTTTGAGCCATGTTCTGCACGAATCCAGTCTGCATTTGGTAAATTAATTCCAATAGCTGAAGCAGGATATTCGTCTCCACCTAACATTGCCGCACAAATAACATTAGCCGTAACACCTTTTACTACTGGTTTGCGAAATTGAGGATTAACAGGAGAATGGTCTTCAAACCATTGAGCATTAGCAGATATAGCCTGTGTACGATGAGTCGCTTCAAGGTCTTTATATTCAACAATGCCTTCCCAAGAACCTTTCAATCCCATTGGGTCACCATAAACTTCAATAAAACCATTAATAAAATCTATAAGACCTTCTTGCTCACATAACCACTCAATAGAGTATATATCAAAATCATACAAATCACCTGTTTCGTAAAAGCGAATCAAGAGATTAATTACATGAAGTTGCTGATCGTTTTCTACAAACTCTTTTGCACGTTCAAGCCAATACACAATCTTTTCAATAGCTGCACCATATTTGCCATCTATCTTCCATACATCTTCACGGATAGAATCTCCTTCTTTTACAAGAGTAGAATTTAATCCATAAGATGGTGCTTCAACTGCAGGCCCCTCTTTTTTTAACTTTGCATAGAATTCTTCAACTTCATGCTGAGAAACTCCGTCATAATAATTACATGCTGAAGAGCGAACAATATCTTTACCATCCGCCTTATCAACTCGCTTAGGGAGGATAGTTGGATCAAAGATTACTGGACAGAGTTCATTAAGTAATGAACTAACTGACTCTCCTTCTCTAAGAGGAAGTACTTTAGCATCAATAGCTGAAACAACATTGCGGAAAAAGTCTTCAGAAAAACTGGGAGAGAATTTATCACAAGCATAATGATGATAAATACCACTGGCAAACCAAACGTGCTTCAGATATTCTTCTAAAGCACGGAAATTATTTTCTAACCGATCACCATTGTAGTTCAAATAAACAGCCTCTAATGTCTTTCTAATACGGAGGTTGTATTTGCCAAACTGATCAAATGTTATGTCACGTCCAAATAGTGTAGCTTCTGACAAACAGTAAATTAACTGTTTTTGCCGAATTGTCAGTGCTTCGAAATCCGGAAGCCGATATCGCAACATTTGTATATCGGCAAACCGTTCATCCTGAAAGTTAAAAATCTCTTCTCCTATCGATTCTATCATATTGTTTTAATTCATTTCTTAAGTGGTTTTTTCAAACGCACTTCTTCCGAAGAGGGTTGTGCCATGTGGCGCAATCTGTAGTCACGTGGAGTGACACCATTTAGCTTGTAGAAAGAAGCATAGAATGACTGCCTATTAGAAAAGCCCACCATATCACTGATATCTTCCATATTCAGCTCTTGATAGCGCTTGTCAACTAAAAGTGCCATAGCTTCCTCTATTCGGAATTTGTTTACGAAAGACGTGTAGTTCATGTGAAATCTCACATTAACCACAGCCGAGATGTAGCGCGTATTCGTTCCTAAGTCCTCAGCAAGTTGCTTAGCAGAGTAATTCTTGTCTTTGTAACGTTGCTGAATAAGAATGATATTAAGGATTTTCTCCTTTAATTCATCCATTAATTGCGGACTGACCAGACTACGATAGGCGGCTACCTTCTCTTTCTTTTTTGTTAAATTGTACTTAGCCATAATCCGTGTATTTTTAGTTACCTATTCTGTTATTACACTGCAAATATAACATATTTAATTAAGAATGTCAAGTTTATAGCAAGTTTTTTTAATATCTATTAGTTATTAAATTTCGCAAAGATTTTATTACACTCCAACGTATCAAGGTACAAAAATATTTACATATACTACCTTAACATCTTTTTTTATACAAAGCGTTTCCGATTTTTTTATCTTTTTACGCTCTTCTTTACATAGATTATGTTCAGAACAACACAAACCTAACTTATTTATATTTATCTTTTTTTAACCTTTAACCGTCACAAATGTTACCCTTATATCTTTATTTTATCTATAATTTTGCACTCAATAACATTATTGAAATAATATAAAGAACAAAGAAACATGGCAGAGAATAAAATGTTCTGTTTCCAATGCCGGGAAACAGCAAAAAGGTACAGGATGTACAATTCAAGGTGTTTGCGGTAAAAAAGCTGAAACAAGTCGTTGGCAAGATTTGTTACTTGGTGTAGCAAGAGGTGTAGCAGCAATTTCAGATGCACTCCGCAGCGCAGGTATTAAAACAAATCAAGAGGTTGGAGATTATATCGTTGACGCACTTTTTGCAACGATTACAAATGCCAACTTTGATGATCAGGCTATATTAAATAAGGTGGACAACGGAGTACGCATCAAGCGCGAGTTGCTCGCACTTGCAAAAGAAAACAATGTAGTATTGCCTAACTATCAGGAAGTAAACTGGGGTGGAGAGAAAGCAGACTACGAAGCAGAAGGTGATCGTGAGGGTGTTCTCCGTACAGAGAATGAAGATCTCCGTTCATTGAAGGAGTTGACTGTACTCGGCTTGAAGGGTATGGCTGCTTACTACGAGCATGCATCACGCCTTAACGAGCGTAATGAGGAGATTATCGCATTCATCGAGAAGGCTCTTGCTATTGTTTCAAACCCAGAAGCTGACATGGACACCTTGTTGGCTACTGTTATGGAAACAGGTAAGTTCGGTGTTGATGCAATGGCATTACTCGACAAGGCTAACACTCAGGCTTACGGTAATCCAGAACTCACAAAGGTAAATATTGGTACTGGTAGCCGCCCTGGTATTCTTATCTCAGGTCACGATTTAAAGGATATCGAGCAACTTTTAGAGCAGACAGAAGGAACAGGAGTAGATGTTTATACCCACGGAGAGATGCTCCCAGCTCACTATTACCCACAGTTAAAGAAGTACAAGCATCTCGTTGGAAACTATGGTAATGCATGGTGGAAGCAGAAGGAAGAGTTTGAAACATTTAATGGTCCTATCGTCTTCACAACCAACTGTATTGTACCTCCTTCACCAAAGGCAAGCTACAAAGACCGCGTATTTACAACAAACGCTACAGGTTTCCCAGGTTGGAAGCACATTCTTGCTGATGAGAATGGTCATAAAGACTTCTCTGAGGTAATCGAAATCGCTAAAACTTGTGAGGCTCCAACAGCTATCGAACAGGGTGAGATTATTGGTGGATTTGCTCACGCACAGGTATTTGCCTTAGCAGATCAGGTTGTTGAAGCTGTTAAGAGTGGTGCTATCCGTAAGTTCGTTGTAATGAGCGGATGCGATGGTCGCATGAAGAGTCGTGACTATTATACAGAGTTTGCAGCTCAGTTACCTAAGGATACAGTCATCTTGACAAGTGGTTGCGCTAAGTTTAAATATAACAAACTGAACCTTGGTGACATCAATGGTATCCCACGCGTATTAGATGCTGGACAGTGTAACGACTCTTATTCATGGGCTGTTGTAGCCTTGAAGTTGAAAGAGATTTTTGGTGCAAATGACATCAACGACCTCCCAATTGAGTTCAACATCGCATGGTATGAGCAGAAGGCAGTTATCGTTTTGCTTGCCCTACTCTACCTTGGTATCAAGAATATACACATTGGTCCTACATTGCCAGCATTCGTTTCACCAAACGTTTTGAACGTATTGGTAGAAAACTTTGGTCTTGGTGGTATCACATCTGTTGAGGAAGACCTCAAGAATATGGTAGGATAAATTAAATAACCGCTATCAAAAACTTAAAGCCCATTCTGTTTTTGAGTGGGCTTTCTTTTTTTATTTCCCAGAACCAAATCAATTTTTTTGAATCAATACATAACTTGAGTTTAAATGAGTATTTTTTTATCTCATATATATAATGAGGTGTATCAAATTAGAAATAAAGAAAGAAAACTGTATTCTTATATAGTTTTTTTGAACAAATCTATAATTCAAGTCTCATATTAAACAATTTTGTAAACATTCTTTCAACCACTCATTATGATTATATGCTCAACAAGACTTTAATTAACGATTAATAGCCTTCTAAAAGATGCTCTTTTGAATGCTAATTAACGCCCTTTTTAAAAGCCCAACTAAGCATCTTTTTATTCACACAAAGATAACAGTCTTATTACAAGATGGTTACAAAAAGCATATAAAAAAACTATTTTTCGCCCTTCTAAAACAAATACATTAAAGATAAATATAATTATTTTTCAGAACCGCAAATCTATAGTTAGCAAGCAAACTTATAGTTCGTGGAATGATAAACATTATATTCCAGTCTACGATATAGTATTAAATAAAATATAATTTTAAGGTTTATTATCCGAAAACAGATAATTTATTAATATTAATTTGTATCTTTGTGCAACCAATAAGAATATAATAATAACATCATAAAAAATACAATGCAGAAAAAAGCACTTATCACGGGTATTACAGGCCAAGATGGTTCCTATTTGGCAGAGTTGTTACTCGAAAAAGGTTATGATGTACATGGCACTATTCGTCGTTCATCAGTAGATTTCCGTGAGCGTATTGCTCATTTGGAAGGACGTCCACACTTCCACTTGCATTATGCTGACCTTGGCGACTCTATGAGTATCCTTGGCGTAATCAGTAAGGTGCGCCCAGATGAGATTTACAACCTTGCAGCACAGAGTCACGTACAGGTTAGTTTCGACTCACCAGAGTTTACTGCAGATGTTGATGCTGTAGGTGTATTGCGTATCTTGGAAGCTGTTCGTCAGTTGGATATGACAAAGACATGCCGTATCTATCAAGCTTCAACATCAGAATTGTATGGTAAGGTTGAGGAAGTTCCACAGAATGAGAACACTCCATTCCACCCTTACAGCCCATACGCTGTTGCTAAGCAGTATGGTTTCTGGATTACAAAGGAGTATCGTGAGGCTTACAATATGTATTGCTGTTCTGGTATCCTCTTCAACCACGAGAGTGAGCGTCGTGGCGAAACATTCGTTACTCGTAAAATTACACTTGCTGCTGCACGTATCAAGCAGGGTAAGCAGGAGAAACTTTACTTAGGTAACCTTGGTTCTCTTCGTGACTGGGGCTATGCTAAGGATTACGTAGAGTGTATGTGGTTAATCCTCCAGCAGGAGAAGCCAGAGGACTTCGTTATTGCTACGGGTGTTCAGCACAGCGTACGTGATTTCTGCTACTATGCGTTCAAGCGTGTTGGTATTGAACTCGAGTTCCAAGGTGAGGACATGAATGAGAAGGGTATTGATAAGGCTACTGGTAAGGTTCTTATTGAGGTTAGTCCAGATTTCTATCGTCCTACCGACGTTGTTAACCTTTGGGGAGATCCAACAAAGGCAAAGGCGAAGCTCGGTTGGAATCCTAACAGCACCAGCTTTGAGGAGCTTGTCAACATTATGGTAGACAGCGACATGGCTAAGGTTGCGTCTGAAGGTGCAGCTGAGAAGGTTAGAACAAACCTTGCTGAGTATTTGGAGAAGGGTATCGTTAAGTAAAAACTCTTCTTTCACTCCCTCTTTAATTAGAGGGATAATTACCACTTATGCTGATAGTTGGCGATTCCTTATTATCGCTTACTATCAGCTATTATTACTTTTTATCGTCTATTCAACAAACTCGTAATGAATAAAAAAATAGTAAAATATACATTGCTGGACACAACGGTTTGGTGGGCTCAGCAATATGGAATAATCTTCTTCAACGAGGATATACAAATCTCGTTGGACGAAGCCATAAAGAGCTTGACTTGACAGACCAGCAAGCAGTAAAGCGTTTCTTTGATGAAGAGAAACCTGATGCAGTCGTTCTCGCAGCTGCTTTCGTTGGAGGTATTATGGCAAACTACCTCTATCGTGCAGACTTCATCATGCAGAACATGAAGATGCAGTGCAATGTCATCGAGCAGAGCTACCTTCACAAAGTGGAAAAACTTCTCTTCCTTGGTAGCACTTGTATCTATCCAAAAGATGCGCCACAGCCTATGCGCGAGGATTATTTACTAACTTCTCCATTGGAGTATAGCAATGAGGAGTATGCTATTGCAAAGATTGCAGGTCTAAAGATGTGTGAAAGCTATAACCTTCAGTATGGTACTAATTACATAGCTGTCATGCCAACAAACCTCTATGGTCCTAATGATAACTTCCATTTGGAGAACTCTCATGTAATGCCAGCAATGATGCGCAAGATTTATCTGGCGAAACTTATTCATGAGAACGACTGGGATGCTATCCGTAATGATATGGATAAACGCCCTATCAACCCAACTGATAAGCTGCGTGCAGAGATTGGTGAAGGTAATGTTGACGGTAAGAATACAGAAGAGCGTATCCTGAAAGCACTCGCTTTCTATGGCATTGAGGATAATAAGGTGACTCTATGGGGTGATGGAAGTCCATTGCGCGAGTTCCTTTGGAGTGAGGATATGGCTGATGCCAGCGTTCATGTCTTACTGAATGTAGACTTCAAGGACATCATTGGTATTGAGAAGTACTCAAGTGTATTCTACGGTGCAAAGATTGACGGAGCTGTTGACCGTAACAATTCTGAGGGCCGTGGTGGTGCTATCCCGTCATTGGGAGAGATTCGCAACTGCCATATCAATGTTGGTACAGGTAAGGAACTTACCATCAAGGAACTTGCAGAACTTGTTAAGAAGACTGTACACTTTGAGGGAGATATCATCTGGGATACAGAGAAACCAAATGGTACACCACGTAAACTCATTGATGTTGAGAAGTTGCACAGCCTTGGCTGGACACACAAAGTGGAAATTGACGTTGGTGTTGAGAAACTCTACGAGTGGTATCAAAAAAGCTTAAAGTAATTCCTATTGCTAATTAGGCATATTGGGCTAATTAGTCCAATAAGCCTAATTAGACTAATAAGCCCACCCTATCGCTAACAGCGAACATTCATTCAAATCTTTACTATATGAAGAAACAAATATTACTGACCGCAGCATTATTGTCTGCTACAAGCATGATGGCACAGAAGCTAACGTATCCACAAGCTCCAAAGGATGGAACCATCGACACCTATTTTGGTGTTCAAGTGGCTGACCCTTATCGCCCATTAGAGAATGATAGTTCTAAAGCTACTGCTGAATGGGTAGCTGCCGAGAACAAAATTACACAGGAGTATCTCTCTCGTATCCCTTTCCGGGGCAAACTTCTAAATAGAATGAAGGAGTTGGCTAACTATGAGAAAGTTTCTGCTCCATCCTATATCAAGTCTATAGGTAAGTGGCTTTTCTATAAGAATGATGGTCTGCAGAACCAGAGTGTACTGTATATAATGGATCGTCTTGGGGATGAGAAGAACGCACAAGTATTCCTTAACCCTAACCAACTATCAACAGACGGAACCGTAGCATTGAAGGGTATCTACTTTTCTCACAATGGTAAGTATGCAGCCTACGCTATTTCACGCAGCGGAAGTGACTGGCAGGAATTCTATGTTATAGATGTCAAGACTGGAAAACTTCTTGACGACCATATCACTTGGGCAAAGTTCTCTGGTGCATCATGGCAAGGCGATGGTTTTTATTACAGTGCCTACGACGCTCCACAGAAAGGACTTGAATTCAGTAATGTGAATTCTATCCAGAAAATATATTATCATAAGATTGGTACTCCACAGTCTGAAGATGTTCTTTTCTATCAAAATCCAGCAAATCCAATGCGCTTCTATGCTGTAAGTGTTAATGAAGAAGAAACGATGATGTTCCTCCATGAAAGTGGTGCAGGCTCTGGTAACAATGTTTATGTACGTGACCTCCGCCAGCCTAACAGCCAATTCATTCAGATGACATCTAATCTTGACTTGCAATATAGTCTGGTTGAGACCATTGGTGACAAGATGTACTTCCTTACCAATGATGGTGCACCAAAGAATCGACTGATGGTTACAGACCTCAAGCACCCTGGTTTCAGTGAGTGGAAAACACTTGTACCAGAGTCAAAAGATATGCTTGAAGGTGTTACCTTTGTTGATGATAAAATGATTCTCAACTATATGAAAGATGCTTCCAGCCACGCATACGTTTATTCTATGGATGGAAAGCAACTTTCTGAGATTAAACTTCCAACCTTAGGTAGTGCAGGTTTCTATGGTGAGAAAGACCGCAAGGAAGTCTTTTATTCCTTCTCTTCCTTTACTGTTCCAACCACTATCTACCAGTATGACCTCAACACAGCCAATAGCAAGGTTTATGCAGCACCAAAGGTTAAGTTTAAGGAGTCTGATTATGTTTGTGAACAGGTTTTCTATCCAAGTAAGGATGGCACCAAAATACCACTCTTTATTACTTATAAGAAAGGCTTAAAGCGCAATGGTAAGAACCCTGTATTCCTCTATGGTTATGGTGGTTTCAATGTTCCTTTAACTCCTTACTTCTCTTCTGTACGCATTCCTTTCATTGAGAATGGTGGAATCTATGCACAAGCTTCCCTCCGTGGTGGTAGCGAGTATGGTGAGGAATGGCACATTGCAGGTACAAAGATGCAGAAGCAAAACGTTTTTGACGACTTTATCTCTGCAGGAGAATGGCTCATTGAAAACAAATATACAAGCAAGGATTACCTCGCTATCGTTGGCGGTTCAAATGGTGGTTTGCTCGTAGGTGCTTGTATGACACAGCGTCCTGACCTCTTTAAGGTATGTATTCCACAGGTAGGTGTAATGGATATGTTGCGTTATCATAAGTTTACGATTGGTTGGAACTGGGCTCCAGACTATGGAACAAGTGAAGACTCAAAGGAGATGTTCGACTATCTCCATGGTTACTCCCCACTCCACAACCTTCGTCCGGGCACAAAGTATCCAGCAACTTTGGTAACAACTGCTGACCACGACGATCGCGTTGTACCAGCTCACTCATTTAAGTTTGCAGCAACTTTACAAGCTGTTAATGCTGCTAACACACCGACACTCATCCGAATTGACACAAAGGCGGGACATGGAAGTGGTAAGCCATTGTCTAAGCAGTTGGAAGAGCAGGCTGATATCTACGGCTTCATCCTTTATAATATGGGATTGAAGTATTAAGAGTTCAGAGGAGTTATGCTCACGCATCTTTGTTTGAAAAGTAACTTCTTGCAATAGCATAACTCCTCAAACTTCTAAAATATCTCATTAATAACGATTTAGTCTTAATTCTATAAATCCTTAACCTCTTAAGTACCCAATCAAATGCAGATACTATTAGCATCCGCTAAGATAATGAACAGTACTACAACAGTACAAACCCCTAACACACACCTGCCTCGCTTCCGAAAAGAAGCAGGACAGATAGCGTTAGAATTAGGTGAACTTTCTGTTGAAGAACTTGCAAAAACTATCCCATGTAACGAGAAGATAGCACTTGAAAACAAACTACGTTATCAAGATTTCTTCAACGAGAAAGCTTTTCTTCCTGCCCTCCTCGCCTACTATGGACAAGCATATAAATGTCTCAAGGCGCAAGAATACAGTCAGAACGACTTCAACTATGCCGACAAACATCTTTGGATAACAAGCTTTCTTTATGGTCTTTTGCGTCCATTAGACCTTATCCACCCCTATCGTCTTGAAGGTAAAGCAAAGCTACCTTCAGCCGAAGGCAAGAATATGTTTGCCTATTGGAAACCTCATCTTACAGATATCCTCATCGAAGCAGTTAAAGCCGATGATGGTATCTTAGTGCATTTGGCAACTGAAGAGTTCCAACATCTATTCGATTGGAAACGATTACAAAAAAAGAGGTACGTATTATTCAACCGCTTTTTATGGTTGATCAAGGTAGCGGTTGAAGGCTGTCAGTGTCTATGCAAAGAGTTGTCGAGGCGCTATGACAAGCTATATACTCCGCAACCAACTGACTTCTCCCGAGGAACTTCTTGCCTTCGAGTATGACGGTTTTACTTATGAGAAAAACTATGGAGATGAAAACCATCCACACTTTATATTAAAGCCGTAGCCTATATTAATTCCTGATTATAATTATAAAAGTCAAATTAAATATGTCAATAGAAGAATTTCGCCAACAAATCCTCACCTTGCTACTTTCTAAAAACCAACAGCAAGGGTGAGCCACGTTTTGATGAAACATCAGCAAAAGAACTACTCGACCAACTAACAGACGAGGAGTTAGAAGAAGGTATCCTATTCAATACACCAGAAGATGTAGCTGAGATATTATCAGAAATTGGAACACTCTAAGCACATATTATAAGCAACAAAAAGAAAACATAGACAACAAACGATTGTTTATTAGAGTTTTCTCTCGGCTTATTAAAGCTTATTCCATCTTAAAATCTCACAATCATAGCAACGAAATATCTTTACATAGCTTTTTAGATATTTCTACTTAAAAAACAAGAAATAAAAAGCATTTTTTTCAACATCTTTGTAACTTTCTACTTATCAAGAAGTTATAAAGTTGTGCAAGAAAAAGGTGCTTACTTAGCCTTCAAAAGGGCGTTAGTTAGAGTCTTAAAGAGCATCTTTAACAAGTCAATTAAGGCTTAATTGAAATGCAATTAATCGTTATCAAAAAAACACTAATGTGCAAGTTCCAAAAACGAAGTGCAATAAAAGAGTGTCCCTCTCCGAGAGATGCAGACGTTCTCGAGGCGTAGCGAGAGGTTGTCTGCATCTCTCGGAGAGGAAAAAGAAACAACCAGCAATACAAATAAAAAAGGAGACCGAAGTCTCCCAAAGATTAACTAACTTTGTATTGCAAATGTATCATCAATTAATCTCGGAGCAAAGGTCGCAAATTTTTTTGCCTTACTCCAAAAAGAAAAACAGCGAGAAAAAGAAATTGCCGAGATCGTCGGTATTAGTCAGTCAACACTCTCACGTGAAATCAAACGCAACAGTACGCCTTCGGGAAAGTATATCTGGACGAAGGCGCATGATATGGCTATGCAGCGCAGAAAGAGCACGGTAACTAACGCCAAACTCTCCGACGAATTAGTTTGGAGAATTAAAGAATATATTATCAACGACCAGTGGTCTCCAAGACAAATATCAGGGTATCTGCGCATGAATGAGAGTATAGAAGTCTCCCACCAGTCCATCTATAACATCATCCACAATGACACAACAGGGAAGCTTGCAGAGCACACAAGGCATAAGATGAAATACAGGCATCGTCCCAAAGGCGGACATTTTTCCAATAAAGGACAGGGTGAGTATCCATGAAAGAAGTAAGGAAGTTGACGGGAAGAGATTCGGAGATTTTTGAGATGGACTTGATCGTCGATCCTGCCCAGCACGCCATACTCACAATAGTGGAGAAATCCACCAATATGTTGTTTATGCAGAAACTGCCATTTGGAAAAAAATGTCAAAGCCTCTGGTAAAGGTGGTTAGAAACTACTGCTGCCATACAAAGACAGCCTGAAGACAATTACAACAGATAACGGACCTGAATTTGCAGCACATAAGGACATCACAAAAATACTTAGGAGTGCCCGTGTACTTCGCTGACCCATATTGTTCATGGCAAAAGGGAACTGTTGAGAATACAAACAAATTAATCAGGCAGTATATACCTAAAAAAAGGATTCGTTTGATAAATATACGGACAAGAAAAATTATGTCCATACAAAAAGAAATTGAACGAAAGACCAAGAGAAAAAAATTAAACTTTTTCTAATCCAAAGTGCGAGTTCTTTAAACACGTTTTGTAATTTTGCACTTGCTGGTTGACTCTGCGAATGAGAATTTATTTTGACAAAAAAACAACAAAAAAAGGTAAAAAGAGAAAAAAACTCTTTTACCTTTTTTATTATATATGAAGTTTCTTAGAAACGATAGCCCAATGTGAGGAGCAACTGACTTTTGTTGTTCTTAACATCAGTACTTGTTGCAACGTTAGACTCCTTAACTGTTGTAGCACCAGAAGGTATAGAGATATCTCTAATATTAGAGAATGGAGCAAAAGAGCCTTCCTGTGCACTGTACTGATAAGCCAAATCAATATTGAACTTCTTAATCTGATAACCAACACCTAATGTGAAGCGGTTGATTGCACCCCAGTTTGTGTAGTCTGTTGTTGAAGCATACGATGTACCTAAAGAAGCAAGACCTGGATCCTTCTGCGCATCATTTACATACATTGCACTTACATAATTGTAACCCGCACGCAAAGCAACATTACTTACAGGCTTATACTCAACACCCAACTTCAAAGTGCTAACACCCTTCAGAACTTCTTTAGTGTGGTTATTCATTGTCTTGTCAGGGCTTGATGTCTCGTAGTACTGATTATAGTAATAATCATAGTATCCACCATCGTTGACTCTGCTATTAATATTAGCGTAGTTCTCATACTCGTAAGTTGCACCTAAAGCGAGGTAATTACCCACGGTGTGACCAAGAGAGAAACCAAACTTCCAAGGTGTCCACATCTTGAAATCGTATGAGTTACCGATACCATTTTCCTGACTTGCAGTGCCTGACACATAAACAAGACGTGTAACGTTTGATGTTGTCAAGTCATACCATGTTGGAGACTTTACGTATGCACCGATTCTGAAAGGCGACTCTGCTACTGGACGAACGATAACACCAGCTGTAATATCAAATCCAGAACCTGTTACCTTTCTCTCGTCACGAACGACTGCTCCACTATTATTACCGAAGTTTTCAGCATACTCACTATAGCCCTTGTAAGTAACATCCTTCATACCGAATGTTAAACCAAGATAAACCCTATCATTGATATTTCCACTGACAGCAAAGTCATAATTACCAATGTAACCAGAGTGAGCACGATCTAATGTATAAGCAGTAGCATTCTCATAATTATAAGTTCCTGTACTACCTGGAATCAATGAATTCCAATAGAGGTAATCAATCTGGCTCCAAGTGTATGCTATATCCTTTGAAGTTGAATTTACATAGCCAATGTTCTGACCATCTTTATTCTTATCAACATAGAAGCCACCCTCATTCTGATTACCAAGTGCACCCTTAATATATGACTGCTTATTCTGTGAACTTCCACTCAAAGAGCCTGCAGCATTAAGAATATAATCAAAGTTCTTGCTCTTATGATAGTTGAAACCAAAGTTAAGAAAAGACTTCTGACCAGTACGAGTAGTGTAAACACCGCCAATCTGATCAAAACTCAGATTAGTCTTCTTACCATTAGAGAATTCCTTACCATCTGATTGCATAAGAAGACCACCACTAATACTAACATTGTTGTGACGGAACAAACCGATACCAGCTGGGTTAGAACCAATTGTAGAGATATCAGCACCCAAGGCCTCCATAGCTCCACCCATACCAACGTAACGTGCGGTACCATTCAAGTCCTCTCCTGCTAACTTAGCATTCTCGTATGTCTCCTGCGCATTTGCTGACAAAGCTGCAAACAACGATACTGCAAAGAAAATATATTTACTCTTCATATCTGATATTCTTTATTAATTAAACTTTCATTATCCTAAATCTTATCTATGACCACCGAAGCCACTACGTGACGAGCCAAAGCTGCTGCCACCACCTGAGTTTGAGCCACCAAAGCTTCCGCCACCACTTCTTGCACCACCAAATGAACTTGGTGAAGGCTGTGAAAAGGTTGAACGCTCTGGCTGAGAATAAGTACGTGTACGATTCTCATAACCATTCTGACGTGCACCGCCAAAGCGGTCATAGTAACCATTCACATCGTTGCGTTGAGATGCATTGTTACCATACTGGTTTACATTGCCACGACGAGTTGAATAAACTGACTGTCCGTTGTTATAGGAACCATTTCTTGTCTGAGAACCAAAGGCTCTTGGAGAGTTTCCCCAATGATTAGCAGTACCCGTATGACCATTGTAAGCATAGTAACCACCTCTTCTATAACCATAGTAAGGATAACCACCATAATAGCCATAATATCTGCTCCATGGATTGTACCAGCCGTAGCCAGCATAACCATAATAGTATGGATAACCGCCATAGTAGTCATAATATGGATAGCGACCATAATAGCTATAGTAAGGATAACCACCGTAGTAACCATAATACCATGGATCATCCCATCTGTCATACCAGCCACCATAGAAAGGTGAACGCCATCCCCAACCTACATAGATTGAAGAGCGACCAGCAAACCAAGGGTCATAATATCCTCCGTAGAAGCCATCAAAACGGCTCATTCGTCTGCTATATGCGAAGTCGTCATCACCGCTCTCATACTGCCGTGTGAAGCCTCCGTAGATAGTATCTAACACTACAGAGTCACCATGCAGCGTAGAGATACGTGACATAAAGATATCATTTCCAAGAGAATCAACTCCGATTTTCTTATAATTATACTTGCCACGACGATTGTATTCGTCATTAGACTTACCAATACCGCTATAATAAACAGGGCGCTCTTCCTCCATTTTACTCTGCTGATAAGCAGACTGCTCTGCCTTTGATGGGGTAAAATAAAGGTCATCCTGTGCCATAGAAAGCAATGGCATAGCTCCAAATAAAACCGAAAGTAAAACTGATCGTTTCATATACCCTTTTTTAAAATTACACTTGTTTTAACACCAAGATATGTATGTACACAATCTTTATAGTGCAAAAATAAGACAACTTTTCTTGCAAATATACGGATTTTCCCTAATCCATGGTAGGTTTTTTTCCCTATTTTTTTATAATTTTGCAGTAGAAATTTAACACCAAGATGAAATATATACAAGTAAAGTTTACGGCAGAACCTGATTCTCAGGATGTAAGAGACATTATTGCAGCTCTTGCAGGTGAAGTTGGATTCGATTCCTTCACGGACGAGCCAGACGGACTCGTTGGCTACTGCCAAGAAGATCTTTTCAATGAAGAAACACTTAAAGAGACCATGCTGAATTTACCTATTCCAGACATAAAGGTTTCTTTCACAGCTAATCAAGCTGAGGATAAGAACTGGAATGAGGAATGGGAGAAAGCTGGCTTTGACCCTATCATCATTGATGACCGCTGTGCTATCATTTGCAAGAATATGGAAGAAGAGGCTATTGCTAACTATCCTCAACTTGCAACAATCCCAATGAAGATTGTCATCGATGCGCAACAGGCTTTTGGTACAGGTACACATGAGACAACACAGATGATTGTTTCATTATTATTAAACCAAGAGCTCAAGGGCAAGAGAGTCCTCGACTGTGGTTGTGGTACGGGAATTTTAGGTATTGTTGCCGCTAAATGTGGTGCAAAGGATGTTGTATGCTATGACATTGATGAGTGGAGCGTACGCAATGCTGAACACAATGCCGAACTGAATGGTGTAGAATTAGATGTACTTGAAGGCGACAAGCGAGTCTTGTCACACGTGAGTGGTGTCTTTGATATCATCTTGGCAAATATAAATCGTAATATTATCCTTGAGGATATAGACGAGTTTGTCAGTGTTATGACAACTGAATCAAAGATTATTTTGAGTGGATTCTATGAGCAGGACGCAGAAGCTATCCTTCAGAAAGCTAACGAACTCGGTCTGAAAGAGAGTCAACGTTTGTTGAATCATGACTGGTGCTGCCTACTGCTTGAACGGGCGTAACCTCTTCGGGAATAAGCAATTGCTGCAAATCATAGAAGCTACCATTGTAGATATTTAAGTCTACATATCCCTTAATACCTGGCAGCCTTCCGGCATCGGTATGCTGCCAGAACTTCCAAGCACCTTGATACTCCATCTGATTAACATAGTAGTGGGCTATCCAATAAGGATAATCATCAAAGCGAGAATCAGAAAGATATTGGTCCTTAAACTTATAATAGGTATAGATGATAGGTTTCACATGATACCTATCTTCTACAATATGTAGCCATGTAAGAATATTCTGCTGGAACTCTTCAGTACTAATATTCTTTGGCTTATGCTCGACATCAAGTACTGGTGGTAAATCTCCCGGCTGTAAATGGGCCATAGCAAGAAAGAAATAAGCCTGACGACGTGCTGACGAGTTATTGCTCCAGAAATGATAAACACCTCGTATAAAGCCAGACTCTTTTGCATTGTAGAAGTTCTCACGGAACTTCACATCAACATGACTATCACCCTCCGTTGACTTAATAATAACAAAACGAATAGGTGAACGGTCTATCAACGCATTTCTAAGTCTGTTCCAGTTAATCGTACCTTGATAACGACTTACATCAATACCATAAATTGTATAACCCTCTGGGTAGTCAGGATCACCATAAATAGCACGCCATCTGAAGCCTGTAGGTGAAACAAAGAAGAAATAAAACAGAAAACTATACCCTACAGCAAGACACAATCCTCCAGTCCATCGCATCCAACTTGGCATCTGAATCCAAGTCTTTAATATCAAATGAAGCACTTTGGGAATAAACATTTTCTTACTTTTGGATAATCTTAAGTTCTACTTTATATCTATATACATTAAACTTTCAAGATTTCTTTTCATGAAAAAAGAAATTATTTTCATGAAGAAAAAAATAATTATTTACGTGAAGATAAATATTTATTTTCATGAAAAATAAATTAGCATACGACCTGAATAAGTTCAAAAATATGTTGTTTTTTTAGATTCAATAGACAGCAGAATTAAAAAATAATTAAGCACTCACTTACATCCGTAATTATGTGCTATTATTTATTGTATGAATGCTATAATAATAAATTGAATTTCAAAGGAATAATTGAACATTGCTTACTAACTACTTAAACATAGAAGCAAGATAAACAGGAGATTGTATAAAAACAAACGAAGAAACAGAGGATATAACTATCCCCTATTTCTTCGTTTATGTATATACTATTACTTAGCCTGCTCTAACTCGAGAGTCTTAGTAGTCTGATCACATACTGAAGAAGGACCCCAGTACTGGATTGGACCTGGATAGATGTAGCAAGTTTCCTTAGCCCACTTATCACGCTGAGCAGCGAAAGCCTTAAATGGAGCACCATCAAGTTCTACAAGTGCCTTGCGGATAACTGGCTTCATCTCACCATTACGTCTCTCCATGTTCATCATCATAGTGATTGGCACACCTCCTGCCTTCCACTGATCTGTACCAGCTGTTGTGTTCTTAACGATAGCCATGTAACCTGTCTTACCGTTTGCAATCAACTGAGCTGCTGATGAACCGAGTGCATAGCAGTAGTCTGCATCAAAGTTAGAAGGAGCTGCACAACGACCCTCGTAACCGAAGAAGTGATGAAGAGGAGAGAACTTACCAGTGTACTTGCCTTCCTTCTTCCACTGATCAAGCTTAGCAGCAACCATCTCAGAGATAAGCTTCTCTGTCTCAATGAGAGATACCTGTACGTTACCGTGTGGGTCACGATCAAGAGAAAGCTGACGAGCAACGCCCTCAGGAAGTGTCTCGAAAGTAGCCTTATTCTCTGCTGAGAGGTGAGCGAGAATATACTCACGCTGAGCAGCCTTGTCAAGGTTCAAATACTCTGCACCATGAGCAGCGAGCAAGTCATTCAACTCCTGAATCAAACGACCGATAGCAGGAATAAACTCGATAAGACCCTCTGGAATCAAAACAACACCGAAGTCGTTACCCTGCTCTGCACGATAAGCAACAACACCAGCAATATACTCAACGATATCATTCAATGTCTGATCCTTAGCCTCAATCTCCTCAGATACCAAGCAGATGTTTGGCTGTGTCTGCAAAGCACACTCAAGAGCGATGTGAGAAGCAGAACGGCCCATCAACTTGATGAAGTGCCAGTACTTACGAGCAGAGTTACAGTCACGCTCAATGTTACCAATAAGCTCAGAGTATGTTTTTGTTGCTGTATCGAAACCAAAAAGAAGTCTCAATCTGATCGTTCTTCAAGTCACCATCGATAGTCTTAGGACAACCGATTACCTGTACGCCATACTGCTTAGCAGCATAGTACTCAGCCAATACGCAAGCATTGGTATTTGAGTCGTCACCACCGATGATAACAATAGCCTTGATATCCAACTGACGGATAATCTCAAGACCCTTCTCAAACTGCTCTTCCTTCTCAAGCTTTGTTCTACCTGAACCAATCATATCAAAACCACCAGTGTTACGATAAGCCTGAAGATTCTCAGCTGTAATCTCGATGTAGTTGTGGTCAACAAGACCGCCAGGACCCATAAGGAAACCATAAAGGCGGTTCTCTGGGTTCAACTTCTTAACCTCATCAAAGAGACCAGAAATAACGTTGTGACCACCAGGAGCCTGACCACCTGAGAGGATAATACCAACGTTAATCTTAGCATTGTTAGCTGAATCAGCTGGAACAAACTCTACGAGAGGCATTCCGTAAGTATTAGGGAACAGCTTCTTGATATCCTCCTGATTGTCAACACTCTGTGTAGGAGCACCTTCCTGCACCTTTACTGCACCCTGAAGAGCCTTAGGCAACTTTGGCTGATAGCCTGCTCTTTCCTTCTGCAATGCGCTAATTTCCATGTGTTTAATTTAAATGATTTAAATATAATGATTTATTTAATGTCTTTACTATTTTGCAAATTTACCTTTTTTTATCCGATAATAGAAAGGAAAACATGCTAAATTAAAAATTTTAACTCTATTTTTTTATGTAAGAAAGTCTTGCTTTTTCTATTTTTTTTATTTATCTTTGAACGATAAATGTAAAAATATAGCTATTTAGGATTAATATGAGTAACAAAAGAGATTTGAAACGCACCATCAATTACATTTGTGGTGATTTGTTCACAGAGGGTATCGCAGCATCTCTCTATGGTGAAAAATCGTGATAATGACAATACAGAGGCTATCCTCACTTCTATCTTGGTAATGCACAGCAACTACATTAGACGAGTGTCTCATGTTCAGCCCGGGCATGTCTGCCAAAGTTTATTTCAAAGACTTGAAAGACAAGTTTAGTAAAGAAGTCAATGAGATTATTGACCAACTCAATAACCTTGCATAATGTTACAAGCTATATCTAAGTGGCTTCTTTATAGTTTTATGGGGTGGAAGAAGGATGTCAGGTTTGCATTGCCTGATAAAGCTATTATTTGTCTTGCACCTCACACGAGTAATCATGATTTCCTTATTGGTCAGCTTTACGCAATAGCTGAGCGGCTGAAGAGCAATTTCCTTATGAAGAAGGAATGGTTCTTTTGGCCGCTTGGTCCTATCTTCCGCAAACTTGGAGGAATTCCTGTATGGCGTGATAAGAAAACGAGTATGACCGACAGATTAGCCGATTATGCTATAAAGGCTGATAAGTTCCAGCTTTGTATTACTCCTGAGGGTACGAGAAGTTTAACCCCTGATTGGAAGAAAGGCTTTTATTATATTGCGTTAAAAGCGCAACTGCCTATCTATCTCTACGCTTTAGACTACGAAAAGAAGTTGATTGAGTGTTCTAAGATAATAACACCATCGGGTGATGTGGAACAGGATATGAAGGAAATCAAATTGTATTTCAAAGACTTTAAGGGTAAGCATCCTGAATTGTTTACGATAGGAGAATTAAACGGATAATGAAGATAAAATTGCTGTGTACCGCGCTTCTTGCAATGGCGTTTACAAATACCTTTGCACAAGCAGGTAAATCAATATGGGGAAAAACAGAATATGAAGATGCACCATGGGTGAAGAATGTTTCTCGTCCAAATGAGATTACAGAGGGATTGCAGAATAGACATCTTTCTGTATGGTCATCTCATGGAAGATATTACGATGCAAAGAAAGGTGAATGGAGATGGCAAAGACCGATTCTATTCAGTACAACTGAAGACCTTTATACGCAGACGATAGTTCTTCCTTATCTTATTCCTATGCTTGAGAGCGCAGGAGCAATTGTCTTTACACCACGAGAAAGAGACTGGCAAAAGAATGAAGTTATAGTTGATAATGATAGTCGTACCAACTATAAAGAAGAGAGTATGAAGAAGAAGTGGGAGAACACATCCACTAAGGGCTTCGCTCTACATTATGGCAGTTATAACGATGGTGAGAATCCTTTTACAGCGGGTACTGCTCGACAAGTTAAAGCAAGGAAGCGTAACAGCAAGATTAGCTCTGTCGTCTATCAACCAACTATCCCAGAAACAGGACGCTACGCGGTATATGTAAGCTATCAGACACAGAAGAAGAGTGTTGAAGCAGCAGAATATATTGTTTTCCACAAAGGACAAGAAACACATTTCCGTGTGAACCAGCGTATGGGTGGTGGCACTTGGGTATATCTTGGAACATTTGAGTTTGACAAGGGAAATAGCATTAACAACTCTGTTGTACTGACCAATCATAGCTCTCATAGAGGTATTGTCACTACTGATGCAGTTCGCTTTGGTGGCGGAATGGGCAACATTGTTCGTGGCGGAACTGTGAGTGGTATGCCTCGTTTCCTTGAAGGAGCAAGGTACGCTACACAATGGGCTGGCGCACCTTGGGGCGTAGTAAGCAAGAGCAACGGCTCTAATGACTATAACGATGACATCAACTGCCGATCATTGATGACAAACTGGCTTGCTGGAGGTTCTTGTTATTTGCCTGAAAAAAAAAGATGGTAAGAAAGTACCTATCGACCTTACTTTGGCAATACACAGTGATGCTGGAGTGAAAGCTGATGATAGTTTCGTAGGAACCTTGGGTATCTGTACAACACAAGATGGCAATAAAACATTAGGAGATGGACTTTCACGTAAGGTTTCAAAAACCTTTGCAGAACAGTTAGTAGCCAATGTAAAGAGAGATTTAGATAAGCTTTCCACATGAATTGGACTACCCGTTCAGTGTGGGACCGCAATTATAGCGAAACACGACTCCCTGAAGTTCCATCTGCAATCATAGAAACTCTCTCTCATCAGAACTTCCCTGACATCAAGTTAGGACAAGACCCTAACTTCAAGTTCACCTTTGCACGCTCTTTATATAAGACTATTTTGAAATATGAAGCTAACATGCACGGTAAGACTTATACCGTGCAACCACTTGCCCCGCATAACTTCAAGATAGAATATGTATCAGCAAACAAGGTGAGATTACAATGGAGACCAACTACGGATGCCAGTGAACCTACTGCAACCCCTACTTCCTATAACGTGTATGTTGCGATGGGAATAAGAGGTTTTGACAATGGTATGAACGTTCGCAATACTTACTTTGAGATAGAATTACTGCCAAGGTGTCGTCTATAATTTTAAGGTAACAGCTTGTAACCGTGGTGGAGAGAGTTTCCCAACAGAAACCCTTTCTGCCTTACGCAATGAAGGTGCAACTCAAACGATTCTTATTGTCAATGCATTCCATCGTCTTTCTTCCCCTGCAGTAGTCAACACAAGCACAGAACAAGGCTTCGACCTTGAAGCAGACCCAGGTCTTAGCTATGGTCCTGTGGCTGGATGGGCAGGAAGACAAGCCAACTTCAACAAGGCAATGATGGGCAAAGAAGGTCCAAATGCCTTAGGTTATGGTGGCGAAGAGCTCGTAGGTAAGATTATCGCAGGTAATGATTTCAACTACGTAAAGAACATGCTGAGGCCTTACGCCATGCTGGTAAATACAATATTGTTAGTTGCAACAGTAAGGCTGTTGAGTATGACGAAGTCAATCTTTCTAAATATGCAATGGTAGACCTGCTCCTTGGTAATGAGAAAGATGATGGACATAGCTTGTATTATTATAAGACCTTCAAACCAGCCCTCCGTCAACAGTTATCAAAGTATCTAAATGGCCGTGGCAAACTCTTTGTCAGTGGTTCTTATCTTGCATCCGATATGCAGGGCGTTGATGAGCAGGATTGGTTGAGAAACAACCTCAAAATTACTTTTAATGGTGCAAACTATGACAACTATAACTCTATTGTGAGTGGTATGGGAATGTCATTCGATGTTTATCGCACTATCAATGAGCAGCATTACGGTGCTTATACACCAGACAACATCCTACCCGTTGATAACGCTTTCAGCACCTTAACTTATGCTGACGGACAAACTGCAGCTGTGGCATATAAAGGAACTGACAACAGTGTTTTCACATTATCCTTCCCATTCGAGTGCATCAAGGATGCTCCTACACGCAATAGTATCATAAAGGGTATTGTCAACTTCTTAATGAAGAAATAACAACAAAGAAATTGGAATAATCTAAAAGTGTAAAGACTATGTATAAAATTCAAGCAAACGCTTCGGGTACACGAAGCATTGAGATTACAGACAGCCATCTTGAGACAATTCAGAAGTATTCACTTCTCTCCGGATTGGTCGATTCCAATGGTATTATTGATGAGGATATCCTCGACAAACTGAAATTCAATGTTCGTGGACTTCTTGAGTCTGAACCTGGTAAAGATAAAGACTTGTTAGACTTATGTCTTGATGTTATTTATAATCAAAACATGAAAGCCATAGGTCTTAAGAATCTTGTTGTACTCTTCAAAGAATGGAGCGCAACACACCAAGACTCTGAGGAAGAAAACCAAGGAGCGCTTTAACAGCTAACAACGCCATAAGATAAGTTTCTACTTATTGAATATCAATAACATACTTATAAAAGAATTTTAATTAAATACAAAAACATTTGAGTTCACAAAAAGAAAATAAAAGAACTGCAAAGCAGCATAGAAAAGCAACACCTACTCAGCGACAAGATAGAGAAGGTGGTGCTAAGCATGAAGCTAAAATCACAAGACCTTCAAGATTTCAGCTGACAGACTTCCTCCCTACTACAAAGAAGGAGGTTGAACTCCGTGGTTGGGATCAGTTAGACATTATTCTCTTTTCGGGTGACGCCTATATTGATCATCCTGCCTTTGGTGCAGCAGTCATTGGTAGAACACTTGAAGCAGCTGGTTATAAGGTAGCTATCGTTCCACAACCCGACTGGCATGGCGACTTCCGAGACTTTAAAAAGTTAGGCCGTCCACGTCTCTACTTTGGTATATCGCCAGGTGCAATGGACTCGATGGTGAACAAATACACCGCCAATCGTCGTCTACGCTCAGACGACGCCTATTCACCAGATGGCAGACCCAACCTGCGTCCAGAGTATCCAAGCATTGTTTACTCTAATATTCTCAGACAGCTCTATCCCGATGTTCCTATTGTTTTAGGCGGCATCGAGGCTTCACTGCGTCGTCTTACTCATTACGACTATTGGAAAGATTGTGTTCGTAAGTGTATTCTCTGTGATGCACGTGCCGACATGATTATCTATGGTATGGGCGAAAAACAGGTGGTAAGCATAGCACAAGAGTTGGAAAACGGTGCTAATATCAAGGATTTAAAGCATATTCCACAAACCGTATATCTTTGTAAAGAATCAGAGATTCCAGACGGAATAAGAGAGAATGACATCGTACTTCATTCCCATGAATCTTGCTTACACAACAAAAAATATCAGGCTGAGAACTTCAAACATATAGAAGAAGAGTCTAACAAAAAACACGCACAGCGTATTCTGCAGGCTGTTGACAACGTTTATGCCGTTGTTAATCCACCCTATCCTACCATGACAACAGAAGAGGTAGATGCGGCTTATGATCTGCCATACACACGTGAACCACATCCGAAGTATCGTGGCAAGACAATCCCAGCCTATGAGATGATTAAGCACAGTGTGAACATCCATCGCGGATGTTTTGGTGGTTGTTCGTTCTGTACCATTTCTGCACATCAGGGTAAGTTTATCAGTTGCCGCTCGAAAGAGAGTATCTTAAAGGAAGTAAAGCAGGTTATACAGATGCCAGATTTCAAAGGTTACCTCTCCGACCTCGGTGGTCCATCAGCCAATATGTATGGTATGGCTGGTAAAAATCAGAAGGCTTGCGAGCATTGTAAACGTCCAAGCTGTGTGAATCCAGAGATATGTCCTAACCTTGAAACTGACCACACCAAGCTGCTTGAAATCTATCATGCAGTTGACGAGTTGCCCTGGAATCAAGAAGAGTTTTATCGGTTCTGGTGTACGTTATGACCTTCTATTACATAAGAGTAAGGACGAAAAAAGTAACGAGGCTGCCAAACAATATACTCATGAACTGATTACACGCCATGTCAGTGGCCGTTTGAAAGTTGCACCAGAGCATACATCAGATCGTGTATTGGGACTTATGCGCAAGCCGTCGTTCCAACAGTTCTATGCTTTCAAGAAGATTTTTGACCGCATTAACCATGAGGAGAATATGAGACAGCAGATTATTCCTTACTTTATTTCTTCCCATCCGGGCTGTCAGGAGGAGGACATGGCTGAGTTGGCGGTACTGACAAAAGATCTTGACTTCCATTTGGAGCAGGTGCAGGACTTCACCCCTACCCCAATGACCGTTTCTACAGAGGCGTGGTACACGGGCTATGACCCTTATACACTCGAACCAATCTTCTCTGCAAAGACACCAAAGGAGAAACTTGCACAGCGTCAGTTCTTCTTCTGGTATAAGCCAGAGGCACGTCGTGACATTGAACGAGAACTTCACCGCATTGGACGTAGTGACTTGATAGCTAAGCTATACGATAATGTTCCTAAACGTCATCCACGTGCGGTTTATGACCCTAAGGCAATCGGTAGTACGCCTGATATCCCTAACAAAAAACGTAAAGGACGGGAAGAAAAACCAACAAATAACCGTAGAAAAATCTGCAAAAGCAAAATGGCAAACAACCAAAGAGTTACAATCCAAACTTTTCTGGTAACCATCGACGCAGACAAAAAAATAAAAAAATGTAAGAAGGAGTTATGACCCAAAAGGCATGACTCCTTTTTTTAAACTTATAACGATAAAGTGAAATTAAAAAGGGGGGCGACTCTGTTATTTAGTGCATCAAATAATCTAAACGCAACTAAGAAAAAGGACTACTAAAAAAACAAACATTAACGGGTAAAAATATTACAACAAAAAAAGAAGATAAAAAAAGCACAGCAAATCATCGAAATAGAGGTGTTTTTAGCGCAATTACAACCATTTAGTTTTCAACCAGTTACACAACCACTCCATAAAAGGTGCTTAATTAGACTTCAAA
>BNJT01001620.1_pt1 | contig 44419 bp, 72 predicted proteins | sample 8540491 | NCBI WGS metagenome assembly BNJT01 (sample SAMD00202455, study PRJDB9452) | human saliva metagenome | host: Homo sapiens | reverse complement strand
GAATATATTAGAAACAATATAATAATATAGTTAAATTCTTTTGAGATAGTTTTTTATTGAGATCAATAGAAATGAATTATATCCACATTTCCATCAACTTATATTAAGCTTATCATTGTTTTAATTAGTAAATCACTCTGAAAGCCAACTCCACCTTTAATATTCTTACCTGTACTGTCATATCCTGTATTAAGTGTCAGTCCCATTCTTGAATTTTTCAAGTCCGAAGTTCAGATTTGCCTTAAAGTTTCCTTTTATGGTTTTTCTTTCTCCTCTTATATTAAACCAGTCAGCGTTGTATATGAGACTCTTGCCTTATTTCCAGCATCAAACACATTTTCCAAACTCATTTTCATAACCTAAACCTAAAGAGGCTGTCACAAACATACTCTTCAACTGCAAGCAGGCTGTCTATAGTTAAATTCAATTCCTACTTCCTGGTCTTATTGAGTAGATAGTCATTTCCTTTTATGTCAAGTCTCATTTTCTCCTGACTTTTCCTTGATTGTCACTAAATCTTCCATATTCAAGTTTTCAAACTTTCCATAGGTCTTATACTTGTTCTTTCACTTGTTCTTATATTGTATCCTAGTTCATTCTCTAACCGCAACTCCATAAGTTGTATAGTCTGACTTTTTGCATTGAAGATTTCATCAACTACAAGATATTTTTCTGTGCATATCACTTCTAGAAACATATCCCTTCTACCTGATATTGTCCACTGAAGATTTCCATTATGGTCTGCCAAAGGTGACATTGTCTTGAAAATTCCAAGTTTCAGCATTGTCTGATTTTCCTGCGAACCTCCTATATCTTTGAACTTGAATTTGTTAGTTACTGCTCCTGCATACCATCCTGATACATTTCCAAACTTAATCGTTTCATTTTCATGCAGATATGCAAATCCGTACGCATTGCTTGTCATGATCTATTATTCCTGCAGTATCTGTACTGTATCCGTCTTTTCATTCGAACACTTTTTCATTTTATTTGACTGTCTAGATTTTGTTTCCCATTCCTTAGATAAATGAGTGATTTCCTTATCTATCAGTTTTCCAGTTCCATGTGTTCTCTGCTGTATATTTGCATACTGATGTCCCATCATTTCATCAAATGCCTGTGTCAGAAGTACTGATTCATTTTTCCCTATACTGTTAAAGCTATTAAACAACGCGTTTTCTCTAGAATCAAGAGAATTCACCGTATCTCTGTTCCAATCCATCTGTAAAGTTCCATGCCATTATCTGTTTTCTTCACAAATGATGTATATGGTACTTTTGCCATGGCAACTCCTGTTATTTCACCATATGAATCCAGTATCGGTGTCGCCATCCATGTCAGCGAACCTGCAAGTGATGTAAGTTTAAAAGTTACGTCCTGTCTATCTGGTCAAGGAAATGGTTTTTATTACATCTCCCTTGACTACCCAGTATTTTCGAATTTGTCATTTCTGAATATTCTGTTCCTATTATCAGCTGACTGTTTATAGGTGGTGTAGCTCCGTCTATGTCTATTGGTCTTTGTTCTTCCCAGAGTGTCCACATAGAAATCAATATCTGACAGTCAATGTTGAGATTCTTTTACCTATCAATTCTTTCATTTCTGCAACTTCGAGAATCGAAACAGGCACTCCATTTCTAGAGAAATAAAGTTCTCCATTCTTTATACTTATTTCTTTATGCCTTCAAAGTCTTTATCCAGTTCCACTTGCTCCTCTTACTTTCCTGTCCTCTTTCGGATCTGATGTTATCTTGCTGTTTATCTGATTTTTCCAAATCTGCTATTTGATCAGGCTGTAACATCCTTTCCAGCTTATTCCATATGTTCCTTTTCCTCTTACCTTTTATTTCACCGTAGTTTTTAATTGTAGCGTACTGCACTGTACCATCAGGATTCTTTTTACCTCTTATTACAACTCCGTAGCTGTTATCTGCATCTATAAGTATTTTTCCTCCGCTTCGTTTTACAAAGTAGAACCGTTCATCACTGCTACTCCTACAAGACCGCTCACATTTCGGATTTACCATTCCATTTCTTCCGGCATATGAGTCTGTTGTCTGAATAGTTCCTCTATTTACAAACTTGGCTCCCTCATCAACGTATACCCCTGTCATTGACTCTATTTTTATCTGAAGATGTAGCTCTACTTCCATCAGCAGTATAGTTACCTCTGTTTTCAACTACTGTCCCTGCTCCTGAACCATACATTCTATTGACTTATCTCCAAATATACGATTTCTCCATCATTGGCAATATGACCTCCATTGTCTGTTGCCATTCCTATTCCGTATACTATTCTGCTCTTATCGCTATATATTTTTCCAGTTAAAGGGTCCGTAGTCAGTCTGTCGCCCCAACATATATCTTTCCTGTCGACTGTTTGTAGCTACAGATCCTGGTGCATAAACTGCTATATTTCCCTTTTCCTGTAGAAAAGTCCAGTACTCCGTTATTTACAAAATTTCCACTTCCTGTGCTGTTTCCTTTTAATGTAGAATCCTATTACGAGTCTGCATTCCGGTAGACTATGTACTTATTATTTGTTATTTGTGCCTTTCCACCTGAATACAGGTATGTGCTGTCATTTCCTAGCGTTACATTTTGAGCCTGCTGTATTAGTGTAAACATTTACTTTAGAAGGATCATCATTGCTAAGAATAAATCCGTAAGATTTTTCTCCCACTGTTACATTGGCACTGTCATTTACCGTTACTCCATTTACTGCATAAACTCCTACAGGTTCAGTATTTGGCGTAGTCGAGTATGAGGGTCTATTACAACACTTTCCTCCCAGTGTAACACTTCCATTCTGTTTATATATTCCCATACCTTCATCTTTTTACATGAAAGATTTCCTCCTGTCATAGTCACCGCTGAATTTGTTGTTGAATATACCCTATTGATTTCACACCTACTTCTATATTTCCCACTTGTCAAAGTAATCGGTGATGTTCCACTTGAAGTGTATACTCCAATAACAGGATTCTGTGAATCTGCAGAATCAGCTATCGAAATATCTGCCTTATTTTTCAAACGACTGGCTCTCCTTTCAGGAATACTCCCAGTGTCTTCTTACCTGACAATACTAAATTTCCTTCATTTCACTACTGTCTTTTGTGCTGTCTGCATTTGAATATATTCCTATTGAGTTATCTCCACTTAAACTTATTTTTAGTTTTATTTGTCAAGCTGGAATCTATTCCCTAAAATTCCCTTTGCATTTTCCTGTGTCCTGTTATTTCTTCTATTTCTGATGTAAATACTGCATCTTTAAGGAATACTCCATTTGAATTTCTTCCAAGATTGATTGTCTTAACTCCTGTCAGACTTGAATTTCCTTCAACATATAGCGCTAGTATAACCATCTGCTACAGTCATATCAACTTTTGTTCCTGCTCCCATCCATTTTCAGCAATACTGTTTTTTCAGATAAAGCATTGTATTCTGAGTTGGAGATATATTACCCTAAGTGGGAAACAAATTTTGAATTTTCAAGGTATGCAAGTACACCTTTATTGTTGAAATTAACTGTCACCATGTTTGCTGTAATCTCTGAATTTTTCCATAAAAGCTATACCATCTTCTCCTACTGTCACATCTGATGATGTACCTGTGAAAAGATTGGTATTTTTCAGCATATATTCCCACAGAAGGTGCTCCTGCTATTTTCTTTCGACTGTTATTTTTCCGTTATTTTGTCACTGTATTTCTATCAGCTGCAGCACTTCCTTTTCCTCTGCTGTAAAGTCCTACTGAACCATCTCCAAGGGTTATCTCTGAGATTACTTCCAGTTTACCATTCCTGTCAGTACCTGTCCTGATCAGGCTGTGTTCCAGCTTCGTTTATCATGTATATACCGACATTCTTTGTTGCACTGCTGAGACTTGTTATTTTTACCATCCAGATTTATGCCTGTTGATGCATTTCTTCAGATATACTACTGATTCCTGTCCAAGTTCCATCATTGAGTTGCTGTTGTTTCTACTGTAAAGTTTATTATCAGCTGAAGAACCTCCATGATAATGTGGAGAATCACTTCTGTATATTCCGTAAATTCCTGTTGACTGAGCTCCTATTTTAATTATTCCGTCATTTTTACTCTCGCTGATGCGGCATAAAGGGCAGTTGAGTTTTACTCCTGCTGTAAAATCAATAGTTCCCCTGATTTACAATTTCATAATTTCCTTGTGTCCAAGTTGTTTTCTGATGGATATTCCTTCAGCCATCAGTCCTATATTTTTCACTGCAGCATGTAGACCGTCTGCTAGCTATCTTTAACTGTTTTTCCACTGACAATATAAGTTTCTCCATTTATAACATGAGAGTACCATTCCCGTTTCAATCTTTTATCAACCGAAGGATTATCTATTGCCGCTATTCCTTCTTTAGTTCCTAATTTCTTCTGCTGAATGTCCGTTGTGTTAAAGTCCAGTTTCCAACGTTAATTACAGAACCTTTTCAATCCAGTATACTCCTACTCCTGAACCACTTAGGTTATAGTAAACTTGCATTTCTCCATCAAAGTGGGCATTTTCCCCAACAATAGCCGCTACACTACCTTCTGAAAGATTAATTATTGGTCCAACAAATGATTCACCTGAAGCTGTTGAACCTAATTCTACTTTACTCGTACCTGAAGAACCTTGTTCCTGCACATAAATTCCTATTCCGTGTCTCCAACATTTATTGTACCACCATGATATTTTATATTACTGTTGTTAGCAGCAAAAAATTCCTATTCCGTTTTACCTGTTGTGATAGGAGCTTGTATTTTATATTTGTTTGCTGCTGTTCCTTGGCCTATCCACATATCTTCCTATTGCATATTTTTGCCATTATCGTCAACTGCTATTTCCTACGGTTATCGAACCGTTGTAGCCTGAAATATCCATACTTCCGCTTCGATATAATCCAATAATACCATTTCTGAACTAGTTGCTGTTTTATAGTTAAGTTTTAGTTGAAGTTCCATCCAATTTTTGCAATGTCTGTTGTAGATGTTCCTTCAAGTATACTCCCTACACCATATCCTGATATCTCACCTATATTAGTACCTGTTAATGCTGTATCCTTATTTTTAACATAATAAGCAACTCTATTCTGGTCTGTTCCTTTACCAAGATCAATTTCTGCTGTGAGTTGTAGTTATTGCACTTCCTGCAGCGGCATGAAAATCCCTATTGAATTATTAGCAGCATTGTCTAAAGTAATTTTTCCTACTCCTGAAACTGTTGACTTAGGAGCATATATACCTATTGAGCTTTCATTATTTATCTTAATTGTTCCTCTATGTTTTATAGTCTAAATTTGCAACAGTACCTGATACATTTTCTGCAAATATACCTATCGATTTATTTCCATTTAATGTTATTCTTCCTGTGTGTTATCTATTGATAATTTCACTGTGTTCCAGAGTCTATTTTCCATAAATACCTGCTGATTTAGTTTTTCCGGTTATTATATCTCCACTATTATTTATTGTTTTATATTGCAGTTGCAATACTGAAATTTCTCCAAATATTCCTACCGATTCTTCTTCCTCTGCTATTGTTCCTTTTATTTCCAGTTCAGTATTTTGTAATATCTGAATCTTTTTCCATAAATACCTGCTGATCTTTTTAGCTTTATTCTATTTTTCCCACTGTTAGTTAACGTAGAATTTTTCTCCCAATATACCAACAGAACTTACATTTTGCATTGTTATAGTTCCTGTTGAATTTCCTGTACTTTCAGTTTGTGTAAATTCCTATACCAGAATCTCTTGTTGATACAATATACCATCATTTTTGTGCTGTTGAGGCTCCTGTTCAGTCCTCTTTTGTTGCAATAAGTCCAATATTTGTGTTTGTTGTCAAAGTTTGCAGTATCTTTTTACAGTAGAATCATTTGATGCGACTAAAACAGAAGTTGAAGTATTAGTTCCTGCTGTCGGAGTTGATACTGTATAATTTTGATCTAAATTAGCAGTTACACCACCTGTTGTATAAAATATACTTGCTCCATTTCCAAAAATTTGAAATATTAATAGGGTTACTGTTCAAATAAGTTCCTATATTCACTTCTCCTGAATTTCCATTTAACAATCCAAAAGTTGAATTTTGTCCTAATTCTACTTTCTAAACTCTTACCTGTTTCTACTTTAAAAGTATCACCAAATTTAGTAGCATCTGATGAATATAAACCTACTGCTCCTAGACCTATTGTTAATTTTAGAATCATCTCCCAAAAATTTACTTTAGCATTTCCATCTGTATATATACTATTATGTTGTCTCCTGTTCCACTAGCAGCTATATCTGTTGGAGCTTTTATATTTAATGTTCTGATCTGCCTCCTTAGCATATATTCCTATTGCATCTGAACCTACACTAATTTTGATTTGTTCCAGTGGCATTTTTAGCATGATTAAAAGTATATTTTCGCTTCTCCGTAAAGCTCCTGTATTTCCTTCTCCTTGAACAGATAATACCTTTGTTTTGTCAGAAGTTTATTGGAGTAGTAGTATTCAGATCCTTTTAATAAAACTACCTATATTTCCTGTATTAGCAGGGTATTAACTGTTATATTTCCACTATTAGCAAAAGTTTTCCTTGCTCTCCATAGAAAGCTGTGGATTTTGTACTCCAGCTGCAGTAAGCGAATTTACAAAAGATTTCCACTGTTGGAAGAATCTCACTCCTTTTAACACTAGCAAGCTATCTGAAATTCGTTCCATTTACAGTTATGGTCCCTTTTATTAATTCCTACACCATAATTAGTTTCTATCAGTACTTTCTAATAAATTATCTATTTGATTTTGAATCAAATATAGACTTATAAGATTCCTACTTAACAACAAAACCATAGTTTGAATCTCCATTAACTACAACATTAGCACTCTTCATTTGCTGTTATAGATCCTGATCTTTTTAATTTTCTATCAGTTGTATCAACTCCATTTAATTTTCCCATCATTCAAGTTTTTCTTCACTATCACCAACTAATAGACCTATACTCTTTTGTTGCATGTTTTCCAGAGTTATAGTTCCACTACTGCAGTTGCTCCAGTTGAGTCTCCTGTTATTCCAGGTCCAAATTCTACAGTTTTGTTCCTAGTAACAGCTCAGCTCCAACTCTCCCACCATAAGTACCTATTTCTCCTTCTAATAAAAGGTCTGGTTGGTACTCCGGCATAAATTCCTACTGCATTTTCAACAAGAGTATTACTGCCTGAACCAATATTTTGATTGTTTCCATCGAGTTACAGCTGTTGTTCCTATATTGATTTTATCCAACTTTGCTTCCCTGATTTCGCGAGTATACCGATACTAACCTCTTATCTCCATTTATCTAGATGGCTCCCGGGATATTATACTCACTTGTCCAACTAGAATCTGTTGAAGCTGAACGACCTATTTCTCCTCCGGAAGGACTACAAAAGATTTGTTGGGGTCCCTAAATCTATTTGAGCTCTTAAGTTATAATAGTTTTAAAATCACTCATTGTTGTTGTGTTACCGTATCTAGTGTACTAATACCTGGATTAAATACAGTAATACCAAAAACTTCACTCAGATTCTATATTGATATCTTTTTGGGTTATCTGCCTTCAGCCTACTCTTCCTTAGATGAATTAGTATTTCTTTCCTTTGCGCGTCAATCAACTTTTCCATTCACTTTTTGTCAATTAGACCAATCAGGTGTCAGTTGTGTGAATCTCAGGTTTTTAATTGCACTCGCACTCTTTTTGGTGCATTGAAATTGTTCCTGTATTAATTATATGGGACATTGTGCTATTATATGATGCGTCACATTTGAGAAACCAAATGCTATTTGATTCTCATTTGTTTTTAGTTTTAGTTATCGGATCTTTTGTAATACTCTCCATTAATTGAACCACTATTTATAATTTTAGCCAATACATCTCCAGCACTAGCTGAACCTTGTAAATCTATTCCCCATATTTTTAGTTCCATATAAATTAATTGTTCCTCTCATTTCAAATTCAGAACCATTTTTGGCTCATCCTATAACTTTATAGCTCTTGTGTCATCTACGTAACATTAACTGTTCCTGTATTCAGTAAAACTACCTTATTGTTAACAGCATTAAATGTAAAGTGCTATAATCTTTTGTTGTATCCATTTGCAGTGTATTTCTTATTTTGACCAGAAAGGAAATTTAGTATCCATTCCAGTTTGAGTCCAGTGGTTTGCACCTTATGCGTTTTGAATCTATTGGTGCAACAGAAAAAGCCACAAGATTCGGGTATCTACTACTGGTGCTTCCAGTGTCACTTGTGCAGGTGTGTCGATATATTTAGCTGTTATAGTTGGTGGTGTTACATTTGTATTTATCGTGATGTGCACTTGGTGTCAATATTAACAGTTACATTTGGTATCGTAATGTTAGGCGCTGTAAGCGGTTTCGTTTTACCTGTGGGTTGATAACGGCGCTATATTATTTCAACAGTCTGGCTCAGCTACATTTTAATGAAACAGCTTCCTACCTCTTTTCGGAGAAATTCTCGCAAGTATTTCAACTTCATTAAGAGCTCCTGAATTTTTCTTAACTCTACCAGTCCCCATCTGACTTTCTCCATTTACCGATGAACCATTGTGTCATATCAAAAGTCATACTCTGAAAAGACATCTCCAGTCGCACTTTTCTCCATGAAGTCTGGGGAATCATTTCCCGGAGTTATCGCAGACCCATAGCTCCCATGTAGTCCTGAAGTAAAGCTGATGCGTACTACATTTTCAGTTATTTCTGAAATACAATCCATTGTATTGGTACATTTTATCCTGTTTATCTCCATGCCCATCCTTCGAAACGATATGGGCATTGAGTTCGTACCAAACTGCCATGAACTCCATGGTGATTTTTATAATCATGATCCCCTGTTCATTAACTGAATCAGCTCTAAGGTTCGCTACCTCTCATATATTTCTTATTTTCGAGCTTTTTGCTGTTTTTCAACATAGCTTTGTGTTTTCATTAACAGTATTGTTGAAATTATCCATCATGATTCTTGTCATTATGTCATTTCGCTTTCCGGTGTTGAGACGCACTCCTGTAGCTACACCAGTGCTCTACTAAAGCATCAAAGTTTCTCGAATATCCTAGATACTTTGGAATGTTTCTCATTATTGATCGATTTTCTCTTTCTGAATTTTGACTTCATTACTCATAGTACTCCTCTACTGCTGTTAATCAGTATAGTAATAAACCCTGTTTTAATATGCTGAAAAACTGTTAAACTGATGCGCGATGCTCATTGAGATTTTAAAACAAGGTAAACTATAATATGTTTAATTTTATTATCTTCTTCACCTTACAGATTGAAATTAGTTTTGCTTTTAATAATACCATGCTCAATCTTTATTTTCTCTAACATAATTTTTCAACATTAGTTTCCACATAAAAGGATGATTATAAACAAAAGGGATATCAAAATGCATCTTAAATATCATCATCTGAATTCCCTTATCTTTATGTCAAATAAATTATTAGTTTGTCATGAATATATTTATTGATGATCTGACTAACCACCTTCAGAGCAACATAAATCCTGCTATAAGATGTGCTAGTGCTAATGATGTCACCTGTAATAACAGTAAGTACAACAGCTGCAATTCTCACTAAATTTGAATCTTTTTCTGCATATTTTTGCAAGTCCACCACAGACTCCCATGATATCAGAAACTTCGTAAGCTCATGATTTCCATCTCTAATATAAATTAGTTTATAAACAAATTATTTAATACAGTTAATACTCATTTTTTAATTAATCCATCAGCTTTTTAATTATATCATATACGATGTAAACCTCAGTCGTAAATCTTATAGAATAAACTGTATCATAATTTTTCTTATGCATAGAAATATAAAGTCGAAACTATTAGTATTGAGACACTGTATAACAATTTCATATTCTAATTATGTAATAAATAACTCTAATCCTATTCACTCCTCTTATATTATCTCCTTTTTATGTATCATAACCTCGTTCAATGTAAAACCCTACTCTCTGATTTTCAATTCCCAGATTTAGGTCTGCCTTGAAATTTCCTTTTCTATCATCTTTTTCTCCCGTATGTTAAACGAGACTGCATCTGTAAATGAAACTCTTTGCTTTTGTTATTCAACATCTATTTTTCCCAGTTCATTTTTCATAACCTAATCAAACTGTTGCTGCACATGTTGCTTTTCAAAAGCCAGTGGCTGTCTGTATTTAAATTCTATACCAGCTTTCAGGTTTTACTGAATAGTAGTCATTTCCTTTCTACGTCAAGCCTCACTTTCTCCTGTTTTTCCTTATGTCATCCAAATCTTCCATCTTCAACACTTTAGACTTCCATAGTGGTCTGATGCTTGTTCTTTCACTTGTTCTGAAATTCCTTGCTCAAGCTCATTTTTACTGCACCTACCATATGAACTGTAGGGATGCTTTTGCACTGAAAATCTCGTCTACTACGAGGTATTTTCTGTGCATATCACTTCTACCACATAGCTTTCTCCTGAAACTAGTCCATTGGAGGCTTCCATTATGATCTGATGCAGGAGACATTGTTTTAAGATTCACAGCTTCATCATAGTATGTATCTTTCTTTTGACCACCGATATCTTTAAATTTAAAATCTACTGTGTTACTACACCTGCATACCATCCTGAACTGTTTTCCAAGCTTGATTTTGCTCTCATTTTTCATGAGCATAGAGCAACTCCATAGGCATTTCTTGTATAGTCTATTATTCCTGCACTATCTGTCTTGTATTCATCCTTTCATTCCAAAATCGTTGTTATTTTGTTAGACTGTCTTTGAAGTATTCTATTCTTTTTCTCAAATAGCCAAATCTCTTTCTGTCCAGTGATTTTCCCGTACAGAATACAGTCTTTGCTGTACATTTCCATACTGATGTCCCATCATCTCATCAAATGCCTGTGCCAGCAGAACCTGTTCATTGTTACCTATGCTGTTTAGCTTATCAAAAAGTCGCTTTTCAGCTGAGTCCAGATTCATTTTCATGCTATATCTCTGTTCCAGTCCGTCTAGCAAAGTTAAAGGTATCCTTCTTTGGAACAAACGCAGTATACAGTATTTTTGCCATTACAACTTTTTCAATCTTTTCCTGTCTGCAGATTCAGCTGCGAGTGTTGCCATCCATGTCAAAGGAACCTGAATATGGTGTAAAAGTTAAATATTCCTGCATTTGTCTGGTCAAGAACGGTTTTAATATTTTCTCTCAAAATAACATTCTTAGCATTTTGTCTTTTACTGAAAATTCTGTACCTATTATCAGATCCACTATCTATATTTAGCGATGTTACTCCTTCCATTGATATTGGATTGGTTCTTCCCAGAGTATCTACATATATTCAAAGTGACAGTCCTATGTTAGAGAAACTCATAATCCAGCACTTCCATTTTCCTGAATCTTCTACTATAGTTCCATTTCTACTACAAGCTTTTCCATCCAGTGATTCAACAATTTCAGTATTTTCTATTGCTTTGCTTTATATCAGTTCCACTATTAAACGTTCAGCTCCACCTGAGGCATTAATACTTCCTGCGTTCCATTTATCATGTTGATATTGCATCCTGTCCTGCATGTCTTTGCATCATCTTTCCCTTTCAGGTAGATGACTGACCATTACTTTCCAATGATGTTTCTATACTTTTACACCATACGAATCTTTGTACCTCTTGTTGTAAAGTGTGTACCGTAGTTTTTATGACGGATTTATCTATTTTCAGTACCACAATTAATGCTCCATAGCTATCTGCATCCAATATCGATTGTTCCATGATTTTCAGTATGCTTCCATTCACTACTGCTACTCCTATAAGTCCACTTACATTGTCATTTCCTGAATAAGATCCTGATTTTTATAACTCCCGGCTTCATTTACAAATTTAGCTCCATCGTCTACAAATACTCCTGTCATGGTTGAAATCTTTATGTTGCAGCTGTTGCAGAAGATGCAGTCAAGATATATATGTTCCTGGGTTTCTGCACTCCGTTCCTGCACCTTTTTCCATACATTCCCAGGCTCAGATCTCGCTTACATATATATTTCCTCTGTTTTCTATTTTGCTCCTCTGTCCGCAACCATTTCCTATACCATATATGATGTTGTCCTCTATCTGAAAGTTATCAGTTTCACCAATTTTTATACGTTTCCCTTCATTCACTCGCATAGGAGACCTGTTCCTGTAGCATAGATTCCCAGATTTTCTATATCCTGCAGCTCAGGTCAATATTTCCTTTATTGTTATACATATCCATTTTTAGCATAAATTGCTATTATTTTGTTGTTTGGGATGAAATTATATTACCGTGTTTACTCATTTCAAACGCATTTCCGTCAGAATACAGATATGAGTTCTTCTCCCAATCAGTTATTGAAGTTCCGAGTTAACATATCTGTTTGTATTCACTCTGATTGCTACTAACACCATATGATTTATTTCCTACATTTACAGTTACTGGCATTATTTACAATATCTCCACCTGTTCCGTAAACTCTACGGCTCACTGTCGTTTTGCAGACGGAAGTGTGAGTCAGCTACTGTAGTGTTCACTTCGAAGATGCAATGCTACCTTTTTATAGTTCCCATTCCTCATCATCTGAAACATTTAATGATGATGTATACTTGATGTGCAGTTACATTTCCATCACTTATCGAATAAATACCTACAGATGCCTACATTAATTTGGCCTTTCATTGATTATGTCTACAGTTGCTCCATCTTTAGCATATATTCCTATTGTAGAGTTGTTTCTGTCAGGGTCTGTCGTATCATGAGACTGTTATATTACCTATGTTAGTGTATCTGATCCAGTATTTCCTTCCAGATATACGCACCTACTGTCTTTCTTACCTGAAACTTTCCATGTTTCCTGAATTTATCAATAGCTAAGTATTTCTAGAAACTGTTTCAGTATATTCTAACGACTCATCTCTGCCAGTCTTTTATTGAAGCATTGTTTTCTAATGTTTGAATTTACCCTATAATACCTCTTGATTTATGTGAGTTCCCTCTATCAAAGTACCCTTCTGATACTAAACTTAGAATTATTTCCATTATATTCCTGCTGAATCTGCCCAGAGATTATTCTGTTCAGTTCTTAAACTTTCCAATTTCGCTCATATAAGCCGCTACTCCGTTATTAGAAACATTTGATATCATTCTGTGCCATTGTCACATACTGTTATTTATAAAAGGCAGTAGGATCGAATATGTCTGCAGTAGTACCGCCTATATTATAGTTCAATGCAGAAATTTTTCCATATAGGCAAGGCTTCCATCATTGGAATAATCAATATTTCCTAATTTATATTCATAGTGGAATTACTTCCAAACAGAAACTATTCCTTTATTACCTACCGTTATATTTCCGTAGATGTAACATTGGATTTTTCAGTATATATTCCTACAGAAGAATTTTCTGCCACTCCCGAAGCATTGAAAAATAGTATCTCCTGACCGTTATGTTTCCACTATGTTCAACATTACTTTGACTGTTTACAGAAGATGAATCAGCCTTTACATATATACCTGCGAGAGCCATTTCCTAATGTTATATCCCTGAATTTAATTATATCTGCTGAAATATCTCTTACTATAGTTGCACTCATTTTTCTCTTCTAGAGATTTGCCGCATAAATTTCCTACCGACTTATCTTTCTCCACCTAACAACTTCTGATTTTTCAACTCTCAAATCCTACAGAATATATACCTGCAGAAACATTTCCAACTGTCTACATTTTTCCTATATCATTTAAAATTACAGATTTATTAGGTGTAACACCATCAAATTTCAGATGTTCCGCTTTTATATACCCGTAAATTCCTGTAGAATTATCTCCAACCTTTAATTTCACCACTATTTTTACCTCTTGCAGACTCCAGATACATTCCTGTTGCTGATGTTGCATTTGTGAAAATCAATTGTACCAAGGTTTATTGTATCATAGTTATTTTCAGGGTTTGAAAATATCTCTATAAAATCCAATGTTACTGTCGTATCATTATCATCCCTGTTTCCTTCTGCTAAGCAGTCCGATAACATTTTGTGAACTGTGCTGAATTAACAGTTACACCTGTTTCAATTACAGCTTCCCATTTATAACGTGAGTCAATACATTTCCTGTTGTCAATGTCGTATTTGCAATAGTTCTTGAAATCTGTCCCGTAATTCTTATTCTTTCAGCAGAATGTCCATTATTATTAAAAGTTCCATCCATTATCATTTAATAACGGCACCCTTTCTGACCAAACAGTCCGACTCCTGAACCCTGTAATTCTATAACCGATCCGGTATCAAAAGTTTACAGTGGCATTTTTATGTAACTACTGGCTCCTACTCCATTTTCACCTTTTCAATACAATATTTTGCACCTTCCCTATTGTCACTGTGGAAGGATTTGTCCTCCATTATTGTTTCCTATGTAGATAGCTGTTCCTGCTTTTAACTCCATTTCCTATGGACATTTGTCCTGTATAATTTATATTACTTCGTTTTTCAACCAAAAAGACCCTACTCCATTTTCTCCTGTTTCAGAGCTGCACTTATATTCTTAGCTGTTCCTGAAGTACCTTGTCCATCAGCATGCATTGTAATTGCATAATTTGTACCTGCTGTATTTCCCACCTTTGATTTTACGTGTATATCCTGATATATTAGTGTTTCCTTTTAATAACAATCCTATAATACCATTTCCACTATTTCCAGTTGCTGTATAGTCAAGCGTAGGACTTGAAGCATCAAGTGTTACTCCGTCAAGATAAACTCCCACTCCATATCCTTTTATGCTTCCTATGTCTGTTCCCTGTTATTTTTTCCTGTATCTTTTACATAATAGGCAACCTGATTCTGTGAATCACTGTTCGAGATCTATATTTCCAGTTGCAGTATCCCAGCTTCTGCCGAATCAGTCAGATACTGCCACTGATGAATTTGCATCATCGCTCAGAACTATCTTTTCCCTACATTTGTAATTTTAGATTTTTGGAGTAAAAATTCCGACTGTCTGTTTTTATTAAGTTAATAGTTCCTGTATTAGATATTAATGAGTTGTTATAGCACTGTTTCCATTTTCTTGCAAATATTCCTACTGAATCTTCCGAATTTAAATTTATAGTTCCTGTATTTGAAAGATTTATCGTATCAGTTGTATTGTCTGTTATTCCATACATTCCAACAGATTTTTTGAACCGTTTTTCAGTTTCCAAGATTTATAGTTCCTGTGTGTGAACTCGTACTGTGCAAATATTCCTGTCAGTATTTCCTTTTAAGTGTAATTACACCGTTAGCAGTATTTTCCACTGTACTTCCGTTTCCATATATTCCCTATTACTGAATCATTTACTTTCCTGATATATTACCTGAATTTCAGGGCATCTCGCTCCTCCTGTTGCGAGATATTCCTGTAGTAGCCTTACCATTTCAAGTATATTTCCTTCATTTATTCCTTTAGTTGCTAAACCGTCAATATATTCCTGCTGACTTTACTGTCAGTTCCTGCAGCATCAGATAAAGTTACAGTTCCGCTGATGTATTTTTACTTCCGAACCGTTCTTTCCAAATATTCCTGTTGATTCGGCACCTTTAATATCTATTGTTTTATTATTTTTCAGCTACGGCATTGTCTGCAAATATTCCAACAGCCTTGTCTTTTGTTACCTGTTATAGTATCATTGTTACTGCCTTCAAACTTGGTCTTATCAGAGTATTATTTTTATATACATTCCAAGTGAATTTTTCCATATCTACATTATACTGTCTTGTTATTAGTCAATGTCACACTACCTGTAGCAGTATTTTCCAGCTGACATCGTTTCCTATGCTTTTGACTGTTGAAGAAGATGCGGACGATAAGGTTTATATTTCCACTGTTTTTCCAATGTATAGTTTCCTGTATCAGAATATTTTCCAAACATTCCTGCTGAGCTTCCTTTAGTAACTGTTGTTTTACCATTTATGCATTAGATGCATTACTGTTTTCGGTGTAAACTCCTGCTGATCCTGTTCCGTTCATTGTAATTACACTGTTGTTTTGTAAACTTCTAGAACCATTCTGTGCAAATATCCCTGCAAAGACATTTCCATTCATGCTGATAGTTCCGTCATTTTAGTTACAGTTCCCTTTACTTGAAAGAATTCCCTACTGATGAAAGCTTCTGAACCACTTATTGTTCCTGTATTATCAGCTGTAATGTTTGCAACAGTTCCAGTGTTATTTAAAATATACATTCCTACAGAGCTTGCAGTTCCTATATTTATATTTTAGTATTTTTCAAAGGAGCAAGCTTGTATGCCCTAGCTCTTGCAGATCAGTTCTCCATACATTCCGACACTCTGGTTGTAAGTTGTACCCTCCTGTAAGATTTACAGTTCCGTTATTTATCAATTTGTAATCTTTTTGCAGCATCAGCATCACTTTTCCAAATATTCCTGCCGAACTTCCCTTTGGATACTGCATGATTCCATTTGGGCATCATTTGCTGCCTCACTGTTTTCAGCATATATTCCTGCCGAACTTGTTTCAGATACATTTTGATAGTTTTTAGAATTTGTTATAAAGGAGATCATTTTTCCGTAAATTCCTGCTGAACTGATCCAGTATATTCAGTATATTTAAATTTGTAACAGTTCCCTTTATTTTGCAAGTATTCCCTACAGAACTTGCCTTTTCTTTAGTCTCTATTTTTCCTGCTGTGTCATTTTTATAACAACCGCTTTTGGTTTATCTGCTGTATTATTCAGTATATACATTCCTACTGAATTTCCCTGATCTACTGTTATGGTATTTTCATTTTTCAACGTTGTAGTTCCTGCTAGCCACTCGTTGCAATCTCCGCTACATACCACTTTTTCAGGTGTTCCTGATGACTGTATTCAGATTTATTGTTCCCTTTATTTGTTATGTTGTAGTTTATCAGCTGAAGAGTTTTTGTAAAACATTCCTGACATTCTTTTCCTGTAACTGTTACAGTTCCCTCATTAGAGATGTACTATTTTCTGTATAAATTCCTGCTGATTTTTCTCCGTTCATTGTTACTGAACTGTATGTGTTAAGTGGCACTTTCATTCTGACCCAGCATTCTACCGAGACTCCGCACTGCCATTGTTATATTTCCTGTATTTACAGCTGTTCGCTTTGTCAGATATTATTCCTACTGATTTTTGAATCAGCTGCACTGTTTAGTAGCATTTATATTTCCTGAATTTGTTATTTCAGAATCATTTCTTTCCCAAATATTCCTACAAGTTTTTCCTTGTAGAGTTACTGTTCTGAGTCTTGTCACAGTAGATTTTTCAGATAATATTCCTACTGAATCGCCGTTATAGTTCCTGTATTTGCTTGTACAGGTTTCCTCTGAACCTGTTCCATTTCTTAGCAAATATTCCTGCAGATCCATTCAGATCAATATTTATATTTGATGTATTTTCTATTGTCAGAACACCTGTTCACTGAAAGCAACTTCTCCGTATATTTCCTGCTCCTGAGTATCAGTAGTGTTTTGCTAGCAGTTCCACATTTATAGTTTCCCACATTCTGTATACTTTTTGCATCTTTCCTTTAGCATAAATTCCTGCTGAAGTTCCTTTTTCTGCTGTTATTACACCTGACGCTTTATTTTCCAGCATTACTGTTATCAGAATAAATTCCTGCCGATCCTGTTTCCTCTGCAGTTATAGTTCCCTCATTGCTTATCGTAGAATTGTTCTAGAACCATAAATTCCTGCCGATCCTGTTCCTTCAGTTGTAATAGTTACTCCGTATTTGTACTGGGCGGAAATTTTGAGCCAGCAGACCTACAGATTTCTGCTTTTTCATAGTCACAGTACCACTGTTCTCTATAACAGAGTTTTCTTTCCAAATATTCCTATAGATGAATCTTCATTTGCTGTTATAGTCTGCTCCTGCAGAATTTTTACCTATTGCTTCTGAAAGATATATTCCTATTGCTTTCTGTGTTCCAGTTAAATTTCAATGTTCCTTTATTTTCAGCATTTCCTCTTGTTCCTCGATTTAGTTTCCCAGAGCCGATATTGTTGTCTTGAGGTTTGATGTTATAACTTTTCCCTGTACCGATTATTGCTGTACCGTCTTTAGTTACAGAAGCTGTGCATCTGTACTGATATTGGAAAATTTAGAATTTCCTACAAGATTTATACTTTCTCCAAGTGTTACTTTTGAACCTGCAGCTCCATAGAATAATGCAGAATTTTTACCCATCTTAGTAACAGTAAGGTTATTTATACTGTTTCCTGAGATAGTGTAACTTCATTTTCAGAGCTGTGGGCGAATCCCTTTAAAGTAAGCTCAGCACTGCATTATCGTCAAGACTTGCCTTTAAACCATTTATGACAAATAGTATTATTAAATTTACTTGTCTTTTGCTGAAAACAGTCCTACCGTTCCATTTCCTAGCAGTAGTTCTGCTCCTGTATTGAAAGTATTAACGACTGACCATCAGAATATACTCCAATTCCTGTTTTTAGATGCTGTAGAACCTTGTACTTCAATAGGAGCTGCTATTGTTCCTGTTGTACCTGTACCTATACTATATATACCTACAGCTCCGTTACCTGCTGTTATTTTTCCTGATGTATGATTTAAATGTCGCACCGTCTTTCACATACAATGCAACTGTTCCTTCTGTAGTTTGTAATCAGATTTCCAGTATTATTAAATATTAAAGTACCTGTTCCCTTTTTCAAGAACTACAGCATTACTTCCTGCTCCTGTAGAAGTTATAGTTCCTGTATTTTCAAATTTTTCCTGTTTTTCCATAAAAATCCTAAAGGCATTTCTGTGCATTTACAGTTATATTTCCTGCGTTTGATCCTTCCCCTGAACTAGTATATATCCTACCAATTGTTTTCCGTTTACATTAACTTTTCCTGCACTTGTTATATCCACTCTTCCTGTTTTATCTTCTTCAAGCCATGTAGCAGCTACTGTCTGTAACGTCTTTTATAAGATGTTCCTTCTGTGACAATACCATAGTTTCCTTCTGCCCTGATTCTGAATATCTATTGTTCCGCTTACAGTTATTGTTCCTTTATTTTTAACTCTAGCTCCTGAAACTTTTTGAGAATACTTTCCAATAGTTACTGTTCCTGTAAGATTTATTCCATCAGTTCCTACAATATCATTTGTACTGTTCATCTGTGCAAAATCATCCAGTTCACCTTTTTACTGGTCTTGTCTCCACTTCTGCATATACTCCACTGCTTCTTCTACTTTTTCCTGTATCAGATCCTGAATTTGCATAAGCATGAGATGAAGGATTTTCAGTTCCTATCTTTATATTCCTCCTGCATACACTCCCTGTATATTGTGCTATCAGTCCTATCCCTATTGATTTATCTCCTGAAATATTTAATAGTTCCTGTATTTTCCATCTTTACTTTTCAAAAGTCGGATTAAAATGACTGGCAATCTGACCTCCGGCTGTTGTAGTTATTCCATAATTACTATGTTTTTTGTACTTGTAGCATTTATATTTTTTTACTGTCAGCATTCCAAAACTTCCAACTGTTCAGATTTACAGTTCCTTTTATTTTCTGCAGACATCATGTTTAATCCTAGCTGTCTATCGTTCCTGAAGCATTAGGATTTCTCAGGTCTCAACTGTACCTGCACTTTCAGGTGCTTTCAATGTTATCATTCCCTGAGTATCATTAATCATTTTCATTTCTTGTATTATTAGTTGAGACTGTCAAAGTTATTAAATCAAATGCCACCTGATTCTTTATTGTATTTCGAGCTCTGTTCCGCCACCATTTCCATTTATTGTTCCGGCATTTATAACTTTTATATTAGCAACTTTATCCATAGAATTAAAATCAGGATTCAAAGAACTTGATGAATATCAGTATGTGTTCCCTGAACATCAATCCCTGCGTTTTTGAATTCATTCAGATTTATAGTTCCTATATATCTGAAAAGGGTCTCTAATTGTCCCATCCACTCCTTCATCTATCATCAAATGCCCTTGTATCCTGAGCGTTTACTTCAACATTTGTATTTACATTATTTAGATTTGAAATTGTTCCCCATGTGGAAATAAAACCATTCTGTGCACTTACAGTAACTGTTTTGTCATTTAAATTATAATTTGTATTCTTTCAAATGAGCAAAAATTATATTGCACAATCCCACTTAATCCTGATGCTGATAATGCAAAATCAACGGATTTACAGCAGTAAAACTTATATTCGGTGCCGTTACCTGTGCAGGTGCTGTTACATTCAATGCATTTACTGTCGGTCACGGGAGCATCTATACTCTATACCTATATTAGGTGAGCTTGGTGCTGAAACAGCCATATTCAGATGTCGGTGGCACAATATTCAATGTAACTGTAGGCTAGTTAAGCTGATATTTACAGTGGGTGCTGTTGCCAATGCGGAGTATCAGGATTAGCAGGATTCTGTACATTTATGCTTTACAGGTGTTACTTCGGGAAATATTATGCTCGAGTGCTTCCAATGGGAGAATTTACCTATCTGAATTTCCGGTCTTGCTATAGTTCTCGGTGTTTCAATTTGCTGATTAATGTTGATTTTCTGTTTATTTATTGATTTTGGATTTACATTTGCAGAACCTGCAGTTCTACATCAGGGCTCACTGATATCTCAAGGAAGAAATCCATAATCAAATTTTTATTTGTCGAATAAGGTATTCCTTCTGATGTAAACCTAAATGGAATATTTCGCTTAATGATCTTTCATTTGTAACTAAAGTACTTCTTTTCCATCCATGAGCTCTGGCATATTTTTCCCTGAAAAGGGATATCTTTTCTTTCTATCTTCAAAATCCTTTATATGAGCTTTCCTTGTCTGCTGAAAAATAATTTGCACCATATTGCCATAGAACTCCAGGAGATTTCACCACATGATCTCCCTGTTCCATAAGCTGTACTAATTCTAAATTTGAACCTTTCATTAATTTGTTATTTTCTTTTCTGAGCTTCTCTAAAAAACTTTATTTATATCACTTATTGAATTTCTAATTTCTGTTCTTTTCCTGATTTATTGAAGTTTCAATATTTTTGACTTCAGGCGTAGTTCCTGCTACATTTGAATTTGAAAAAGATAAAGTTCCTGCTATTAAAAATCCTAAAAGCAGGCCTTTCGTATATTTTATATCTTTACATTGTTTAGCTAATCTTCTTAGCCCTTTTTCCATTTTTCAGTATATTATTTATTGTTCTCACTCCTTCATTTATTTTTATTATTTCCTTTTCTTTATAAATTACTTATGAAAAAATTATATTTTAAAATTAAAGTTACTTTATTACTATCTAAACAAACCATAATTGTATGCAAAAATAACAACGTATAGTATAGCATTTTTCTTTAAATTTAAAATATCTTTTTTTATTATTTCTCAGATAAATATATATACTTTTTAATAGTCCAATATAAAAAGAAGGCCTTATAGCCTTCTAAAAATATAGATGTTTAGCTCTATTTCCTTTACAATTTAATTACTATCAAATCTCTTTTCCTTCTTCAAGTACTTCAACAATATCTGAATTTTTATCCAAAATGACAATTTTCAGTTTGCTGTCATATCCAAAAATAAAGATAGTCATATTTTTCTCCCTTAAGATCTGCACTAATCTTTTCACATAATATACATTTTTCTGAAATCCGGATAAATTCTGTATCTTTTCAGTTTGCCTTCTTTTTCTCCCTTAGATATCTCATCACTTTGAATAAGGCTGATTTATATATCTTTTTATTTTTCGCATGGCATGTACATTTCAAAAATCCAGTTCGGTTTTCCACTGAATAAGATATTCCTTATTATTTTCCTCTATAATCTGAAAATTATGTTTCCCGTTTTCTTCATTAAAAATATTTTTCAGAATCCGCACTTTTCAAACCATGAAACTTTTCTACTTCATTAAACACTTCTCTTTTTCTGTATACCAGAAGTAAATTTTTCAGCCATTATACTTATTCCAAGCACAAAAACAACAATAAATTATTTTCTTCATTCAATATCCTTCTTTCTAAAATATTATATAATTCCACTTACTACTATTTTACCTCAATTCTTAAAAGATTTCAATGAAATTATATAATTAATCTTTTCTCATGAAAAATCATTTTTATCTGTCCTATATCTTTCCTAAAAATACATATTGTTGAAATGTTTTTTCATTGAACTGTCAGCATGTTCCCTTGCCTCTTCCAAAAGTTTTTCCAAATCCTACAATATTTTAAAACACGTCCTCCCGAAGTGACGAAATCATCGTTTTCCTTTTTGCACCACATATAAATAATATTTCTCCATTTTTCCTATATCTGACAGTCCTGATATTTTATCTCCTTTATTGTACTTTTCAGGATAGCCTCCTGCAGATGCCACTCACAGCATGAATATTGTTTTTCCACTCAATTTTAACTTCCGATAATTTTTTATCAAATTCGCTTTTTATCATTTCAACCATATCTGTTTCAAGTAATGGCAATACTGCCTGAGTTTTCAGGATCACCAAGTCTCATATTGTATTCAAGCAGGTATACCCTTTCTTCGTAATCATCAGTCCAAAAATATTACTCCTTCAAAGTCCATTCCTTCGTTCTGAATTCCTTCAGAGTAGGTTCCATTATATTCTTTTTAAATTCTTCAGATACTTCATCAGTCACATATGGATTTGGAGAAATTACTCCCATTCCTCCAGTGTTGAGTCCAGTTTCATTTTCTCCTATTTTTATGATCCTTTGCAGAAAGTAGCGGAAGAATTACAGTACAGTCAGTAAAAGACAATATCGAAGCTTCTACTCCATCCAGATATTCTTCAACTACAACTTGACTTCCAGCGTTTCCAAATTTTTCATCAACCATTATATCTTCCACAGCTTTGATTGCCTCATCCAGATTTTGAGCGATTATAACTCCTTTTTCCTGCCTGCCAGTCCGCTCGCCTTTATAACTACAGGAAAGTCTTTCCAGTTGTTCAAAAATTCCTTAGCTTTCCCAAAATTATCAAAAATTTCATAAATAGCTGTCTTAATTCCATATTTTTCATAAAATCTTTAGAATATGCCTTACTTCCTTCAAGAATTGCAGCTTTTTATCAGGCCCGAATATCTTCAGTCCATTCTTCTTAAATTCATCAACTCTTCCCTGAACAAAAGTTCTTCACTTCCTACAATAGTCAAATCAATTCCGTTTTTTTCTTTGCAAAATCAATATATTCCTGTATACCTTTTAATTGAACATTCTCTGTAATTTCAATCAGTTCAGCCCTGCATTTCCTGGTGCAATAAAAATCTTCTCAACATCTTTTGTTTTTGTGACAGTTTCCATGCAATGGCATGTTCCCTTCCACCAGCTCAACTATTAGAATTTTCATTTTTATCCTCATATCCAATATCTTTTTCAATCTTCCCACACTTCGCTTCCTTCGTAATCTTTTTAATCCGTTTTTCATTGGCAGTAATCTTTCCGGAAGGATCTATATATCTTATTAGATTTTCATGATTATCATAGTAATATTTTTTCCTCTTTTTTTATTTCCATTATAAAAAAATATGTAGTTAAAAGATATTTAAAATATGTTTTCCATTTTTATATAATATTCTGCATATTGCTTTTGTGTGTCCAGTATAAAATTCAGTTACTACCTTCCGTAAAACATTATTCCTATAATATCTTCTTATTTCTCCACCTTCACTGAGATCAATATCTTCTTTTTCTATCCTATAATTTTTATAACTATTTGTTTCAACATAATCTTTTTATTTCTGTAATTCTTTGTTTTAATAGTTGAAAAACTGCATATTCCAATCATTAGGAATAACGATAACAACATCTTTTTATTTTTCCCCTTTAAAAACAGATAATGCAATTTTTCTATTTTTTCTGCTTTTTATAATCTTCTCAACATCTTTTAATAACTTCATAGTCATTTTCATATAATTCCACATCCAATAGGAACATACCACAAAAATTTTTGAGAAATAATCTTTCAGTTTTTATCTGAAAAATCATAACCTTTCAACGCATAGGGATAATTTTTTTCATTATGTTTCAGATCAGCATCAGAAATTTTTCTTTAATTCATCTTCTTTAATAATCTTGCGTTATAAGCTGACTGCATCAAATCATCTGTATATCTAAAACCTTTTTCAGTTTTTCAGGAAAAATAGTCCTCAAGGTTCAGATTACGTATTTCTCTTAATCTAAATTCATCTTTAGGACTGAAAATCCTTTGTCTTGAAACATCAAATATCCTTTTTAATTTTGCATAAAGAACTCTACTTTTACATTATCACCATCATATTTTTATATCCGTAATCAATATTTCCTTCCCCAATTAATTCCCAATCCACTCTTTTTCCATTTTTCATCTTTATCTCCGTATTTTCAATGAAAGCATTTCCTGGCTCGACAATCACTTCAAAAATCATCCACTTTCTGATTTTTCCATTTTTGAAATAGTCGTCCATACATAGTTAAAAATCATTAGAAATGGAACCCACGATTCCACCATAATGATAGCTATGCTCAACTACATTTTCACCCTTCTTAAAATTTGCCTTAAAAAAATAAACATAGCTCTTTTCTATAGTAATCAGCATCCGCCTTTGCTTTTGCTTTATCATATTCCTTAAAATATTTCTTTTATTTTCTTCAAGCTGTTTAATATCTTTCGAAGAAAATCTGTCAATTTATATGTTTTCATACTTACATTTTTCCATTTACAGAAGTTTTAAAATTTCTAAAATTATAATCTTCGTTTTGCTTCTTCTCTGTTCTCCGGATCACTAAGCCATTCATCCTGTCCGCTTTCAGGTGTAATAAATCCAATATACCTCTCACCAGCCTCAGGACTGTCAAATACAAATTTTTACAGTTACTGTCATTCCCTCTGCCATTCCATAGTCAGCTTTAACACTTTCCCTTTTAAAAATGAATTTTTCACTCTTTATGGCTATATCCGATACATTCATCGGAACAATATGTCCACCTTGCGATCTAAATTCATAATCATTTGCCCCAAATTCACACTTATAAGAAACATTAAACAAAGTAATAAAAATATTTTCATTTTTCATGGTGACCACTCCATTTTCTATTATTTTTTTACTTTTCAATATAAGTATACCTCGTATATCAATATTTTTTCCAATATTTTTCTATGAAAAATACTCCAAAACTAATTTTTGTAAATTATCTAGTTGTCACTGATACCCAATTAAATAATTTAGCAGACCTGTTCGATAACTATATAAATTTAGAAATATAATGGAATAAATATTACTAGCAAGTTGTTAAATACAAAAATATTAGGTTACTGAGGGTCTATTGTCAACTGCAAAAATAATAATTATTATTTTATAATCTTACAATATTCATATTTATGATTTTTATCCTGTGCTGTAATTGAACTCTTTTTAGTTTCATTGCTTTTTCTAGTGAACTAAAAGCGTCAAAAATATTTTCCAAAGTATCTATAAATTCATCCATTGCTTCATCCTTGTCATTTCCTACCAATTCAAAAGTTTTTACATCAGCACCTTTTATCACTTTGTCATTACAATAAACATTATTTCTATCTTTATAATAATTTTTACTAAGTATTTTTACACTATCCTTATCTACGTTCAATTTTACAACCTTATTTTTCGTCAAATCAAAAGGATCTTCAATTAACAGCTTAAATACTCCATCTTTATTTTTAAAAATATTGCATACGCAACATTAGCATTTTTACTCATATACAGTGTCTGAAATTCAATCAGGCTTATATTTTTAATTTATATTCTTTATAAAAACATTGCTTTTATCTTTTCAGAAATTATCCACTATTTGAAAAGTTTTTGCTTCTGCTCCTTCAATTTTATAAAATAAACATTATTTTTATCCTTTGAAAAACCATTTCCTATTAATTGAAAAAGTTTTTACATCTATATTCTTAAATTTTTTTCATTATTGTAGTAAATGTTACTTTTTGTCTTTTGAATATCCTCTCAATATTCTCAAAGCTCTCTTTATCAACATTTTTCCAACTTTGAAATATTATATGCATCATCACTATCATAAAAATTACTCTGCATCTCTATAAATACCATTCTTATCCTTTATATGTCCATCACCAATATATTTCAAAACTTTCCCTGTCTATATTTCTCAATTTCATTTTTCCAGAATAAATCCAGTTTTTATCTCTCCCAAAACTCCACCTAAATCTTCAAAAGTCCTTTTTATCCACATTATCAACTTTTTCTGCATATATTCCTTCCATAACATAGATGTCATTTTTATTTCTAAAATAATACATTTTTACCCTTTAGAATTCTCATAAAAAGTAACTTTTTCATATCTACTGGTTCGCCACTATTTTCATACCATGTACAGTCTCCCCATATAAATAAATATAATTTTTGTCTTTTCCAGTATCTTCATCCAATATTTCAAAACTATTTATATCTGCCTCCAAAAATATCATATTCCTTATAATAAATAGCATCCTTGTCTTTTGCAAAATTCTCATTCAAAATTTTAAAACTCTTTAAATCAGGACTTTTTGTTAAATATTTTTCACTTTTTCATCATCTATCCGCTTTACAACCAAAGTTTTATGATAATCCCTCATTATAATAAATTTTTCCCCTTCAGTAACATATTCAGCAAACCCTAAATTAGCAACAAAAAATTAATGATATTAATATTTTAAAAATCCTTTTCTCACTAGGAAATCAGAAATCCTTTTCATTTAAATCTTATATTTTTTTCACAATTATATAAATTACTCTTATTTAAAAATTATCTCATATTCTTAATAATTTGTAAATGTTTTACAATAAAGCTTTTATCATATCTTATAAAAATACTTAGATAAAAAAATTGTAAATATGGCAAAACTGTATTTAGATGACTTTTACAAAAGAGCTCAAACAACTCTTATGTAAAAAAATATTATTTGAATGGTGGGACTGGTGAGGATCGAACTCACAACCTACTGATTAAGAGTCGGTTGCTCTGACCAATTGAGCTACAGTCCTCTCCTTTCTATTAATAGGTCTATCACATCTATTTGTCAAGTATTATTTTTAGGACACATACTCTCTTGGTTTTTCTCAAACTTTTAACCCTATTTTCACATTTTTATTTTTCAGTACATGCCCTAAATACAAATTTCAATTAATGCTTAAAATGTCTTATTCAGTTAATGCCATACTTATTCCATGTTCATTACAAGCCTGATTGACTCCTCATCCCTTATTGATCCTCCAGGCTGAACAATAGCTTTTATTCCATATTTTGCAGCTTCGTCAACACAATCTCTGAAAGGGAAAAAGGCATCTGAAGCAAGAATTGCCCTTCCAATGTTTCCAAATCTCCTTTTTGCATGTTCCAGAGCATGTGCAGTAGCTCATATTCTGTTTGTCTGTCCTGTACCTATTCCAGTTGCGGCACTATCCTTAACTCACCACTATTGCGTTTGATTTTACATGCTTTACGACTTTCATTCCTAAAATCATATCCTGTTTTTCCTGTTCAGTAGGCCGTTTTTCCGTTACTATTTTCATTTCATCTATCATTTTTCTGTTTGTTTCCTGTACGAGTATTCCACCATCAACTTTAATGTACTCAAATTTATCCTGAGGTTTCGGAACTTCACACTGTATCACCCTCAGATTCTTCTTACTTTTTTTAACACTTCAAGAGCTTCTTCCCGAATAAGAAGGGGCAATCACTATTTCAAGAAATATTTTATTCAGTTCTTCAGCTGTTGTTGCGTCTATTTCCCTGTTAATTGCAACAATCCCACCAAAGATGGAAACAGGATCGCAATCATGTGCCTTTTTATAAGCTGTAAATACATCCTCTGCAATTGCCACACCACATGGTGTAGAATGTTTCACTGCACAGCATGCAATTTCATCAAATTCGTTTGCAACCTTCCATGCAATATCCATATCCCTTTATATTGTTAAATGACAGTTCCTTTCCATTCAATTGAGCAAAATCCTTCATACTTCCTTCTTCCGTCGTTGAAACATAGTAAGCAGAAGTCTGATGAGGATTTTCCCCATATCTCAGGTCAAATTTCTTCTCATATGATACATTCAGATATTTAGGATATTCCTCATCAAGAAGAAATCCTGATATTGCCGCATCATAAGCCGAAGTCAGATTGAAAAACTTTTCCTGCCAGTCTTTTTAGTTTCAAATGACACTTCACCTTTTATTCTGAATTTCCTCAGTTACTTTTTCCATAGTCTTCAGGATCACATATTACAGTTACATCCTTAAATGATTTTTGCGGCCGATCTCAGCATTGTAGGCCCGCCTATATCTATAAATTCTATTTTTTTCATTAAAAGTTTTGTCTGTCTGAACTTCCCTGAAGAAAGGATAAAAGATTCACTACTACAAAGTCTATAGTTTCAATCCCTTCTTTTTCAATTGTTTCCATATGTTCCTTATTATCTCTGATAGCAAGTATTCCACCATGTATATTTGGATGCAGTGTCTTAACTCTTCCATCAAAGCATTTCCTTAAATTTTTGTAACTTCGAAATTTCAATTACTTCAAGTCCATTTTCTTTCAGATATTTATAAGTTCCTCCTGTTGATACTATCTCTATATTTTTCCTTCAGAAACTTTTGCAAATTCAAGTATTCCAGTCTTATCAAAAACACTTATCAAAAGCTCTTTTTTCATTTCACCTGCTCCTTTCTACATATCTGCTTTTTAATCTATCTAATTAGTATGTCTAATCCTCTAATATTTTTCAAGTCCCTTCACCAGAAGCTGATGTTCCTTTTTCAAGAACTCTTTTCTGAAGTGTTTCGGTGTATCTCCATCAAGTACAGGGTACTTTCATGCTCATTATCGGTTCACCTGTGTCTCATACCAGAATCCACATAGTGAACTGTGCATCCGCTCTCTTTCTCGCCTGCCTTCAGAACTGCTTCATGAACTTTAAGACCGTACATTCCCTTCCTCCAAATTTTGGAAGAAGTGAAGGATGCATATTTATAATTTTTTTCTCCCATTTTTACAAATTTTTTTCTGAAAGTATTGATAAATAACCTGCCAGCATCAATATAGGAAATTTTTCATTGCTACTTAAAATCATATCAATTTCATCTGAAAGTTTTTTTCTCCAAACAGTTTTCTGTCCAGCATGACAGACTTTATATTATGATTTTCAGCCCTTTCCAGTGCATAACATGGCCTGTCAGCTATAACTACAGGCAATTTCACAGTTCAGTTTTCCAGATTCTCTACTGTCTATTATTGCCTGTAGGTTGGATCCTGAACCTGAAACAAAACCGCTATTTTTTCTTTATTTCAGACATAATTTATTCTCACCTTTACTTATATATCCTATTTCATAGGCATTTTCTCCGTTTTCCTTCAAAATACCTATAGTTTTTTTCTGCATCTTCCTTCTTAATCAATAACTATAAATCCTACACTCCATATTAAATGTTCCCCACAGTTCATCCTCAGTTACCTTTTTAAAGTACCCATGTTTTAAATATAGGATGGATTTCAATCTTTTTCCTGTCGATATTTTGCACACAATCCTTCAGGTATTGTTCTAGGAACATTTTCTATCAAACCACCACCTGTTATATGTGCCATTCCATTTATTTTTACACTTTCCATAAGTTTCTGAATGGATTTTACATAAATCTTTTGTCGGAGTTAGCAGATGTTCCCGTATTCTTTTTATTTTCATATACTTCGTTTAAATCAACAAAAGTTTTCTGAGTGAGGGAAAAACCGTTACTATGAGGCCCTGCTTGAAGAAATGGCTATTATAGTATCGCCTTCTTCAATTTTGAAACCGTTCACTATTTTCATCCTCTTCTACTGCACCCACTGCAAATCCTGCAATATCATATTCTCCTACTGTGTAGAATCCGGCATTTCAGCTGTTTCTCCTCATGAGGGAAGCTCCCGCCTGAGACATCCGTCTGCAACCCCTTTTTATAATTTCTGACGAAACATCTGAATCAAGCTTTCCACATGCCAGATAATCAAGAAAAAAGAGAGGTTTTGCACCATGACATAAAATATCATTTACACACATTGCCACGCAGTCAATCCCCAACTTTCGTATCATATTTCGCAGTTTCAAAAAGCAATTTTGAGTTTTGTTCCCACTCCATCAGTTCCTGATACAAGAACAGGCTTTTTATAATCTCCTAGCTTATAAAGTGCTCCAAAGCTTCCAATTTCATTCATAACATTTGCACTGTATGTACTTTTTTTACCTTATCTTTTATTTTTTTCTACTGTTCTATATCCTTCTTCCTTATCTACTCCTGAATCTTTATAAGAAATCGTCATTTTATTTTTTCCTTTCCTTTTTCATATTTTTTTATCATCTACTTGCAACTGTCCTTAAACAGTCAAGATTTACATCCTTATTCTGAAGAGCTTTTTAATATTCTCTATTGACAAATAATCTAATGTTGTAGCTCCTATATATTCCCTTATCTGATCAACTGTCATAATATTTCCTATCAGTTCCTTCCTCACTGGCAATATTTACTCCAAAGTAGGATTCACTTATTACTACCGGAGAGGCCAATCTGAAATGAACTTCCTTTTGCCCCTGCTTCAAAAAGTATTTTTATCAGTATTTTCGAAGTTGTCCCTCTTACAAGCGAGTCATCAACTACTATAACCCTTTTGTTTTCAATAAGATTTTTCATCGATTTCAATTTTACTCTTACTGCAGTTTCCTCAATTCCTGTGTTGGTAAAATAAAAGTTCTTCCTCACATATTTATTTTTCAGAAGAGCCGCTCCATAAGGTATTCCCACTGCTTCTGAATACCCAATTGCTGCAGGAACTCCTGAATCAGGAACCCGATAACAATATCCGCTTCTATTGATTCTGTTTATATAAAAGCTTTCCAGCCTCGTGTCTTGAACTATATACATTTATTCCATCAATAACACTGTCAGGTCTTGCAAAATATATATATTCAAATGATGAATAGGATTTTTATCTCTTATATCATACTTTATTGATTCTACTCCTTTTTCATCAATAATTACAATTTCTCCAGGTTCTATATCCCTTTTATAAATTTTTGCATTTATAGCGTCTAAAGCACATGACCTGATGAAAGGCAGCACACTCCGTCTTCTGTTTCTCCAAGACAGAGGGGTCTTATTCCTAAAGGATCACGCACCCCTATCAGTTTATCTTCTATAATTACTGCAATTGCAAATGCTCCGTCAATAATGTACTTTACACTGCTTCTTTATAACCATACATTGCATTTTTCCCTAATAATTTAAGGATTATTTCAGTGTTTGTCTTAGTCTGGAAAAATAGAACCATTTTCCAGTAATTCTTTCTTTACTTCTTCTGTATTTATAAGGTTCCCGTTATGCACTATGGAAACTTTTTCCCATCAGGGACTTCTCACGCAATGGCTGATGGCTGTGTGCAGAAGCACCGCCTTCAGTGGCGTATTTCAAATGTCCGATAAGTATATTTCACATAGGACTGTAAATCCTTCAATGAAAATACGTCTGCTACAAGCCCTTTTCCTTTGACTGTCTTCATTCTTGTTTCATTGTCAGTCGAGGGTATCAATTATACTGAATCCTGCACTTTCCTGTCCTCTGTGCTGTAAAGCATACATTCCATATATGCCAGGCCCTGCCATATCTGATCTCAGTTTTTCGAATAAAGGGCAAAAATCCCACCTTTCCCTCAATTTTATCTGCACTTTTTACACTTGCCATTTTTCCTTATGCTCCAATCTGTTTAAAATCTCAATATATGCTTCTTCTATTCCACCTAAATCCTGTCTAAATCTGTCTTTATCCAGTTTCTTTCCTGTTGCCTTGTCCCACAGTCTGCATGTATCAGGGTGTTATTTCATCTGTCAAGAGTATTTCTCCTTGCTATTTTTACCAAATTCTATCTTGAAGTCCACTAATGTAATTCCTTCTTCATCAAATACTTTTTCAGAAGATCGTTTATTTTTGAAGTTGTTTTCATAAATATCTCAGCTCATCAAAAGTAGCAAGTCCCATAGCTACTGCATGATAGTCATTTATCAATGGATCTCCATATTCATCATTTTTATAGCAGATTTCAAATATTGTAGTCTTGGGGCTACAGTTCCACTCAGCAATCCCAACTCTTTTTGCCATGGAGCCTGTTGTTACATTTCTCACAATTACTTCAAGAGGAACTATTTCAAGCTTTTCACAGAGCTGATCCCCTGTCATTAAGCATTTCTTTCAAAGTAGTGTTCTTATTCCATCAAGTACTGAAAACAATTTGGCAGTAATTTTGTTATTTATAATTCCTTTATCTTTAATAGTCCTTTTTATTCCATTTCCTGCTGTCGCATCATCCTTATAATGAATAATTACTAAATTTTTCATCATCTGTTGAATATACCTGTTTTGCTTTTTCCTTCATAAATAAAAATCTGCATTTCCTCCTCCTGCTTTTTATATATTTAGTTTAAAAATATCTGTTTTAATAAATCATCTTTTTAAAAATTCCACCTTTTCTTCATTTTCCTTAATAAATTTTTCCTTCATTTCTTTTCTGAATTTTATAGCTTTTTCCTTGATTTCAGTATATTTCAAAGCAAGAATCTGTACAGCCAGCATAGCAGCATTATATGAATTATCTATCCCTACAGTTGCAACAGGAATTGATTTTGGCATCTGTACAATTGAATAAAGTGCATCAAGTCCTCCTATTGCTCCGTTTAAAGGTACTCCCACCACAGGAAGTACTGTTTTTGATGCAATAACTCCTGGAAGATGAGCCGCCAGACCTGCTCCTGCTATTACAACTTCAGCTCCTCTTTTTCCACATCTGCAAGTACTTCTTCCAGTTTTTCAGGAACTCTGTGAGCAGAAAGCACATAAGCTTCATATTCTATTCCAAATTCCTTAAGACAGTTTGCAGCTCCTTTTCATTTTTCTGTATCCGATTTACTTCCAAAAAATATTGCTACTTTCATTATTATTTTTCCTCCTTAATAGATTAATTTTTATTATCGCATCTCCTATCTCAAGATTTTTGTCGCTTTTAAAAATAAAATTATTTTCATTTTCACTTTCTTTCATAATTATTATTTTCTATGTCAGATATTATTTCATTCTAATAATTTTAATTCCTTTTGATATTCACCAACAACTAAAAATACATTTTTATCTACTGATACTTCTGAAGTATTAAAGTTATATTTTTCTTTTATTTCCTCTAGTATTCTTATGACTTCACTTTTGAATTTTTCAGTTTTTTTAAATACTGACTATTATATTTATTCCCAGCTAGTATATTAAAATCAGCGTCACTATTATCTACTATTTTCCAATCATTTTAATTCATTATAAAAATTTCAAATAGTACATTTAATTTTTAATAAATTTATCGTAGCAAAATCTTTTCCATATTCTTTTCTCTGTTTCCATAATAATTTCTTTTTCTGAAGATATCTGATTTAAAATTAAATTTTTGCTATATTTTTGGCTCTTTTTCTTGAATTTCCACATTTTTAAATACTCAGTATTTAACTTTTTCCCTTTGAAAAATTATCTTTTTATATTCTTTTTGATTCATAATACTCTTGTATTTCTTCTAATTTGGATTTCCAGATTACTAAAGATTTAACCCAGTCTTCCATTAACTTATCAGCTTTTTCATATTTTTGGATTTTTCTCAATTTCACTTTTTAATTTTTGAATCGCATTATCTAAATTTTCAAAAATCTACCTCTGATAAATTTAATAAAAATTTGTTAATTTCACTTTCATCAGTTTCAATAAAATTATTGTTCTCATCTAAAAATGTATTTTTATAATCTTTATAAACATCTATCAAATAAAAATATTTAACAATTTCCATCCAATTTTTAAAATAAATATCTAATTTTTCATTTTTCTGACATTTCAAGAAGTTCTTTCTTTTCTTCTTCAGACATATTATCCAATTTCTAATAATTTATCAGATGAAACATCTTCAAATACTTTGTTCACTTTCATTTTCTATTTTTGGCATTTTTGATTTTTGATGACAATTTGATAAAAATAATAACAACAAAATAACTAAAAGTAGAAATTTATTTATTTTTCACATCAAACTTCCTTTATAAAAACAATTTATTTAAGGTACGAAGATAGAAATAATATAAATCAAAAATTCTATCCCCTGTAACATAAAATATTTTTCTTCTTATTTGAAAAATTTTTACTCCATTTCTGAATATATTCTGTTCCTTTTTCCCATATATATTTTTATATAAATTTTTCCAGTTCTTTCAGAATGTGCCATCTTTCCAAATATTCTTCCTTTATGGGCAAGCATTCCTCTATTGCATAATATGAACCATTAGGATTAAATTCAGGATCCATGCTTGGTTTTCCTTCAAAATTTATATTTTTGTTGCTATCTGATTATTTTTATAAAGTCTTTTATATTCTTCCTCAGTAATGACAACTCTTCCTTCTCCGTGTGACATCGGAATGGCGTGTATATCTTCTTCATCCATTCCCATCAAAGCCATGGAGAATTGTTTGAAATAATTTTAGTCATTACCATTTTTGACATATGCTTATTTATATTGTTAAATGTCAATGTAGGAGAATTTTTCGTTTAGTTCCCCTTACTTTCGCCATATGGCAGCAGTCCTGATTTTATGAGGGCCTGGAATCCGTTACATATTCCAAGTATCAGACCATCACGTTTCAGAAGATTATTTATTGCTTTCTTAATTTTCGTTTTTTTCAGCACTGCAACCATGAATTTTGCTGATCCATCAGGTTCATCTCCGGCACTGAATCCTCCTGGAAGCATTAATATCTGAGAGTTCTCTATTTCCTTGACAAAAATTATCTCATGGAATCCAGTATATTACTCTGAGAAAGATTATTAAACACACCTATCTTAGTGATTCCACCTCTTCCCTGTTAAAAGCCCTTTCAAGGTCATATTCACAGTTAGTACCTGAAATACAGGTATAAATACTCTTGGTTTTGCTATACTGTTGGAAAAACTGCTTTATTACATTTTTCTCTTTCAATAAGTTCTATTTTTGTATTTAACACTACTACAGTGAGTCATTATACAACTATTCTCAACTTCCTTTCTTTGTAGGAAAGATTTTTCCCAGAGGTTTTTCCCATTCTTCTATCAGTTCATCCAGAATAATTTCAAATTTATTATCAATTACTATTTTTCCTTCTGAAACTACATTTCCAAGAAGAACAGCATTTTCATAGTCAAAAATTATAAGGAGATTCCAGTATAAATGTTCCATATTCTGCCTTAAACCATTCATCTTCCCCTATTATTCCATCTGACTTTATATCTAAACCTAACTTATTTCCAAAAAGTCATTTTTGCAACTGCTTCAGATATACCACCTATTTTTCACTGCTGATGCTGATACAATTTTTTATTTTTAATATTTTCAGTTATAAAATCAAAATTTTTCTTTAATTCCTTTAAATCAGGCAAATCATTTTTGTCATATGCTGTCCTTACAAGATAAACATTGTTCCCCGCCTTCTTAAATTCAGACGAAATTACATTTTCAGCAGTTGTCATACTCACCTGCAAACGAAACCAGTGTAGGCGGTACAGAAATATCGTTGAAAGTTCCGCTCATGGAATCCTTACCCCCTATTGAAGGCAGTCCAAATTCCTTCTGGATATGAAATGCTCCTAACAGTGCTGATAAAGGTCTTCCCAATTTTTTTGAATCCTTACCTAATCTTTCAAAAATATTCCTGAAAGTAAATCTTATATTTTTATAATTCCCACCGATGCCACTATTTTAGTCATAGATTCTATTACTGCGTATGCTCCTCCATGGAATGTGGACTGTTTTGCCACAAAAGGATTGTATCCGTAACCTACCATTGAGGCAACATCTGTTTCGGCATTTTCAACAGAAACTTTCTGAACAGACACATCTGCAGGTGTCAGCTGGTATTTTCCTCCATAAGGCATTAGTACAGTTGTCGAACCAATTGAAGAATCAAATGTTTCCCATAAGTCCTCTTTGTAGAACATACATTCAGATCTTTAAGATTGTTAATAAATTTTCCTTAAAGTCTGAACCGTTAATTTTTCTTTCCAGATTAGTTTGGCTGTTTTTCTATTTCTATGTCTCATATTTGATTTTGCACCGTTTGTATTTAGAAAATCCCTTTGAAATATCAGCTATAACTTCATTTCTGTATTTCATTACAAGTCTTCCTGTATCATTTACTTCAGCCACTTTATATGCTTCAAGATTTTCCTCTTCAGCAAATTTTATAAATTTCTCTACATTTTCCTCTCTCACAACTACTGCCATTCTTTCCTGTGATTCTGAAATGGCAAGTTCAGTACCTGTAAGACCGACATATTTCACTCTTTACCTTGTCCAGATCTATTTCAAGCCCGTCAGCAAGTTCCCCGATTGCTACGGAAACCCCTCCTGCACCGAAATCATTACATTTTTATAAGCTGTGTAACTTCCTGTTTCTGAACAGTCTCTGAATTTTTTCTCCAGTTACCGCATTTCTTCTGAACTTCGGCACTACATTTTTCAGATGATTCTGTCGTATGTTCCTTTGATGATCCTGTTGCTCTCCAATACCGTCTCTTCCTGTTCTTCCTCCTAAAAGAATAACTACATCACCTTTTTCAGGCTTTTCCTGATGATATTTTTCAGCAGGTGCAGCTCCCACTACAAGTCCCAGTTCCAATCTCTTTAGCCTTGTATCCTTCATCATCATATTTCATTTACATATGTCGTTGCCAGCCCTATCTGATTACCATATGAGGAATATCCGTGTGCAGCCTTCTGAGTAATTACCCTCTGAGGGAGTTTTCCTTCAAGCGTCATCGTTCAGTTTTTTTCAGTTGGATCTCCTGAACCACTTATTCTGACTGCCTGATATACAAATGTTCTTCCTGATAACGGATCCCTTTATAGCACCACATCGATACATGTAGATGCTCCTCCAAACGGCTCTATTTCTGTAGGATGATTATGTGTCTCATTTTTAAACGAAAACCATTTTTCTATTTTCCTTTCACGGGCACATCAATATATACTGAACATGCATTTATTTCATCTGAAACTCCAGATCAGAAAGCTCTCCTCTTTTCTCTGTTCCTTTCCAAATACTGTTGCCAGATCCATCAATGCGTCATCGGTTTTGCAGAAATTTTTCTCCATGTACATATTCCTGCTTTTACATATTCCTTCAATGTCTTTTCTATTATATCCCTGTACACTTCATTTTCTATCTTACATCATCTATTATCGTTTCAAATGTAGTATGTCTGCAATGATCAGACCAGTATGTGTCAAGAACTCTTATTTCAGTTTCAGTAGGATTTCTTTTTCCTCATTTTTAAAATATTCCTGAATAAAAAGCAGATCATCTGCAGTCATCGCAAGTTCAAGGCTTTTTCTCATCTCTTCTATCTCTTCTGAAGTCTTACTTATAAAGTTTTCATAAACCGAACTTTTTCCATATTTTCCTGCTCAGATTTTCTTCAAGTATATCTAAATTTTTCTCTCTCATTTCAACTTCATTTATATAATATTTTTATTTTACTAAGTTCTTCAGCAGTTATATCTCCATAAAGAACTATCAGCTCACTTTTCACATTGAAATTTTCGTTATCTGCCAGAAGATTTATACATTGAACTGCAGAATCAGCCTCTGGTCATACTGTCCAGGTAAAATTCAACTGCAAATGTATATTTTTCCCTATTTTCACGACAGAAAATACTTCTTCCAATGAATTATAAACTCTGTCCACATTTACTGGACAATTTTTCCATCAGATCTTCCTTGCTTTAAATTAAAAACATCATAGATATTTAAGATTCTCAGGAAAACCAGTGATTCAATCCCTTACATTTTCCTTTTAAATCATTCATCAGATTCTGTGCTTCTACTCTAAAATCTTCTTCCACAAAGATTCTATAATTCATTTTCTCTCCACTACTATTTATTTCAATTAATTTAATAATAAAATCGATATATATCTAAGTAAGGGAACACTTAGATTTTTGGGTGTATTTAAATTTTTCTCTGAAAAAAATATTTTTGGGCATAAAAACTGAGAAGCACAAAAATTATGTCTAAAAATCGTTATTTTTGAAATGATAAATAGAAAATTTTTCATTATTCTCCTTCATAATTCTGTCTTCTACAACAAAAATCTGATTTCATTACACTACAAAAGCGAAATAATAATCAGATTACAATTTCCTATTTATTTCACTTATAGTTAGCAATTTATGGTTGCCTGTAGAAACAATTCGCCTTATTCGAAAAATATATAAGTTTTGTTTTATGATATTATAAAGTATATCAGATATTAAGTTATTTTTCAAGGATTAATCTGATTAAATCTCCTTCTGCTTTATTAATCCTGTCTTATAGATATAAGCAGCTTCTTCAGATCATCCATCTGCTTCTGAAGTTCTTTTTCCTATGTCAGTGTCTTTTACCTTAGTTATTTCACGTATTTCGCCTCAAAAACTACCGTTGAAGAAAGAATATCCGCACCTTCTTTTTATTGCCTTTTCCTGAGATTCAAAAAGGTAAGGAAATAATCTTTATCCCATAAGAATTGTATACTAATGTATATCCGGCTATTCCTGTTGTTTTACGGATGCTTCTCGAAAATCCCCCATCAATCATAAAAAGCTTTCCATCAGCTTTCACAGGTGATTCTCCTTCCTTTACTTTTTGCAGAACATGTCCATTTATTATATGGGAACTTTTCCGGATTCAGTCCAAATTCTTAAGATCATCTCACATTTTTCCCTTTTATTAATAAACATATAATAAGGATTCTTATTTTCCTTATGTATTTTTATCATCTATAAAATATCTTTCAAATGTTCTCATTATATCTTTTCCAAACAATGGGGAATTTTTCCGCACCACAGATACCAGATAAAAATCTCTGTTCCGTTTATCCTTTTCATTATTTTTCCCTGTTAAAAGCTTTCCCTTTATTATTGCCTCTATCTTATCAAGATAGGACTTCCCTTTGTAACTTATTCCATCTATCTTTACTTCAACAAGTCCCCTTCACTGTCAAGAGGAATGCACCTCGTGATATAGGAGATTAGAATTACATTTCAGATACATTGATCCTTTATTGAGTAGAAATTTCTAGATGTCTCTCGAAGTTTTTCACTGTTCATGAAGGAATTTTTCAGTTTATTCAGAAGAACAACTTCTTCTTTAGTAAGTTCCAAAGGATTGTCAGGATTTGCAGTAGGAAAAATGAGTGTCATTCAGCTGATATTCCTTTCCTCCTATAGTAACTGTTCTCTACTGATAATCTATATTTTTTCAGCAGTTCCTTGTCTTCCATTTCAAATTGGGGATTACGTTCTGAAAATATTCCTTCAACTTTAAACTGTATTATGGAAATAGCCTTATGCATCTGTGCTATCAGATCGTTATCCATTCCCTCCTTTGGACGGAAGTTCCTGCATGGATCCTTTCCATAATATTTCATTGCAAAAAGTTGCAAGAGGAAGAAGATTTATTCCGTATGCTTCTTCAAGAATATCCATGATTGTTATATCTTGAACATATTCTTATTACATTTGCGATACATGCCTTTATTTCCAATTCCTGCTCCAATCCACAGCAGATCATGGTTTCCCCACTGTATATCCACATTATGATACTCCTGAAGACAATCCATTATCAAATGGGGGCAGGGACCCCTGTCATAAATATCGCCAACAACGTGTAATCTGTCAATTGCAAAGTCGTCGTATCAGCTCCCCATTGCCTCTCATAAAATCTTTTGTATACTTTTATAGATATTATTGTATCTATAATCGCATCTACATGGTCTCTCTTATTCTCTTCTTCATTTCTTTCATACAGAAGTTCCTGTATAATATATTCAAAATCTTTAGGCATTGCTTTCTCCACTTTTTGAACGAGTATATTTTGTCGATGCATGTTTACAAACTTTTACAAGTCTATATATATATGACCATTCTTCGATATTTCTGTTTTTCTTTCTCTCAAGGTTATATTTGGCTTCAGGATAATAAATTAGTGTGACTAGTTCCTTCCTTTTTCAACTTCATCTAATGTTTCTCCAAATATATCTTCTATTTTCTGTCTTATGCTCCGAACCGTTTCTAAGCACATGTGTAAAGCCTCATATTCACCATGTATATCCGAAAGAAAATGTCTCGTTCCTTTTGGAAGATCCAGTATTGCTTCCAGATTAATAATCTCCGTAGAGTTTCTGCAATGTTCCTAAAAATTTTTAGATAATAATTCCAAATATTTTAACTCTGACATATTCCACCTCACTTATGATTTATTTTCTATTTATAAAAATTTTTATCTATTTAAAGTCAAGTTGAAAAATTCCAGTTATTTTAATCCACCTATTTCATATTAGAACAGTTTTACTTTTCAAATAATATTTATAACTTACCTGCAAATAAAAACAGAACTGCTTCAAAAATCAAAATTATATTTAATGACACACACTACTTATTATTTATTTTACTTTTTGTCATTTCATAATTTTTAATTTTTAAAACAGCCCCATTTTTAATTCTTGTTAACATTTTATTTCTTTTACATTATACTCTATGTATTATACTCTGTTTTCTAAAACTTTTTTCTGCTGATATTCCTTGTAGATCCGCTATTCTTGTAAAGTGCAGCACTAAATCGACAAAAGATAATCCGCCTTTATTTCACAGCTCTGTTCGCTTTAATCTTTTTATATGGCTCTTTCTTTATCTTCTTTCTTTTTCTCTTTCCCTATTATGTAAATCTATAACCTCTACGGCCTTGTCAACACTTGATTCTTTAAAGCAGCTGTTGCAGTTTCAATCATATTTTCCACTATTTCTTCAAGCTCCTTTATTTCTTCGTAAGCAGCATCAGAGAATCCTAAATTTCTTTACTTTATTCCATATTTTACATCTTTTACAATACCATGAGCATGATCCCCTATTCTTTCAATGTATCTCTGCAAAGGTCGAGATAAGCCGCTATTTCTTCCCTCTTTTCTCCAAAAATCCTGCTTAGATAAAAAGTGCCAGATATTTTGTTATTTCCCTGATCTACCGTATTTATCTTTTCTTCCCTTTTACTCAACTATTCCAAACATTTTTCATCTCTGTCAAAGAAGAAGGAAACTGAATTTTTTGAAATTTTTCAAAGCAAAACCTGACATTGTAAGAAGTTCCTGCTTCACTTGCCCTAATGCAATGACCGTGCAGTTATAAGCGCCATATCAGTCCTGTCTTATATGCTTCATCTTCGTCCTCTTTTTCTCCCCTGATCAGTTTAACAACAAGAAATTCAAGAACTCCTATAAATGGAAACAGAAGAACTGTTGTAAATATGTTACAAATGATCCATGGGCAACATGCTATTGTCATCTTTTGGATTCAAATGAAGAATCTGTTCCATTTTGCAACAAACATTGCAAAAGGAGAAAGAAATATCAAAAATATTAATGTACCTATTACATTAAACATTACATGTGAAGCTCGCAAGTCTTTTTGCCGATGTATTTGAACCTATTACAGCGATTATCGCTGTAATTGTAGTACCCTATATTATCCCCAAATAATACAGGTAATCCAGCCTTTAACGGTATAAGACCTTCCTGATATATATTCTGCAGTACACTTATTGTTGCACTCGAAGCCTGTACCATTACTGTTACCGTAGTTCCTATAAATACACCTAAAATAGGACTTTTGCTGAGACTTACCATGCAACATTCTTAAATTCAGGCAGATATTTCAGTGGTGCCATTGTTCCGGACATAAGCGTCAATGAAAAGAATACCCTCCCAAATCCAAACAAAATACGTCCCTATATTATTTTACCTTTTCAATTTTTACTAAAAATAGACAGAAGGCTCTGACAAATAATATAGTAATGCATATTTAGAAATATTGAATCCTATTATAAATGTAGTTATCAGTAGTTCCAATATTTGCACCCATTATAATTCCTATAGCCTGTCTTAATGTAAGCAGTCCTGCACCCTAAGCTCTATAGTTATAACGGAAGTTCCTGAACTCGACTGTATCAGTGCAGTTACAAAAATTCCTACAAGGACTCCTAAAAAGGAGAGGTTGTATATTTATCCAGAATATATTTCAGTCTATCACTGCAGCTATCTGTAATCCATCCCCATGTATTTGATACAGAATAAAAACAGACCTAATCCTCCAAGAAATGTGAAGGCCATCTGTTGAAAAATTAATTGTACTTAGTGCCATTTCCATCTCGTTTTTCTCCATTCTTTTTATTTTTAAATAAAAATTTTCATATTTTATGATTTCTAAAATATGGAAATCATAATTGCACTTATGATACATCATATCAAAGAAAAATATCAGTATAAAAATTCTAAATTATTTCCCTATTTTTAACATCTTCCTCTATTTCTTTTTCCATGAATCCTTCAGCCTCATTTCCGGATCTTACTTTTTAATAGCTTCATTCAGTACTTCACAATTTTTTACTGTTCCCTCGCTTGTCTGATTTATACTGGGCAGCCCTTTGAAGAATCGATCCCCAATCTTCCTGCTGTTCCTATCGCATCAATATTTGCACCTCAGAAATAGAAATTCCCATTTATCTTTTTCTTTTCTTCTCTCTATTAATTTTTACTGTATCTAATCTATACCTCGACTTGCATTTTCCATCCCATCTGTTATTATTACAAACAGTACCTTTTCATTATTCCCTTTTTATCCTGATTCGCTTTTATCTGCATTACAGTTTTCCTATGGCATCAAGTAATGCCGTACTTCCTCCTCACATAATATTCCTTTTTCTGGTCATAGGAGCCTATTTTTATCAATCGGAACCTGATTACAAAAGAAGTTCATACTGATCATCACAACAGCACAGTTGTTACAGAAACTTTTCCCTGTCTCTTTCTTTTTTTCTGTTTTGAAAGCATTGAATTATATCCGCCAATGGTATCTCGATTCAAGTCCCTGCAGTTGAACCACTTCTGTCGAGAATAAAAACGAGCTCTCACATCTTTAAGTTTATTATTTTTACCTCTTTGAACTTTTTATCTGAAACCTTTTGAAAATCGCCAGTACTGACAATAAGATAAATATTCCTGATAAAAATTCTTTTCATAAAAATCACTTCCTTTGATATTTTTATTTATACTTTAAATCAAATAAATATTTTCAAATTTCGTATAGCTTCGATTTTCACAAATTTTCATGAAAATATCCAATTACTGTTGAAAACAACAATAAACTTACAACAGTCCTCCTTATTACTAAAGGATAAGAAAACAGCAATGTTATCAGAGAAACTGATACTGAAATTATATCTATGAGCCTTCTGACTTTAGAAAATTTATATTTTCATATTTGTAATTTCAAGGCAGAATGCCTCAACTGGAAAACTCATTGTGTCCAGTGCAATATAAATGCACTGAAATCCCCCTATAAATACTCCGCACACCAGATACATTACTGAAATAAAGATAGTTGCCAACTTCCATATTTTATCAAAATATTATATGTGATTTATTACAACTCCCTATGGATGAAACAGCAATTAACTGAAAACATGTTTTACTATAAATTTACCCTTTGGCCAGAACAATGTGAGAGAAATAAGAAAAGCAAATTTAATATTATTGTCATTGTTCCTACTTTTCATTTTGAAACAGATTGGACAGACTGTAATTTGAGAGCATTAAAACCGCTTATTCCTATGGCTCCTTCTATCGACATGCTTAGCATTCCTAGACCCGGAGTATAAACGCCATTAATGATAACGCTAAATTACATAAAACTTTTTCAGGTTCACTCAGCTTTCTCCTTTTCCCGTTTCCAAATTTACTTCATGTTAATATTATAAACCAGTTTATTTCCACAAGCTTTGTAACTCTTTTATATTACTTTTTGAATATATCTCTTTTCTATTTGTCATTCCACCTCTGATGATATAATGTGTCGAATAATTAATTTAAAGGAGAGAATTTTGATTCTCAACAAGAAATGATCAGTCCAGTTTGGAGGAAGAAAACCTTTGATGCAGTGGGACATAAAATTTCCACAATCTGCGTAAACTGTTACCCGAATAATATAGCCCAACGGTGCAGGAAAATCAACATTTTTAAAAATACCTACAGAGAAGCTGAATCTACTCTCAGGAGAAGTAATCATTGATAAAAATAAAAAGACTGTCATTCCCTAAAACAGCACCACTTTGCATACGAACATTTATACAGGTTTTAAATGTTGTAATGATGGGACGACATACAAAACTTTACGATATTATGATGATAAAGATGGGCTCATCCAAAAACTGAATTTTACAGAAGAAGATGGAGAGCTGCGACAGAACTTGAAGTTGAGAATTTGCTGAACTTGA
>BNJT01001405.1_pt1 | contig 44461 bp, 79 predicted proteins | sample 8540491 | NCBI WGS metagenome assembly BNJT01 (sample SAMD00202455, study PRJDB9452) | human saliva metagenome | host: Homo sapiens | reverse complement strand
AAATTATGTGAATATCTCACATTTTTTTTTCATGATATAATATATTGGGAATGAAGGTAGGTGAGTAGATGGAAAGGTTTATTTTAAATGATTTAATTAAGTGGAAAACTCAAAATACGGAAACTTCTTATTTTAAAGGGGGGTAAGACAGGTTGGAAAAACTTGGATATTAAAGAGTTTGGGGATAGATATTATGAGAATGTTGCTTATTTTTCTTTGATGAAAATCCTGAATATAAGCAATTTTTCAAACAACAAAGATATAGTAGAATATTACAAAATTTAATGTTGATTAGTGGCTATAAAATTATAGCTGAGAAAACGATAATTATATTTGATGAGATTCAAGATGCAAATTAATAAATTCATTAAAGTATTTCTACGAGAATGCACCCTGAATATCATATTGCTTGTGCAGGTTCTTTATTAGGAATTACTCTAAGCTAAATAAGTTCATTTCCAGTGGGAAAAGTTGATTTCTAAATATTTATCCCATGAATTTTCTGAATTTTTGTTAGCTAATGGAGATGAAAATTTAAAATTATTTTAGATAGCTTAAATGATATAGAAAATATTCAATGCATTTTCAATCCTCTGTAAAAAACAAGATGTTCTATGTTACTGGTGGAATGCCAGAAGCTGTATATATATGGACCCAAGAAGAGATATAGAACTTGTTAGAAAAACTTTAAATAATATTTTAGAAGCCTATGAAGATTTTGCAAAACATCCAAATATCTATGAGTTTCCTAAAATATCTATGATATGAAATCAATTCCTTCTCAATTAGTAAGGAGAATAAAATTTATCTATAAAGTAGTTAAAGAAGGGCAAGAGCAAGAGAGTATGAGGATGCTTTCCAATGGTTAGTGAATGCAAATTTATGTAAAAGTTTTAAATGTTCAGCACCAAGAATACCATTGTCTTCATATGATGATTTATCAGCTTTTAAAATATATTTAGTTGATGTGGGTTTACTTTAAGATTATCACAATTATCTCCAAGTACTTTTGGAGAAGGAAATGGACTTTACTGAATTTAAAGGAGCATTAACTGAAAATTATACTACAAGGATTAAGTCCACAATTTGAAGTCAGTCCTCGTTATTGGTCAGAAAATAATTATGAAGTAGATTTTTATAATTCAAAATGAGAATAATATTCTATTGAGTAAAAGCTGAAACTAATATAAAAGTAGAAGTTTACAAAATTTGGAGAAATTTAAAGATGATATTAAATTAAGAGTTAGATTTTCATTTGAAAATTAAAACTAGATGATGATTTACTAAATATACCACTTTTTATGGTAGATTATACTAGAAATTATAAATATTGCAATGAACAAATTAAGGAAAAAATAATGGATAATGATGTTAAACTAGGAAAGTTTATCAGCCTTATTTTAAGACATAAACCAGAGACTATAGATTTAAAATTAGATGAAAAATGGTTGGGCTGATACAAAAGAATTAATAGAAAAATTAGTAAAAAGTGGAAGAGAAATAGATTTCAAAACACTGGAAAAGAATTGTAAATGAAAAACAATAAGAAAAGATATAGTTTTAATGAAGATAAAACTAAGATAAGAGCAGTTCAAGGACATTCTATTGAAGTAAATTTAGAGCTTAAAGAAGTTGTTCCACCAACTGTTCTATATCATGGAACAGCTTTCAAAAATGTAGAAAGTATAAAAAGAAGGAATAAAAAAAGATGGAAAGACAACATGTTCATCTATCAGCAGATCTAGAGACAGCAAAAAATGTTGCTACAAGACATAGTTCAAAATATGTAATTCTTGAAATAGATACTGAAGCTATGTTAAAAAGAAAACTATAAATTTTACTTATCAGAAAAATAAAGTTTGGCTTACAGATTTTTGTTCCAAGTAAATTTATAAAAATTTTTAGGAAGGAAAAAATGAATAAAAAAATAGAATATTATTGAGAGAAAGATACTTTTGAAAGTGCTGTTATGCTTTGTATAGCAAATATAGATGGGAAAGACTGTTTTTATCTTGGAGAAAAAGGGCAAAAAAATATTAGACAGGCAGGAGAAATTTCATTTCCAGGTGGTAAAAAAAGATAAAAAGTGATAAAAAGTTTTAAAAGAAACAGCTATAAGAGAAACGATGGAAGAACTACAGATAAAAAAAGAAATAAGATTTCAAATGTCAGTAAGTTTGGACTTTTAGTTGCACCTCTTGGAGTCTTAATTGAGTGTTATATATGTAAATTAAATATAGAAAATTTAGATGAAAATCAATTATAATAGAGATGAAGTTGAAAAGTTGCTAGCAATACCCATAGAATTTTTTGGAAACTGAAGCAATTAAAGGGGAAGTTGAAATTTGTAATAAGGCAAAGTTTGATATTAAAAAATATAATTTCCCTAAAAGATATGAAAATGATTGGAGAATTCCTAATAGGTTTGTCTATATTTATATGTTTGAGGAAGAGCCAATTTGGGGTATGACAGCAGAAATAATTTGTGATTTTATTAAATAGTGCAAGAACACTCGTGACTCTAGCACTCGTAGGGTGTTAGTCATGAGACATGTACTCGTAGGGTATGAATTGCACGAAGATTTTAGTAAGCATATAGGGAAACTTGTATGTAGACGCAGAGTAAAACTGTGCAACGAAGAAACTGAATTGCTGGGAACTCTTAAAGCTAGTATAACCACAACATAATACCTAAGTGAGAATATGGTATAAGTGTGATGGTGGCGAAAGCAGAAAAAATATACTAGATGGTGCAAGGTTAAATCCTAAACATTATGATAATAGACAATCAGCAGCTAAGCCTGAAAAGGAAAGTTCAACGACTATCCCTCGTGAGGGGAGTACAATACAAGCGATTGGTATTGGAAGTGGTTTCGCCTAAGGTGTTGAGATACACTATGGATAAGATATAGTCTGTGCTTGTTAGAGATAACAAGAAGTTCATAAGAGAACTGCATAAGTAGTAGCGCACTTATGTGAACGACACTTCCCACTGTTGTGGGGTTTTAAAAAAACTTTAAAAATATTTAAAAATAAATAAAAACATTACTTTTTAATGGATAAAAATGTAGAATATATGGTATAATATCTCTGATGAAAAAGGAGGTGATTATATATGTATTTAACATTAAAAACAACAAGTAAAAACATCTTAGTAAAAAAAGAGTTTAGAAATTTAAAAATATTTGTGCCATATAGCTAAGAATTTAAAGAATCAAGCTATATACAATGTTAGACAACACTATTTTAAAAATAAAAATTATTTAAGCTATAATGAAAACTATAAAAATGCTTAAAAAAATAGTGAGAATTACAAGAGTTAAATTCTAATATGGCTCAACAAATTTTGAAAGAAGTAGATGAAAGTTTTAAATCATTCTTTGCACTTTTTAAAACTTGCTAAGAATGGTCAATATAATGGTAAAATAAAATTACCTAATTATCTTGCTAAAGATGGTTTTACAACTCTTATTATAGGTTTTGTTAGATTAAAAAGATGATATGCTGATAGTTCCTTATTCAAATTCTTTTTAAGAAAATTCATCAGGAAGTTAAAGTTAAGCTACCATCAGTATTAAAAAGACAAGAAGATAAAAGAAATTAGAATAATACCAAAACAACATTCTAGGTACTTTGAAATTCAATATACTTATGAAGTAAAAAGAAATTCAAAGGGAATTAAATGAAAAATAACGTACTAGGAATTGATTTAGGTATAGACAATCTTTGTACTTGTGTTACAAATACTGGAGCTTCATTCATAATAGATGGTAGAAAAATTAAAAATCTATTAATCAATACTATAATAAGATAAATGCAAAAATTACAAAGTATAAAAGATAAGCAAAAAGATTGAGCGCACAACATTAAGACAAAAAGAGAATAACTAGAAAGAGAAATAATCGTATAAATGATTATCTTTCAAAAGCAGCAAGAACAATTGTAAATTATTGTCTTAATAATGATATAGGGAAATTAGTTCTAGGATATAATGAAGATTTTTCAAAGAAATTCAAATATTGGAAGTATAAATAATCAAAATTTTTGTAAATATACCATATGGAAAAATTAAGAGATAAATTAATATATCTATGTAAACTATATGGAATAGAATTTAAACTACAAGAAGAGAGTTATACATCAAAAAGCAAGTTTCTTTGATGGAGATGAAATTCAATATATGATAAAGAAAAATCTACAAGAATATATATTCAGTGGAAAAAAAGAATAAAAAGAGGACTATATCAAACAAGTGCAGGTAAACTCATAAATGCAGATTGTAATGGAGCATTAAATATTCTAAGAAAAAAAGTAAAGTTGTGGACTTAAGTGTCCTATACAATAGAGGTGAGCTGAACACACCTAAAAAGAATAAGGGTAGTGTAAAAGCTATCAAACTTCTTAGAAAAATTTTTAAAGATTTTTTTAAAGATTTTGGAACCCGCAACTCTAGCACTCGTAGGGTGTCAGTCGTGGGAGGTTCAGAAAGACATTGAAAAAGAAGGAAAGGTTGGTTTCTATGAATATAAATAGAAAATTAGCTACAGAACTTGTAGAAGAAGCTAAAAAGAACGGAAAAAAAGTTGTATTTACTAATGGATGTTTTGATATACTTCATGCAGGACATGTAACATATTTAACTGAAGCTAAAAGACAAGGGGATATACTTATTGTCGGAGTAAATTCAGATGCTTCTGTAAAAGAGATTAAAAGGAGAAACAAGACCTATCAACTCTGAATATGATAGAGCTTTTTGTGCTTGATGCTTTGAAATCAGTTGACTATACTGTTATTTTTGAAGAAGATACTCCAGAAGAATTAATAGCTTGTTTGAAGCTTCTATTCATGTAAAAGGTGGAGATTACAAAAAGAAGATTTACCTGAAAACAAAAAAATTGTTGAAAGTTATGGTGAGAAGTTATTATTTTAAACTTTGTTGGAGGGAAGTCTACAACAAACATAATAGAAAAATTAATAAGAAATAAAGGTGAGAGAAATGGAAAAAGTTTTGACTTTTAGTCAGATAGATGAATTAGCAAAAAGCTCGCTAACTATGTTGAAGAAAACACAGTTATTGCTTTGATAGGAGACTTAGGTACTGGTAAAACTACATTCACAAAAAACTTTTAGCTAAAGAATTTGGAGTAAAAGAAAATCTAAAAAAGTCCAACATTTAACTATGTACTTGAATATCTATCAGGAAGATTGCCTCTATATCACTTCGATGTCTATAGATTATGTAGTTCAGAAGAAATATATGAGATAGGTTATGAAGATTATATCAATAATGGAGGAGTTGCTCTAATTGAATGGGCTAATATAATTTCAGAAGATTTACCTAAAGAATATATAAGAATTGAATTCAAATATACAGAAAAAAAGAAGATGAAAGAATAGTTGATATCAGCTATGTAGGAAACAAGGAGAAGGAGGAAAAAATTCAATGTTGCTTTTGGGGAATTGATACATCTACAAAGATTTGTACTTGTTCTATATATGATAGTGAAGCAGGTGTCATAGCTGAGACAAGTTTATCAGTGATCATTCAAACATAGTTATGCCAATAGTGGATAATCTATTTAAGATTTCAGATTTGAATATTAAAGATATAGATAAAATTGCAGTTGCAATAGGACCTGGTTCATTTACAGGAGTTAGAATAGCCTTAGGAATAGCTAAGGGTCTAGCTATGGCTCTTAATAAAGGTCTTGTTACAGTGAATGAACTTGATATATTGGAAGCTATGGCAAGTGATAATGAAAATGAAATTATTCCTTTAATAGATGCTAGAAAAGAAAGAGTTTACTATAAATATCAAGGAAAATGTCAAGATGATTATTTAATTAATCTAGTTTCAAGTCTAGATAAAAAATAAAAAAATATGTATTTGTTGGAGATGGAGCAATAAACTATGCAGATATTTTTAAAAGAAAATTTAGGAGAAAATGCTATTATAATTCCTAGATACAACTCTTTCCCTAGAGCTTCTGTTCTTTGTGAACTTTCTTTAAATAGGGAAGATGCTAATATTTACACAGTAGAACCAGAATATATTAGTAAATCAAGAGCAGAGAAAAAATTTCTAAATCAAAATACAAAAATCCTCTATCTAATTTTTAGCTACAAAAATATTTAAAAATGTAGTATAATATATAGAAGAAACTTATGAATAAAATAGCATACATAGCTAATATTTGATATATAAGGGAAAAAATTGAAGGGAGATATATTTTGAAAGCAAGTGAAAGAAAGATTACAAAATTATTTTTCAGAAAGTGATACCGTCTTTTCTATTCCTGTTTACCAAAGGGATTATAATTGGCAGGAAAAAGCAGTGTCAAAGATTATTTAAAAGATATACTACAAACAGGAAAAAAATGAAAAAGTAAGCTCTTATTTTTAGGGAGCATAGTATATATACATGATGGAATTTATGGAGTTGGAGAAAAAGGAATTTCATGTCATTGATGGGCAACAAAGAATGACAACCTTAACCTTATTATTTTTAGCAATATATTTTTAAGTTAAAGGGGTACAATTTTAGCTAAAAGATGCTGATAAGATATACAACCAATATGTTGTTAATCCCTATTCTGAAAAAGAAATAAAATTAAAATTATTACCTCCTGAAGAAAAATCTGTATATATTAAATAAAAATTTCACATAATAAATTTAATGAATTGGAAGCTTTCAAGATAGAAATATGTTAAAGAATTACTTATTTTTGAAAAAGAATTGGAAAAATTTATCTTTTGATGATATGAAGCATTTGTCTAATGGGATAGAAAAATTAATTTATATAGATATTGCTCTTGAAAAGGGAAAGGATGATCCTCAAAAGATTTTTGAAAGTCTTAATTCAACAGGTTTAGACTTGTCACAAGGAGATTTAATCAGAAACTATATTTTGATGGATTTGGAAAGAGGAGAGCAAAACCGTATATATAAAGAAATATGGATACCCATTGAAAAATAACTGTAAAGTTAGTGATGGTAGTGAAATAACTAGTTATGTTTCTGATTTCATTAGAGATTATTTGACATTAAAAACAGAGAAAATTTCTTCTAAGCCTAAAGTTTTTGAAACTTTTAAGGCATATTATGAAAAAGAAAATGATGAGAAATTAGAAGATATGAAAAAAATATTCTGAGGCTTATTCATATATTATCAAGCCTAGTTTAGAAAAGGATAGAGATATTCAAAAGAGAATTAGACTATTTAAAAATCTTTAGATAAAAACTGTTATCAACACTTTTCTTATAGGAGTTTTAAAAAGATTATAAGGATAATATTCTAGAGAAAGATGAACTTCTAAATATTCTTATCCTACTTCAAAAGTTATCTATGGAGAAGATATATCACTGAAAAACCAACCAATGCTTTGAACAAAAATATTTCAAGGAATGTATGGAAAAAAATTTCAAGATCTGGAAATTACTATGAAAAATTTAGTTGATGTTTTGATGGCTGAAGATTTTTCCAACTGATGAAGAATTAGAAAGTGCATTGAAGTTAAAAAATGTATATAAAGACAAGGAAAAAAATTAAATTATGTCTTTAAGAAATTAGAAAACTATAATCATAATGAACTAATTGATTTTGAAAATGAGAAGATTACTATAGAGCACATTTTCCCTCAAAAAAACCTAATAAGGCTTGGAAGGAAAATTATTCAGATAACGAGTTGGAACAGATGATAAGTTTTAAAGATACTATTTCTAATTTAACTTTAACTGGAAGCAACTCTAATTTGAGTAATAAGGCTTTTTCATGAGAAAAGAGATGATGAAGTCCATGGTTATAGAAATAGTAAACTATATATGAATAAATATCTTGGTAGACTTGAAGAATGGAACCTTTTATCAATGGAAGCTAGATTTGAAAGTCTGTATGATGATATTATAAAGATTTGGAAAAGAGACCTGAAGATAAGGCAACAAATGATATGGAAAAAAATTACTTTTTGTTTTAAAAAGGTAAGGTTACTTCAGGAAAGGGAAGACTTTTATCCAATGAAAAATTTGAAATTTTAAAAAGGAACTTCTATAGTTTTAGAAGTCAAATCTGATAATCCTTCTACTTTTAGAAGAAATAAAAAAATTTAATTGAAGATTTAATAAGAAAAAAATTTAATAGAAAAAACTTGAAGATAGATATGTTTTCAAAGAGAATTATATTGCAACTTCACCAAGTGCAGCTGCAATATTAGTTTTAGGACGTTCAGCTAATGGTTGGACAGAATGGAAAAACTTATGAAGGTAAACTTTTAAGTGATTATAGAAAAGTAAAGGGGCATTAGCCCTTTATTTTTTTATCAAAATACTTTTTAAAGATATACTAGAAACTTTTTTAATAAATTGTTAAGTTTTTTTCAACTTATACTAGAAACTTTTTAACATTTTTATAACTTTTTCTATTATAAGTGAAAATATTTATATATCTTTTGAGAGTTATATTTTTATCTTCTGTTGCCATTTATTCTTCCAAATAGAATATAAGATAGTTTGTCTTTCATGTTTACCATAAGTTTTCTAGCTCTTTTATTAGTAATTTTTTTATTTTTCTTCATCTTCCATCAATTTTGCTAAGTTTTTTTAAATACTTTGTCAAATTGTCCAGATAAGAAGCCATCTAAGAATATAGGTAAAGATTTTTTTCTGAAAGTCCATATCTATCAATTAAAGCAGTAATAAAATGTTGATGTGCCAGTTGATGTTCATCATCTAGTTTAGAATAGTATTCTTCTATTAAAGGAAAGTATTTCTCATCATATAGTTCTAAAGCAAAAAACTGCATAACTTCCAGGCAATAAGCTTTTTTTCTCCTTCTTCTACATCTTGATACCATTCAAATTCTTTCATTGCTGTCTTTTGCATAAACTTCTAATTTATCATATAATTCTGGAAAAATCTAAAAATTCTTCTAAAAAAATCTATGAGTAGAAGATTTAGCAAGACCTTTTATATCTAAAAAAATATTTTCTCAGATTTTGAAGAAAAACTTGATTGAATAGCTATGAGGAAAAACCATTATTTAATAGAGTTATTATAAAGTCTAAAAGCTTTTTCATAAGAACTTGAAACTTCATTCTTTATTTTTTTATATCAACTATTGAAAGTATATCATTAGCCTTACATTCTAAGTCCTTATCTTTATAATGGATTAATTCATCGGCTAAAGTACCACTTCCCTTTTTCTAAATATTGTTTAGCCTTTTTGAGAAGAATAATTATTCACAGCATTTTCTAAATCATTGCAAGCATTTTTTTAACATCAAAAACTATAAGTGCGATATTTTTATTTTTTTAAAAAGTGCAGAGTAAATATATAAGTCTATTTGTTCTTCTGTAACTTTTTTTCAGGCTCTAATTTAAGAAAAAAATTTCTCTAGTCCATTTATCTAGATAGTATTTAATATCATTTTTTTAAAGTAGTATCAAATCTTCTATTTTTTTAATTGATTTCATCACTTGTAAAAATTTTTTTCTATAAGTTCAATTATATTTTTTTCTGAATATCCCATTAAATTAAAAATCTAAAAAGATTTCCAGCAAAAAAATAACACATTCTCTCTCATCTTTAATAGCCTTTTTTTCTCTTCTAAGAAGACTTCTTTAATATATTCTTCCATTTTGCTTTTTTTAATTCTTCTTTTCTTTTTTTGTTTTCAAAATAAAAATTCTTCTTTATAAGTTCTATCCTTTAGCTAAGCCTTCTTCTCCTTCAAATTCAAGAACTAATAGAAACTTATAACGAAATAGAAAAGCTATCTTCATATTTGAAAAAAATAAGTCTTCAAATTTAGTTTTTATTTCTGGAACAATTTCTTTAACAAAAATCATCTCTCTGAATTTCTTTTTAATTCTTCACAGTTTATTTTTTTCATCAGGAGTGCTAGACCATTCAAAAATCAGTTCTAAAAATAATTTATTTTTTTCCTTTTCTAAAAAAACAATCTTTCAAATAGTCATTGTAACCTTCTTGTATTCTACAAGATGAATAAGATTTTTTTCATTTGGATGATTTTTTTGTATTCACTTTCAATTACTTTTATCAAACCCTTCAAAAGTAGTATTTATTATTTTTTTCTTTTTAAAAACTTTATCCATTTTACCTCCTAAAAAGAATTTATCTGTTGAAATGTTCTAAAAGCTTTTTTTAAGTTCCTTGAAGCAAATGAAGCAAAAGAAAAATTTAAAAATTTTTATATCTTTCTTTTTACCATCATTAAAAATTAAGAACTAAATTACCATAAAGTAAAGTTTTATTTAATTTGATATCTACTTCATCCAATGAATAGCATCTCAATTTATTTCTATCTGGAGTACCCTTCCAAACATTTGTTCCTATGACAAAAAAATTGTTTATTATTATAGGCAAAAAGATATTTAGGTACAATAGTGATGAGACCTTGTAAAAAAACTAGGTACAAATTGTCCTATTAAAAATATCTTCTGCTGAAACATTATAACCTTCTTCCCTTAAAAAAATTCTGCTACTTTTTTTCTTCTTTTTTTCATTTTTTTCCTCCCATTAATTTTTTTTATTAAATGTGTTAGAACACTCGTGGCTCTAGCACTCGTAGGGTATTAGTCGTGAGTAGTTCACCATATAGTTCAAGAAAATCTAAAAATTCTTCTAAATTTCTCATTTCTATAATAGATTAATTTATCTTCTAAAAGCAGTACTTTTCCTTTTCTAAATATTGTTTGGCTTTTTTTGAGAATGATAAATATCTGAAGCATTTTGTTAAATCTTCATAGGCATATATAATATCGTCTTTATATTTACTGTATTTTTAGTTGAAATAATGACTTATAGACATATAAATCTATTTGTTCTTCTGTAACTTCTTTAGGGTTTCAGTTTAAGAAAAAAATATTCTTAGTCCAATTTTCTAAAAAAAGAAGATAATATTATATTTAAAAATCATTTTCTGCCTTTTTCATTTTTTTAATAGAGCTTAATACTTGTAAAATTTTTCTCTATAAGTTCAGTCAAATGTTTTTTTCAGAATATCCCATTAAGTTAAAAATCTAAGAGATTTCTACAAAAGATATAACACTCTCTATGATCTTTAATGAGATTATTTTCTTTTTAAGAGAATTTTCATTAATATATTCATCCATTTTAGATTTTAAATCTTCTTTTTCTTTCTTTATTTTCAAAAATAAAACTCATTACTATAAGTATCAAATTCAAGAATTAATAGAATTTTATAACGAAATAGAAAAACTATCTTCATATTTTAAAAAAATAAGTCTTCAAATTTAGCTTTTTATTTCTGGTATTATTTCTTGTTCAAAAATCATCTTTTTTTTATTTCATTTAACTCTTCACAAATTATTTTTTTAAATCAGAACGATTTATCAAATTGAAAATTATGTCTAAAAATAATTTATTTCTTCTTTTTAAAAAACAATTCTTAAATAATCATTATAACCTTCTTGTATTGCAGAACATGAATAAGGTTTTTTTCATTGGGATGATGTTCATATTCTTTTTCGATTATTTTATTAATCCCTTCAAAAAGTAGTCTCTATAATTTTTTTCTTTTTAAAAGTTTTATCCATTAGTTTTCCTCCCAATAAGAATTTATAATCTTAAGTATAGGATCTTCTTTGTTTTCAGAATAATAAACAAGATAATCAATAAAAAAATTTTTCTCAACTTCTTCATTATTTTTTTTAGCAGTTAATAAAATTCTATATACTAATTGCTTTTAATTCTTTGTCAATTTCTTCTTCCCTTAAAGTTTTTTTCTAGCGTATTTTAAAAGCAATCTCTTGAGCTTTTTTTAATATCAGTAAATTCTAATAAATAAAAGTAACTTTTTCATTTTTTTATTTGACTGTCTTTATCAAAAATTTTTCCAAAGCAATTCCTTTATAAAAAAATATCATTTACTTCTATTTCATTATCATGCATTATATCTATAACATTAGCATAATCAATAATTGAAGGGTAGTATTTAGCTGAGTTTATATATTCTTTTTCCCACTCTCTGTTATTAACTATTCCATCTTTAATTTTCAATTTTTTTTCTTGACTAGGAGAAAAATCTTTCTTTTTTTATGTATCGAGTATATTCTTTAGGAATATTTTTTTATAATCTATTAATATTCCTGAAAAAAATTTAAACAAGTATTCTTATAATAATCTTTTATAAATCTTATCTGGAATAATTAATATACAACTTATAGGTTCTTTTTAGTAATGTAGAAGCACAAGCTTTTATGATGTCCATCAATTATAAAATTTATAAACTCTTCAAAAATTATAAACTATTGCCCTTGGTTTATTATCAGCTGAATTTTTTTAAATTTTTTTCAAATATAATAGTCAACTCTATCTTTATTATAAGAATTAGTTGTTTGGGTAGGGATATAAATAAACAGGTTGGTTAAATACATATGTACCTTCTCCTAGATATGCAGAGACCAGCTGATGAAAAATTCCTTTTAACTTATTTGGAACATTCCAAAAAGAAATTTTTCACCATCAGTTGGATAGCAAATAGCGTCAGCAATTAAATAAAATCCACTTTCTAATAAAGTTAATAAAGGTTTCATATTATTTATAGAAGTTTCTAAATTTACATAGTCAGAATTAATTTTTTTCTTGTATTTCTAATAATTCTTTACAATTAGCATTTTCTATACCATAACCTGTTGCAAGTAAATTACACCAAGTAGGAATATCAGAAACTTTACTTTGTATAAGAGGAATATCATTTAATTTTTATTTTTAGAAGGTGCTTGCCAAATATTAGGTTCAGTTTTTTTCCTATTTCAACAGTAAGTTTACCTTTACCATTTACATAAACAAGTTTTTGCTTCTTTTATATTTATAATTTCACTACAATCCACTTTTAAATCTAATATATCTACAAATAAATTTTTCTTTTTTTCTTAAAGAAAAAAACATAATATCACCTTTTTGATTTTTTTGATATAAATATTTTATCAAAAATTTAATAAAATTAGTAAAAATTTTCAATACAAAAATGATATAATTGAAATATGGAGGAAATTCTATGAGAGAAGTAAAAGATTTTCATAAAAGATAAGAAAAATAGATTTGAAAAAGACTTAAAAAAATTTGATTTTTAAATTAAAAGATAATTCATATTACTATAATATCTTTTTTATTGAACAATCAATTTAAGATGACCGTTAAAAATCAATTTAGATAATTCAATTTTTACTGAAATAATAGATGTAGAAACAAATGAAACTTATGTACTACATCTACTTGAAGAAAAGAAGAAATGGTTATATTGAAAAAAAGTCTATAGGGCATACAGTAAAGTTTTTAGAAAAAATAAAGAAAGAATGTTTTGAAGATGAGATATTTAAAACTGATTATACAAAAGAAAGTTGTAGATTATGTTAAAAAATAAATATGGAGATGAATTGGAATTTCTATGGGAAAAAAATCTCCTAAAACTGCAGTTGTTCGTAGAAAAAAACAGTAATAAATGGTATGCACTTATACTAACTCTATCTAAAAAGAAAAACTTAACTTAGATAGTGATGAAGCTGTTGAAATAATTAATTTACATAATAGTCCAGAAGAAATTGAAAAAGCTTATAGATAATAAAAAGATATTTTCCAGCTTATCATATGAATAAAGAAGCACTGGTGTACTATTTGCCTTGATGGAACAGTTGAACTAGAAAAAGATTTATAAGTTGATAGATATTAGTTATGAATTGGCTAAGTGATATTAAATAAATATTGATAAGTACTTACTATTATTATATAATTATAATATGAAAAAAATAGGAGGGATTTTTAATGGCTACACTAACAATTAATACAGATGAAAAAAACAGCAGAAAAATTTTTTTATGCATTTTTGTGAAGAACTAGGTTTAGATATGTCAACAGCAATGACATTATTCATGAAGGCTTTGTTTGAGAGAACAAAAAAATTCCTTTTTGAACTTAAAGTAGCAAAGAAAGAAGTTGTTCAAAATGTAAGAACTGCACCTGCTACAATAGAGGAATTATTAGAAAAATTATGATATTTAAAATAGAATGAGGTAAAAAAATGTTATATATAGTAACAGCATTATATATTGAAGCCAAGCCTTTAATATCATTATTTAATTTAAAAAAAGACAATAGCTATACAAAGTTTCAAGTATTTTCTAATGAAGATATAAAAATTAATTATCAGTGGAACAGGTAAAGTTAAATCTGCCACTGCCTTTAACTTATCTAATTTCAAAAGAAGATATTAAGAAAAAAATGATTATATAGTCAATATTGGCTTTGCTGCAAGTAATAAAAAAATTCTCAATTGGGTGATATAGTATATGTATCAAAAAAATTCAAAAATGCTTACTCAGATTTTTGATTTCTATCCAGAGATGATTTACAAAACATAATTTTTTTAGAAGGAAGTTTGACCACTTTTGATAGTATAGTTGAGAAAAAAATTGAAAAATATAGAATATATTGATATGGAAGCCTATGGTTTTTTTCCAAACAGCTTCCATTTTTTTTAAAAAAAGATAAAATTATGGTTTTAAAAAAATTGTATCTGATATATTAGAAAAATAAAGCTGAGGATAGAATTTTAGTAGATTTTTAAAGATGAAAAATTTATTTACTGAAAGCTATAATAATATCTATAAATTTCTAGTAAATTTTAAGACTGTTAATGATGACAGTGATTTCACTATTACTGAACAAGAATTGATAAAAAAAGTATTAGAAAAATTTAAGATTAAGTGATACAATGACTTATGAGCTTTTTTTAATATATTAAGGTATTTAAAAAAATAAAAATATGGAAACATTGATGTATTAAAAAAATATGAGAATATTGAAGTAACTTCTAAGGTTCAAGCTAAAAAAACTTTTTGAAGAAATAAAAAAATATCTCTACAGAAAAAAATAGTTTAGAAAAAAACAGTTTCACCTGAAATAAATAAAAAGAAAGATTTCTTTAAATAATAGATTTTCTCATATCTATGTGGAGAAGAAAAATTCTAGATAATAAGAATACTTTAGAGATATTATCTAAATTTAGAGATGCTAAAATAATAGAAATAGACAACTATAAAGAAGTATTTTCTAGTAACAATCAAGATTTTCACTTACAAAAAAATTAGGACAAAAATTTAATTCTAGCTTCAAATAAACCCAATATGATTTATGAAGGGGCTGTAGTTTGTGAAGATTTTGAAAATGATAACTTCTATTATACATCATCTATAATAAATTGTGTCTATGACTGTGAATATTGTTATCTACAAGGAGTTTATTCCTCAGGAAATATAGTTATTTTTTTGTGGATATAGAAAAAGTTTTTTTGAAGAAGTTGAAGAACTTTATAATAAGTTAAAAAGTCTATATCTTTGTGTGTCTTACGATACAGATTTACTAGCTATAGAAAAATATCTGTTCTTTTCTCTGAAAAGTGGTATCATTTTATCAAAGATAAAAAAAGATTTAAAAAAATTGAATTGAGAACAAAGTCAGGAAACATTGATAAGTTTTTAAATTTAGATGTTTTAGATAATTTTATAATTGCTTTTACTCTATCACCAGAAGAGATAGCTTTAAAAAAACGAAAAAAATATACAGCAGGTTTTAAAAAAATAGAGTTAAGGCTATTAAAGAATTGCAAAAATAAAGGTTGGAAAGTTAGAATTTGTATAGATCCTTTAATATATACAGATGATTTTGAAAAAAATTATAGTGAAATGATAGAATATTTATTCAGTGAAATAGATAAAAAAATAAAGTTATAGATGTAAGTATAGGAGTATTTAGGACTTCAAAAAGAATATTTAAAAAAAGATGAGAAATCAAAATAAGAAGTCTGAAATTTTATACTATCCTTTTGAATGCACTGATGGAGTTTATACATATTCTGATAAATTAAAATCATATATGATAGACTTTATTAAAGAAAAAAATTTTTTTGAAATATATAAATGTCGAGAAAATATATATTTAATTAATACTTTATACTTTTTAAAAAAATTATAGACAAAAAAATAGGTTAGGAAATCTGGCTAGTGACGGACTATTTTTTTGTCTATAATATGGGGAGTTTTTATGAAAATTGCTTTTAGTTACAGGAGCTAGTTCAGGAATAGGTTATGAGATAGCAAAAAAACATTATTAAATATGGACTATGAAGTTTATGGTGTTGCTAGAAATTTCATAAAGAATGAAACTAAGATTTTTGAAGATTATGAAAACTTTTTTTCCTATTGTTTTGTGATCTAGCTAAACTTAATGAATTAGAAAAAAACTTTACATTCATTGAAAAAAATAAAAATTTGATTTAATAGTAAATTCAGCAGGACTTGCATATTTTTGGTTTACATGAAGAGATAAATATAGCCAAGATTAAAAAAATATGATATCAGTGAATTTGCAAGCACCTCTTGTAATCAGTCAATATTTTTTTAAGAACTTTAAAAAGAAAAATAAAGGGACAATAATAAATATTTCATCAGTTACTGCAAATAAAGAAAGTCCTTTAGCTTCTGTTTATTCAGCAACAAAAAGCAGGTCTTAGTCAATTTTCAAAAAGTCTGTTTGAAGAAGTTAGAAAGAATGATGTTAAGGTTATAACAATCTATCCAGATATGACTAAGACAAACTTCTATCAGAATAATACATATTTTTGAATGTGATGATGATGAAAAAAGCATATATAAAAAAGTGAAGATATAGCAAAAAAACGATAGAGTTCATTTTAAATCAAAGTGATAATATAGTTTTTTTACAGATGTAACAATAAAGCCTCAAAGGCATAAAAATAAAAAAAGATAAAAAGAAAGGAATAATACAAATGAATATTTCAATTCTAGGAAGTGGGAGTTCAGGGAATTCAACTTTTGTAGAAATAGAAGACTATAAATTATTGGTAGATACAGGTTTTAGTTGTAAAAAAACTGAAGAAAAAAATTGGAAATAATAGGTAAAAAAATTATCAGATATATCAGCAATTTTAATAACTCATGAGCATAGTGACCATATAAATGGAGCAGGAGTTATAGCAAGAAAATACGATATTCCTATCTATATAACTCCTGAAAGTTATAGAGCAGGAGCAAGTAAATTAGGAGAAATAGATAAATCTCTAATAAAATTTATAGATGGTGCCTTTGTACTGGATGATAAAGTTAAAGTTTCACCATTTGATGTTATGCATGATGCTGAAAAGAACTATTGGTTTTAAATTAGAAAGCCAACTTAATAAAAAAATAGCAATATCTACTGATATTGGTTATATAACAAATATAGTTAGAGAATATTTTAAAGATGTAGATGCCATGGTAATAGAAAGTAATTATGATTTTAATACTCTTATGAATTGTTCATATCCTTGGAATTTAAAAGGAAAGAGTTAAAAAGTAGAAATGGACATCTTTCAAATAATGAGTGTGCAAAGTTTATCAAAGAGATGTATACAGATAAATTGAAGAAAGTATTCTTGGCACATGTTAGTAAGGATAGTAATCATTTAAGTATAATTAAAGAAACATTGGAAGATGAATTCACAGGAATGTTAAGAAAGCCAAATTGTGAAATTACAAGTCAAGATAAGGTTACAAAAATTATTTACTATAGAATAAGTAGGTGATAGCTCGTGGAAGAAATATCAGAATTATGGGAAGAACTAAAATTTGAACTTGGAAGTGTAGGTATTGAGACTTTACCTAAGGACAAACAAGAAGTGTATATAGGTATGGGAAATAGAAATGCAGATGTTCTATTTATAGGAAATGATCCTAAGCTATATCTTGCTGAAGATTATAAGGTTGAAACTCAATCAAGTGGAGAATTCCTTATAAGACTTTTTTTGATCTTGCAGGGATAGTTCCTGAAGCTTACTATATAACTACACTTACTAAAAAGAGAAGTTAAAATAAAGAATTTTGATGAGGAAGAAAAGAAAAATACTTTTTAGACTTATTAAATATGCAGATTGCTCTAATATCTCCAAAAAAATTATTGTTTTCTTAGGAAAAAGAAGTTGCACAAATGATAGAAAAATAGAGAAGTAGACCTTGAAAAAGAAAGAGGAAAAATTCAAAAAAATGGAAAGGTGATATAGATTGTTATCTGACTTATGATGTCGAAACTGTTATTAAGGCAAGAAATGAAAGTGGGTAAAAAAAGCAGCTGTTGCAACTAACTTTCTGGTTAGATATTAAAAAAATATAAAAAGAGAGGATAGATTATAATGAATAAAAAAAGGATGCTAGAAATATAATTAAAGAAAGAAGAATGAACTTATCTATGGAGTATATTGAAAACTGCCAGTGATAAGATATTTGAAAAAAATTATTAGAAAATGAAGATTTCAAAAAAATGCTAAAGTTATTATGTCTTATATGGATTTTTAAGAATGAGGTTAAGACAGATAAAAATAAATGAATATATTAAAAAAAGACTGGGAAAAACTTTAGTTTTACCTAAGGTAATTACTAAGGAAAAAAATGATAGCAATAGAAGATAAAAAAATAAATATATTGTAAGTCCTTTTGGTAATTCAGAACCTGATGGAGAAGAATATATGGGTGAAATCGATGTAATTATTACACCAGGAGTAGCTTTTTGATAGAGATAAAAAAATAGAGTAGGTTTTTGGTAGAGGTTATTATGATAGATTTTTTTGCTATTCATAAGAATGCTAAAAAAATTGCTATAGCCTTTGAAAAACAAATAATTGAAGAAGGTATTGAAACAACTGAATATGATATGAAAGTTGATGTTTTAATAACTGAAGATAATATAATTTAATTAGTAGGAGTTGGATAGAAGATGTTGGATCAAGAAATTATAGAAATTGCTAAAAAAATATTTATGATACAGAAATAAAAATCTCTAGAAAAGAGAATGAATAAACTATCAGAAAAATTTTTGTAAAAAGTAGTTAGAAAAAAATATTTGATTGTAAAGGAAAAAGTAGTTGTTACAGGTATAGGTAAAACAGGAATAATAGGTAAGAAAAATTTCAGCAACTTTTTGCTTCAACAGGAACAACAAGTATTTTTTTATGAATTCAACAGAAGGTTTACATGGTGACTTAGGAATTATCAATCCAGAAGATATAGTTTTAGCCATTTCAAATAGTGGTGAAAGTGATGAAATTCTTGCAATAATGCCAGCAATAAAAAAATATAGGTGCTTTTGTAATTGCAATGACAGGAAATATTAATTCAAGACTTGCTAAGGCTTCAGACCTATATATTAATACTCATGTAGATGAAGAAGGGTTGTCCTTTAAATCTTGCACCTATGTCATCTACAACTAATGCACTTGTTATGGGAGATGCCATTGCAGGTTGTCTTATGAAACTTAGAAATTTCTCACCTCAAAACTTTGCAATGTATCATCCAGGTGGAAGTTTAGGAAGAAAGTTATTAACAAAAAGTTGGAAATTTAATGAAAAACAGGTGAAGCTCTTGCTCTTTGTAAAGCTGATACAAGTATGGAAGACATCGTAATTTTTAATGAGTGAGAAAAAAGCTTGGAGTAGTCTGTGTAATGAATGATGATAACAGTCTTTTTAGTAGGAATTATCACTGAAGGAGATATAAGAAGAGCTTTTAAGTCATAAAGAAAAAAATTCTTTAGCTTAAAGGCTAGTGATATAATGACAACTAATTATACTAAAGGTTGATAAAGAAGAAATGGCAACTCAAGCCTTATCAATCATGGAAGATAGACCTCATCAAATAAATGTGTTACCAGTGTTTGATGATAATAATTTTGTAGGAGTTATCAGAATACACGATTTATTGAAAGTTAGGTAAAAAAATAGATGAAAGTTAATATTAGTAATATAATTGTATCAATAAATAAAAAAATCAAGAGAAAGAAATATATAAAGAATTAGAGAAAAATGGTATTTCTAGGGATAATATAGAAAAATTTAAAAATATTTAAAAAAATCTATAGATAGTAGAAAGAAAAAAATGATATTAAATTTATCTATACTTTAGAGATTAGTTTAAAGAAAAAAATATAAATTTAGAAAAAAATATTCAAAAATTAAGTTTAGCAAAAGATGAAAGTTATGATAAGAGAGTAGCTCTTTATCCTCAAAGAGAAGTTGCTGTTGTAGGAACAGGGACCTGCAGGACTTTTTCTCAGCTCTAAGACTAGTAGAATTAGGGATATATTCCCTATTGTATTTGAAAGAGGAGAAGAAGTAGATAAAAAGAAATATAACAACAGATAATTTTATTAAAAACTTCTATTCTAAATCCCAATTCAAATATACAGTTTGGAGAAGGTGGAGCAGGAACTTATTCTGATGGAAAGTTAAATACTAGAATTAAAAAGTGAATATATAGAAAAAAAGTTTTCAAAGAATTTATTGAGTGTGGAGCTCAAGAAGAAATTTTTTTGGAACTACAAACCACATATAGGAACAGATGTCTTAAGAATTGTAGTTAAAAAAATTTAAGAGAAAAAATAAAATCTTTAGGAGGAAAAATTTTATTTTTCTTCACTTGTTGAAGATATAGAAGTAAAAAAATAATGAAATAAAAATCTTTAAAGATTTTAGAAGTAGATAGTGGAAAAAAAGATACAACTATGATATAGATAAGGTTATTTTTTTGCCATAGGACATTCATCGAGAGATACATATAAAATGCTATATTCAAAAGGGGAATTGCTATGGAGAATAAACCTTTTTGCTATTGGAGTAAGAATAGAACATTTAAGAAAAGATATTGATAAAATGCAGTATGGAGAAGCTGTTTCAAATCCCACTTTTTAGAGGCAGCAACTTACAATATGGCTTTTTAACAATAAAAAAAGAAACAAGAGGAACTTTCTCATTTTGTATGTGTCCAGGTGGGAGAAATTGTAAATGCCTCATCTGAAATAGGGAGCTTCACTTGTCAATGGTATGAGTTATTCTACAAGAAATGGGAAAATTCTCAAATTCAGCAATAGTTGTAGGAGTATCTGAAAGAGATTATGGAAGTCAAATCTTTCTCAGGTATGTATTTACAAGAGGAATTAGAAAAGAAAAAAATTATGAGATAGTTGGAAATTATGGAGCTATATATCAAAAATGTTATAGATTTTATGAAAAAAATCAAAAAAACTAGTTTTTGAGATAGAAAGTAGTTACAAGATGAAATTATTTTTCATATGATATAAATAATTTTTTTTTCCCAGATTATATAAAGAAAGAAATCTTCATTCAGCTTTTGAAAAATTGGAGTAAAAAAATCAAATTGTTTATTTCAAATAAAGTTAATTTAATAGGACCAGAAACTAGAACTTCAGCACCAGTTAAAATTTTAAGAGACTTAAAGGGAGAATCAATTTCTGTTAAAAGGAATTTTTTTCCTATAGGTGAAGGAGCAGGTTATGCAGGTGGAATTATGAGTGCTGCTGTTGATGGTATTAAAATTGTAGACTTAGCTTTTTAGTAAGAAAAATAGTCTAAGTTATTGACAAAGGCTGTATAAAAGTTGTATAATATACAAAAATATTTTTAAATTTTTAAGGAGATGGTTTAATATGAAAAAAATTATTTGTTTTTTTGTTATTTTATTATTAGTTGTTGGAGTTTCAAGTATGGCAGCCACTTTTTTTACCATAGACCAAGACATATGGGATATATGATGAATGGAGAATCTCAATATCATAATTTTGGAATGTATGAAAGAACATATAATAGAGATTACTGTTCAAATAATTATTATTCTGATAGTTACTATAATGGAGAAAAACAGAGGATGTTGTTCAGGTTCTAGATGGTATTAATATTTAAAAAAACAGAGCTATTACAGTTAATATATTGTGATAGCTTATTTTTTTTTAAATACTGCTTAAATAATATAGTTGTTGATAGAATAAAGATAATAGAATAGGGGTGATGATATGCCACATTTAAAGATTAGAGGAATAGAAAAAAACTTGATAGTTGAAAACAGTAAAGAAATTATTGATGGTTTAACTGAAATTATCGGTTGTGATAGAACTTGGTTTACCATTGAGCATCAAAAATACTGAATATATCTTTGATGGTAAAAATAGTTGATGGTTATACTTTTTGTTGAAGTATATTGGTTTGCAAGAGATGAAAAAAATAAAAAAAGGATACTGCAGATTTCCTAACAAAACTAATTAAGAGAATAAATAATAATAAAGATTGTTGCATTATATTCTTCACTTTAACTGGGAGATAACTATTGTGACAATGGAGAATTCTTCTAATAAAATAAAAGAAATAGTGACGATAGAAATTTTTTTCTATCATCACTATTTTTTTATTTGTTATTATCTATATTTTATAGCTTTTATATATTTGTATTAATACTGTTGGTATTAATGATAACACATAAATTTGAATAAAGTTAGCTGTTTCTAATTTTTGTAATTCCAAACATATTATATAGAGGTGGGCATAGTAGAAACAGCATTTAGTAAAAATAAATCCAACTGCAAAAAGCAATCAATGAGAATTTATTTTTAAAAGAAACCTATAGCAAAAAAACATTTCTTTGACCTCTATAATCAATACCATGGAATAATCTAGCTAAACATAAAGTAGCAAAAGCCATTGTAGAACCTTTTAAAGCCGAATCCTTTTAATCCCTATATAGAAAGCGATTATAATAAAGATAGCAATTAAAAATTCCTTCAATTAGAAGTTTAGCAGAAAAATCTTTTTGTTAATATTGCTTCATTAGGATCTCTAGGTTTTTTTCATCTAAGATATCTTCATTTTTTTAGGTTCAACCCCTACAGCTATTGAAGGTAAACTATCTGTTAATAAGTTTATAAATAATAATTGTACTGCTGAGAATATAACTGGTAAATTAGCAAGTGATGAATAAAGCACAGCAAGTATAGCAGCAGTATTTCCTGAAAGTAAGAAACCTATAGCATTTTTTTAATATTTCTATAAACATTTCTACCAGTTATTATTGCCTTAACTATTGTTGAGAAGTTATCATCAGCTAGTATCATAGAAGCAGCATTCTTAGAAACTTCTGTTCCCTGTAATTCCCATTGCAATACCGATATTTGCTTTTTTTAAGAGCAGGAGCATCATTTACTCCATCACCCTGTCATAGCAACTATTTTTTTCCAAGTTTTTGCCAAGCATTAACTATTCTTATTTTTATGTTCAGGAGAAACTCTAGCATAAACTGAAATATTTGCAACATTCTTTTTCTAATTCTTCATCAGTCATCTTTTTTTCAAGTTCTACACCTTCAAGTGCAATATCTCCATCTCTAAATATTCCTATATTTTTTTAGCAATTGTTCTAGCTGTTATTTTATGGTCACCTGTTATCATAACTGGTTTAATTCCACCTCTAATACATTCTTGAACAGCAAGTTTAGATTCTTCTCTAGGAGGATCTATCATACCTACAAGAGCATGGAAAAATATAGTCATTTTTCATCTTCATTAGAAAGTTCTTTTTCTCCATCAATATATTTATATGCAAAAGTTAAAAACTCTTAAACCTTCTTCAGCTAATTCGTTGTTAACTTTTTTTCAATCTTTTTAATAAATTCTTCATTTACATTTTTGTACATTACCATTTTCATCAAGATAATATTTAAATCTTGTTACAAGAGAATCAAAAGCTCCCTTTAGTGAAAAATAATGTGTTTACCATTTTTTTTGTTTCATAAAGAACTGTCATTAATTTTTCTTACAGAATCAAAAAGGTATTTCTGATATTCTCTTACTATCTTTTTCTTTCATCTCTAAAAAGACATGTCATATTTTTTTGAGTAAGGTGAATAAGAGCAGTTTCTGTAGGATCTCCTATAGTATCAGTAGCATCTGTACATAGAATAAAAACTGTCTAATAATAATTTATCAATTTTTTTATTTTTTTATCTAAAGAGTATTCATTATCTAATTTTCCATTAATAAAAAAATCTTTTTACTGTCATTTTGTTTTTGAGTAAGAGTACCAGTTTTATCAGAACAAATAACAGAGATAGAACCTAAAGCTTCTATAGATTTTTAATTCTTTAACTATTGCATTTTTCTTTTAGATAATTTTTTTCAGTTTCCATAGATAATACTATAGTGATAATTGGATTTAATGATTCAGGTATAGCTGCAACAGCAAGAGCAACAGCTAATAATAAAGAATTAAGAACTGTATTTCCATGATATACATAAATTCCAAAAGATAAGAACACAAAGTACAACTATTCCAAGAGTTAATCTCTTACCAAATATATCTAAAGATTTTTTTGTAAAGGAGTAACATTTTTCTTCTGTTTGATCTAAAAGAGTTGCGATTTTTTTCCTAATTGAGTGCTCATTCCTGTTTCAGTAACTAAAAATCTTTGCTCTACCATAGTTAACAAGACTTCCTGAGAATACCATATTAACTTGATCTCCTAGTGCTAAATCTTCATATTCTAAAAACTTCATCTGTTTTTTTCTATTGAGTTAGATTCTCCAGTAAGAGAGTTTTCATTCACTAATAATGAAAAAGTTTTCTATAATTCTTCCATCAGCTGGAACAATGTCTCCCAGCTTCAACTATAACAATATCTCCAGGAACTAATTCAACAGAGTCCACTTCTAATTGTTCATGATCTCTAATAACCTTTACATTTAGGTGAAGACATCTTTTTTTAAAACTATCTAAAGATTTTTTTGAGCCTTGATAGTTTGATAAGCTCCAAGAATAGAGTTTCAAAATTAAATACTAGAAACTATAACAAGTGCACTTTCTTTATTTCCAGAAAAAAATGAAATAACTGCTGCAATAAGCAAAAATAATTACAAGTGAATCTTTAAATTGATTAAAAAAATATTTTTAATAAGTCCATCTTTTTTTCTTTTTTTCAACAAACTTATTTTCTCCATATTTTTTTTCTTCTTCAACTACCTCCTCTTCAATTAAACCAGTTGAGCTTGTTTTAAACTCTTCAAATAAATGTTTTTTTAGACTTTGTAAAATGTTTCATATCGTCTCCTTCTTCTATATTTTAAAACTAAAAAAACTTTTGATATGAAAAAAATAATTCATACCAAAAAGTCTTGTTACCAAAAATGGTCACAGTACCAGAAAAATAATTTCGTGATGTTGATACTGTTATTTACAACTACTCCCTTTTTTTATGAGAAATATATAAATCTCTTAATTTTTGAATAATTATAGCATAGTCTATTGATAAAAATCAATAGGCTTTTTATTGATTTTTGTATTCAATTATGCTATTATAAAGATATAAAAAAATACACATAATATTTTATATTAAAGGAAGGTGGTAAAATGTCAGTTGTATCTTATAAACAAGAAGATTTTATTGGGATTGTAACTATAGAAAGACCAGAGGCATTGAACGCTTTAAACACAGCAGTATTAAATGAATTAAACTCAACTTTTGCTAACATAAATTTAGAAACAACAAGAGTTGTAATTTTAACAGGAGCAGGAACTAAGTCTTTTGTTGCAGGGGCAGATATATCAGAAATGGCTCCTTTAAACAACAGTGAAGCAGCTAGATTTAGTAACAAAAGGAAATGAAGTATTTAGAAAAAAATAGAAACTTTTCCTCTTCCAGTTATTGCGGCTATTAATGGATTTGCTTTAGGTGGAGGTTGTGAATTAGCAATGAGTTGTGATTTTCAGAGTTTGTTCTGAAAAATGCAGTGTTTGGACAACCAGAAGTTGGTTTAGGAATAACTCCAGGTTTTGGTGGGAACTCAAAGATTAGCAAGACTTATTGGTTTAGGAAAAAGCTAAAGAAATGATTTATACAGCTAATGCTATTAAAGCTGATGAAGCTCTTAATGTTGGACTTGTAAATCATGTTTATCCTCAAGAAACATTATTAGAAGAAACAAAAAAATTAGCAGCTAAAATTGCTAAAAAAATGCTCCTTTTCGCAGTTAGAGCTTCTAAAAAAAGCTATAAATGAAGGAATTGACACTGATATGGATAGAGCAATAATAATAGAAGAAAAAAATTATTTGGAAGTTGCTTTTACAACAGAAGATCAAAAAAAGTTGGAATGAAAGCATTCTTAGAAAAAAAGTTAAAGGTGTAGAATATAAAAAAATAAGTAAAACGGAGGTCGAATTATGAAAAGTAGGAATTATTGGAGCAGGAACAATGGGTGCAGGTATTGCTCAAGCATTTGCACAAACAGAAGGATTTACAGTAGCACTTTTGTGATATCAATAATGAATTTGCTGCAAATGGAAAAAAATAAAATAGCAAAAGGTTTTGAAAAAAAGAATAGCTAAAGGGTAAAATGGAACAAGCTGAAGCAGATGCTATTTTAGGAAGAATTACAACTGGTACAAAAAGAAATTTGTGCTGATTGTGATTTAGTAATTGAAGCTGCTATTGAAAAATATGGAAATTAAAAAAACAAACTTTTAAAGAATTAGATGAAATTTGTAAAAGCAGATGCTATATTTGCAACAAAACACTTCTTCTTTATCAATTACAGAAATTGGAGCAGGACTAAAGAGACCTATGATAGGAATGCACTTTCTTTAACCCAGCACCTGTAATGAAACTTGTTGAAATTATTGCTGGATTACATACTCCAACTGAAATAGTAGAAAAAAATTAAAAAAAGATATCTGAAGATATTGGAAAAGTTCCAGTACAAGTTGAAGAAGCTCCAGGATTTGTTGTAAATAGAATTTTAGTTCCTATGATTAATGAAGCTGTTGGAATATATGCTGAAGGGAGTTGCAAGTGTAGAAGGAATAGATGCTGCAATGAAATTAGGTGCAAATCACCCTATCGGACCACTAGCTTTAGGAGATTTAATTGGACTAGATGTATGTCTTGCTATAATGGATGTTTTATATCATGAAACAGGAGATAGCAAATACAGAGCTCATACTTTATTAAGAAAAAAATGGTTCGTGGAAAAACAATTAGGACAAAAAAACTGGTAAAGGTTTTTTTATGACTACACAAAAATAATAAAAAAATATGGGGCATAAGCCCCATTTTTTTATTTCTATAGTTGTTGATATTTTTTTATTTCTTCATCTAACTTTTTCAAGTCAACTATATCTACTGTTTCTATATTTCCTGAATTATTTAAATTAATTTTTCATTTCCTTTTACTTTAGAATATCTAGAAAAATAGATTTTTAGCAAATTCTATTTCTTCATCACTTAAATCAGTATTAGCAATTAAATGAGGGTCCTGGAACTTCTGCACTATGGATATAGAATTTTTAGATTTTTTTCTTTTCTATATTCATCAATTTTTCATATTTGACTCTTTATCTCTACCAACAAATAAATATCTTCCTTTAGAAAATCTAAAGAATCTAGCTTCTTTTATAAGTTTAAAAAGCCATGAATGTTCATCTTTAAGAAGTCCCATCATCTTCTAAAAACTTTTAATCTACTTGAATAACCAGGATCAGTTAGTAAACAACCTCCACCTGGACTAGGATATTCAACAAGTCCATATGAATTCATTAATTCCATTTGTCTATGTCTTGAACGTCCATTTATATCTAAAAAGCTTTTTCTCTATCAACCCAACCCATAAGTTTCAGCTTTACTTGGAGGTAAAAGTTTTAGCAGATAGAGGTCTTAAAACTAAGTCTTCCATACCTGATAACTTTTTTTAACTTTTTCTAAAAGCTTGTGCATTTTGTGACATAGGTCTTTGTCCTAAAAACTTCTCCTGATATAACAAAAGTGAGCACCATATTCTTCTAGTAATTCTCCTGCTATTTTAAACATCAATGAATGGCAATCTATACAAGGATTCATATTCTTTTCCTCTACCATAAACAGGATCCTCAACAACAAACATATGTCTCTTTTTTTAAAAATCGATATATTCTAGCTTAATTCCTAATTGTTCAGCCATCTTTTCAGCTTTTTTTCATTTTTTTCCACCAAAAAAAGTGTGATACAAAATTCAAAACCAATAACTTCAACACCTTGATCTTGTACCACTTTTTATAGCTAAAGCACTGTCTAAACCACCTGAAAAATAAAGCTAAAGCTTTAATTTTTCTCCTTCAAATCTTTTCACCTTTTTCTAAATCTATTAATTTCTTTTCTCTTCTTTTTCCTTCATAATAAACTTTCATATTTTCAGGAACAATAGTATATACATTTTTTTGCAATTTGAGCAAAACTTTGCATTTTTAATTTCCATAGCTCCAGCTAAGAAATCCATTATTCTTTGAGCAACATTTTGGTCCAATATTTTCTAAATTGATTGTAATCATTTTTTTCATTTTTCTATATAGTTTGCAATTTTTCTTACAATCTTCAAATTGTTTTTGGGATCAATAAAAATAGTACTGTAATCATCATATCTAAATTCATCAACAGTATCCATTTCCATTTGTTCTCTTTTTGTAACAGTTCTTTGATGTTTCTTCTATAACTTCTTCTTCATCATATTCTTCTTCAGTATTAAATACCTACTAATTCTTTTATATCTCTTTAATAAATTCCCATAATCTATTATCCTCCTTTAAATTATTTAAAAAAATTTTTGTTCCAACTCTTATATATGTACTTCCTTCTTGTAAGGCAATTTTATAATCGTTGGACATTCCCATAGACAGCTCAGTAAGATTATTATCAAAGTATTCTTTGTTTAACTCATCTTTAATCTTTCTAAGTCTCTGAAAAAACCATTCTTAAAAATTTTTTTCATCATCTGTAAATGGAGCCATAGTCATTACTCCTATTATATTCAAATTTTTAAGATTTTTTTCAATTCTATTATATCACATTTTAGTTCATCTAAGGAATAACCTTGTTTACTTTCTTCACCATAGACATTAATTTCTAATAAAAACATCCATAGTTTTTCCCTGATTGTTCAGCCTTTTTTTATTAATTTCTTGAGCCAAACTTAATTTATTTACAGAGTGTATCGCAACTACATCATCTATAATGTATTTTACTTTATTTTTTTGTAAATTTCCAATAAAGTGCCATTTAATATCTGTATTCTTATTTTTTTAAAAATATTCTATTTTATCTTTTAACAACTTGAACTTTATTTTCTCCACAGATATTTTTGTCCTGTCTTTAAAAAAATTCTTCTATATCTTCAACAGTAGAATATTTTAGTAACAGCAATTAATTTTACTTTTTTTCTGGATAAGGAGAATATTTTTTTATATCTTCTAAAAATTTCTTCAACACTAGCTTGAATACTCATAATAAAAACCTCTTTTGTAATATTAATCATCTATAAAAATTTGCAATAAAAGTCATTAAATAACATAAGTCCCTTTAGAACTTAAAAATATATCCATTTTCTTTTTTTACAAGATAAGCTTCTTTTTCTAAAAATCTCACATTTTTTTCTAAATATTCTTTACTTGGAATAAGAGGATTATTTAAAAAGTCTAAATCCTACTAGATATCTATATTGTTCAATATCATTTTCTGTAAGTTCTTCTCTTTCATCAACAGGTAAAAATATTCTTATCTAGTTTATCATAATAATCCTTTTAAATGAAAAGAAATTTCTTATATCTTAGATTTCCTAGATAACCTGCAGCTGAAAGACCAAGCCCCTAAATAGTTCTTATTTTCCCAGTATATAGAGTTATGTCTTGCTTCAAAAATCTTTTTTTAGAAAAAAATTTTGAGATTTCATAATGTCCATATCCTTTTTGATTTTAAATAGTCAATTATATATTCATACATAGTAGCTTCTAAATTCATTATCAGTTTCTTTTTAATTTCCCAGCTTTTTAAATCTCTGAAGAATTTTTGTTCCTTCTTCCCATATCAAAGAGTAGATTGAGATATGTTCAGGATTTAGAAGAATTAATTTTTTTCTAAATCAACTTTTTAACATTTCTAAAGTCTGATTAGGTAAAGAGAACATAATATCTAGACTAATATTTTTTTAAAAGCCCAACTTCTCTTGCCATATTATATACTTCTATAGCTTCTTCTGAATTATGAATTCTTCCTAAAAACTTTTAAATTCTCATCATTAAAAGTTTGAATTCCTATACTTAATCTATTAATTCCTAAATTTCTATATTCTTTCAACTTTATTGATATCAACAGTTTTAGGATTTACTTCAATAGTAATCTCAGTATTTTTCATCATAAGAAAAATCTAGATAGAAATCTTTTTAAGCTATCTATTGGTAGGAGGGAAGGTGTCCCTCCACCAAAGTATATAGTATCCTGTTTTTTTCTGATAAATCATAGTCTTTTGCTATAAATATCTATCTCTTTTCAAAAAGATAATTAACATATTTTTTTCAATTTGATTATCAGTTCCTTTTAATGAAGTAAAGTCACAATAGTTACATTTTCTTTCACAAAAAGGAATATGTATGTAAGTATTATAGATTTTCAGCATAATTCAAAAAAATTCTTTTTCTAATTTTTGCTAATTTTTTTCTTCAGCAACTTTTTTTATCGCTATCAACAACTGAAATATAGAATTTAATCTTAGGTTCAGTTCCAGAAGGTCTTACTGTTAAGTAAGTTTCATCTTCTAAAAACTATTTGTATAACATCAGATTTTGGTAAATCTTCTACACCTTTTTGATAATCTCTATATTCTTTTTACTTTTATTCCTGCAATTTCAGTATGAGTTTTTTTCTCTCATAGACTTCATGATTTTTTTTGTATTTCTTCAAGTCCATCTTTACCTTTTTTTAGTTATAGGAATAGTAGTTTCTAAACGCCAACCATATTTTTTTCATAAATTTTTTTATTATTTCATTATAGATACTAGAACCATTGTTTTTAAAAAAAGTAGTAGCCATTTCTGCTATTATCATAGAAGCAACAACAGCATCTTTATCTCTAACATGAGTACCAACTAAATAACCAATTGATTCTTCAAAAACCAAATAAGAAAGTTCCATCTAAATCTTTATTTTCAAATTGTCTAATTTTTTTCACCAATATATTTGAAACCTGTAAGAACTCTTAATGCTTTTTTTACCATTCTTTTTTTAACAATAGTATCAAAAAGTGGAGTTGATACAACTGTTGTTATCATAGTTCCATTTGCTGGAATATCTTTTTTTATGATTTAAAAATATATTCTGCAAACAAAGATACCTATTTGGTTTCCATTAGGGAAAGAACCATTTTCCATTATTATCAAGAACAGCAAGTCCTACTCTATCTCCATCAGGGTCATTAGCTATACAGATTTCAGCTCCAACCTTATCTGCAAGCTCTGTACTTAGTTTAAATACACTTTGTATCTTCAGGGTTAGCATAGTCACAAGTAGGGAAGTTTCCATCTGGTTGTTCTTGTTCCTTCACAGGATATACACTTGTATAACCCCATTTCTTTTTAAAAATTCTTTCTACAGGTCTTGCTGCAACTCCATGTAGAGGTGAATAAACAATTTTGATTTTATCCTTATTTTCTACATCAGGATTGATAGCATTTTTTTCTTAACTTCTTCTATAAATCTATCATCTAATTTTTTTCACCAACATAAACAAGTAAGCCTTTTTCTATAGCTTCCTTTTTCATCCATTAATTTAATACCATTAAAAAAATATCTACTGCTTCAACAGCACTTACAATCGCTGTTGCTTGAGGGTCAACTATTTGTGCTCCATCTTCCCAATAAACTTTATATCCATTGTATTCTTTTTGGATTGTGAGAAGCTGTAATCATAACACCTGCTTGAGCTTTTAATTCTCTTACTGCAAAAGAAAGTTCTGGAGTTGATCTTATTCCTTCAAATAAATAAACTTTTTATTCCATTACCTAGCTAAAGTCATTGCAGTATTGATAGCATTTTCAACTGAATCTAATCTTGAATCATAGGCAATAGCAACACCTTTTTTTTCTTTCCAGTTTCTCCAGTTGCTTCTATAATATAATTTGCTAAACCTTGAGTTGCTTTTTCTTATATTATATTTATTCATTCTATTTTTACCTATACCTCTTATACCTCTCATACCAGCTGTTCCAAAAGCTTAGATTAGTATAAAAATCTATTTTTCAATTTCTTTTTTTCATCATTAGCAATGCTTTCTTTAATTCTTCTTTTTCATTTTCAGATAGCATAGTAGAATCTAACCATTTTTTTATATTCATCTAGGTACATAAAGTATCATCTCCATTTCTATTTTTTTATTTTTTTTAAAAATATTCCAGTAATTACTTTTTACTAATTCATCTTCTAATACAGGCATAGCATTTTCAAATTTTTAAGTTTACTTTATTAGCAGTACTTAAGACTCTTGTTGAATACTTTTCAATATTAGAAGTTTCAGAAGAAGTAGAAGTTCTTGTTCCTGAAATTCCTTGGCTTACTGAATTCACAGTTGTTACTTGCACATTTTTTTCCAATTTTTTTTCACTGACTAAAAACATCAGTTATCATAGCATAGACAACATCTTTTACAAAGGCAGACGATATCCTTGCAAGAGTAGCTGAAGCCATACCTAAACCTACAATATTAGCTCTATCTTCTGGAGATTGAGTAGCTAAAAATACTTCCGATTCCAGCTGCCATAAATACCTCAGAAAAATCCTGAACCATTAGCATCATTTAGATTTGATTTTTTTCTACATTTAAAAATATTAACTTGTAAAGAGTACTTCGCTTCAGATGGCTCTTTTACTATTTTATAACCTTTAGTTTTTAAAAGCATTTATCACTTTTTGACTCAATATCTAAATCTTTATCAGATGTATTTGAAATTTTTACAAATATTGTCTTCTGATCTGTATCAACAGGGTTCTAACCAGATTGTATTTGACATCTTTAGTCTGTACTTCAAGATTTCTTTTTAGAAATTATAGTGTGTATAGTGGAAGAAAGTACAATTATTAATATTATTGCTAAAAATAAATACAGTCTTTAGAATCTTTTTCATTCCATTACCTCACTTGTATAATTTTTGTTTTTTTAGAATATTCCTGAAATAACTTTTTCCTAATTCATCTTCTAATATAGGAATAGCACTATTGAAAGTCTAAGTTTACTTGGTTTGCTGTACTTAAAAACTTTTTGTAGAATATTTTTTTCCATATTAGATGAAGAGCTAGTACTAGAAGTCATAGTCCCTGAATTTCCTTGTTTAACAGAGTTTCTTGTAGAACTTTGTACATTTTTTTCCTGTTTTTTTCAGAAATTAAAAATATCAGTTACCATTGCATAAGCAGTATCACTAACTAAAGCATCTGCTATTGTACCTATTGCAGCTCCAGCAAGTCCCCAACCAAGTGCAGTATAAGCTCCACCTGAACGTTGAGCACCTAAAACTCCTCCAATTCCAGCACCTAAAAACAGCATCAGAGAAACCATTCTCATTATTTAGATTAACTTTATCTACTTTTTAAAAATATTAGCTTGTAACCAATATTTTTGCTTCAGCAGGATCGTTAACTATTCTATAACCTTTTGCTGATAAAACACTTTATTATTTTTTTGTTCAATATTTAAATTCTTTTCCACTTGTATTTGAAACTTTTTACAAATACAGTTTTTTTGATTTGCAGCTGCAGGCTCTAACCAAATTGTGTCTGACATCTTAGTCTGTACATCTAAATTTCTTTTTAGAAATTACAGTATGCATAGTAGAGCAAGATACCATTGTTAATAGTAGTCCTAAAAAAATATTATGCTTTTTCCAAAATTTTTTTCATTATCTTACCTCACTTATATTTAATTTAAATCACTATATTTTATCATAATTTTTTTAATGAATGTGAACTTATCTAAAGCTTATTTTTCTTTTTGCTGTCATCTCTTCCACTTCAAGACAATAAACAAGAGTTCTAGGTATTGCAGCAGGATTAAAATATGCCTCTTTATCTTTATGATATTGAGCCATTAACTTCTTTTAAAGCCTCCATTTTTTTCATCTTCAGATAATATTCTTTATTTTACCTCTACCTATAACACTTTCATAAGCCATAGTACAATATCCTCTATCTTCATAATATTGAAGCTCATGATTACAATCCATTTCAAAAGTTGCTTTCATTTCTCTTTTTCATTATATCAACTTTTTGTTCCTTCTAAGGCACTATGGAAAATAGATAATAACTTTTTTTCTTCATCAGCATCTAAACCAAAATTTAAAGGAACAATGTAAGGATAGTCTCCATTGTTAAAAAACTAATCTACATACATCACATCTTTTTCATGATTTCTATAATTTCATTTCTATCTTTGACTTCTCTATTTGCCTTTCTCATAATCTCCTCCTAAAAATAGTATTTGTTATTTATTTTATCATAGTTTTTTTAATATTATTTACACTTTTCAAATAATTTTTTTATGTTATAATTAGTCATAGGAATTTTTTTATAAAAAAAGGAGTTGGTGTCAAATGAAATTTTTTTAATGGCATTGTTAGTTACAGTTTTTTTGCTTTTTAGTTTTTTTCAGCAGAAATTCAAGCTAAATCTGTAAGTAAAAAAATAAAGAAGTAGTGGATGTAATATTTATTTTTAGATAGAAGTGGTTCTATGGGTGGATTGGAATCAGATACTATTGGTGGATTTAACTCTGTTTTAGAAAAAAACAAAGAAAAGAGGAAGGTAAAGCATATATTACAACAGTTTTGTTTGACGATCAATATGAATTGTTACACGATAGAGTGGATATCACTAAAGTACAAAAATATAACAGAAAAAGAATATTATGTTAGAGGAAGTACAGCACTTTTAGATGCTATTGGTAAAACTATAGCTAAAGAAAAAAAGCTATACAAGACACATTATCTAAGGGTGAAAAAAAGCAACTAAAAGTTTTTGTTCATCATAATAACAGATGGTTTAGAAAAATGCTAGTAAGGAATATAACTCTGCTACTGTTAAGAGATTGATAGAAACTCAAAAAAAGAAAAAAATATGGTTGGGAATTTCTATTCTTAGGGTGCTAATATAGATGCAATAGAAACTGCAAAGTGCAATAGGTATTAGTGCTGAAAGAGCAGTTAACTATAATTCTGATAGTGTTGGAACTCAATTAAATTATAAGAGCTTTAAATAATGCAGTTTCAGAAGTTCGTTCAGGAAAAAGAATTGAAAAAAAGAATGGAAAGCTGATATTGAAGCAGACTATCAACAAAGAAATAAGAAATAAAAAATAAATAAGGCTTTGCTATAAAATATATAGCAAGCCTTTTTTTTTGAAAAAAATATTGGTTTTTCTATTAGATATGATAAAAATTTAAAAAATTAGTACATCTAGATGAGTCTGAAAAATAAGAAAAAGGTGATAAGATGGAATACAGATATAAAAGATATTTATTTAGAAGAAACTATAGAAGAAATTTTCTCTGAATTAAATAATAGTAATACAGAATATGAGCGTTCAACTTTTTACATTATTCTATAGACCTTATGAGAACCTAGAAGTATTTATTTATTTAATAGTTGGAAAAAAATTCTATTAATAAAAAAATATTTGATGAAAAATTTTCAAATAGATAATACTTTAAAAAAGTAGGAATAGCACTAACTGATGAAATAATAAATAGATATGATTTATATTATGATGATTTTGAAGAAGTTTATTTGTCAAAAAATATAAGGAATTAGTTGTTATAGTAGATTTAGCAGATAATATAATAGGTTTTTTTCGTTTTGTAAAAGAAAGAGGAGAAGAATGGGATTATCCAAAAGATAAAATTAAAAAAATTATTTAGAATGTAGAAAATTTACAGGATATATATGGTTCTTTATATCGGAGTAAAAAAACATTGGATGCTGATATAGAAAAAAAGAGAAATCTATGGGCAGACTAGATAACTATAAATTTACTTTTTGATATAATAACAAGAGATATAAAAAAAGTATTCAAAAATTTGGAAACAGGAGAGTTTTTAAAAAACTTTATAATTAAAATTTATTTTAATGGTTAAATCAGTAACATTTAGAAAAATAGTACATTAAATTGAAAAAAATGATGATATTCTAAAAAAACACTGTTTATTCCATAGAAGTATATCAGTCTATATAGAAAAAGGAAATAACGAAGAAAAATAAGTTATTATTAATTCATAACAAGGCAGCCAAGTTAGAAAAATAAAAAAATTAAAAAAATTATGGAGGTAAAAAGTTATGAATGCAACTGAAAAAAAGGAACTAATGGGAAAAATATGCTAAAAAAATTGGAAAAATGCTATAAAAAAAGGGAAGTAACAGTAATGAAAAGAAATAGAAAAGTGATAAGGCACTGATAAAAATACCTTGAAGGACAAAAAAACTTCAGGAGTAGCCTTTTGATAACACAGTCTATGAAAGTTATGATGCTTGGATAGAAACAATAAGAAAAACAAATAAAGAAATCTGAAAGCACTCTAACAAATATAGAGTTTAAAAAGGTTGAACTAGAAGCAATACAAAAAAATATAGCATAATAAAAAAATTAAATATCAGCTGATAGAAAGAAAATGGAGTTTAATGACTCCATTTTTTTCTACACTCTCATAATTGACTGAACTACTCCCACTTATAGAAACGGAAGCTTCTTAGGAAGTATGTGCTTTTAATCGCTACATATATATACTAAGCTTTTCGGGTGATCCCTACACTGATATATTTTTTATTTTGATATAATTATTTATTATAATTACTTGATATATAACATTATATCTAAGATGGTAAATTTTGTTAAAAAAATGAAGAGAGCTATTTCATTCTATCTATCAAATTCTTTATTTTAAGTTCTATCTGGCTGATTATTTTAGTGAATTCTTCATCTGATTTTTCCAGTTGGATCATCTGACTTCTGCATGAGTTATGGAGACAAATGAAAGCTACTCTTTTCATACCTATCCTCTTATTTTCTTTAATGCCTTTATCACTTCATCCTTGCCTAATACTTTCCCCATTGAAACAACTTTATTATCAATAGCCAGAGCAGGTGTGCTCATAACCCCCATTGCTGCAATTTGAGCAAAAATCAGTAACATGATCAACTTCATCTGTCATGCCAAGTTCACTAAGTGCTTCTTTTCACATTCTTCTCCAATGCATTGCATTTATCACAACCGCTACCAAGAACTTTTGACACTTGCTCCTGATGAAAGAGTTTCCTTCACTGCCTCAACATTTTTCTTCATTACAAGTTCCTACACATGTGCAGTTAGATTGTTCCTTAACCATTTCCTTTTCTTCTTTTTTTCTTTCTAAATAAGCTCATAATTTCAATCTCCTTTTTTTCTTATACTTTTTCTAAACTAATAGATACTGAATTTTTATTAAAGAAATACCCTACAATAACAATTCCCAATAGCACATATTACAAATAAAAAAATCCAAATTAACTTCGGTTTTACTGCTTTTTCTAAGCATAATTATAGATGGTAAGGAAAGTGTAGTTACAGCCATCATAAAGCTTAAAAATTGTTCCAAGCTGTGCACCTTTTTGCAAGTAGTGCCTCTGCTACTGGTATTGTACCAAAAAAATATCTCCATACATAGGAATACCAACCAGCGTTGCCAGAATTACACCAAATGGATTATTATTGCCAAGAATCTTTTTCTACCCAACTCTTTGGAATCCAATTGTGAATAACAGCTCCTATTCCAACGCCAATCAAAAATATAGGGAAAATACTTTTCTTAAACGTGTCTATAACTTGTTGTTTTGCAAAAAGAAATCCTTTCTTTTTTTGTGTCAGGGTCATCCATATCGATATCTACTGCATTTGCTTTTTCGAACAAATTCTTCCACTTCATTTTCTAAACCCAGTTTTTTTCAATAATCGTTCCACCTATTACCGCAATAACAAGCCCTACAATCACATATATGATAGCAACTTTAGAACCAAAGATACTCATCAGTAAAAACAAGGCTCCCTAAGTCTACCATTGGTGATGAAATCAAAAAGGAAAAATGTCACACCTAATGGAAGCCCCGCACTGGTAAATCCGATAAAAAAAGTGGAATAGATGAGCATGAACAAAATGGTGTCACTGTGCCAAGCAATGCTGCAATACAGTTTGCCCATACCCCATGAAAAACGCCCTATAAGTTTCTTACTTCGCTCTGGTGGAAAGTAGCTTTTGAATATATGAAATCATAAAAAAATCAAGATGCAAAGTAGTATAGTAATCTTCAAAAACATCATATAGGAAAAAAACTGTACACTTCCCCTATTCTGCCTGAAGTATCAACTCCTGCTTTCTCTAATAGATTTCCAATTAGTGTATTCATCCACTTCATTCCCAGAATCTGATTTTTGAATAAAAATCCCAAATCATCATTGACTGCCCCCACTTTCTTCTTTGTAGCAAGATAATCCTTTCAATAAAAAGTTTTAAAAAGTATTCAAGGTCTCACAATTCAAGGAATAATGATGCCATCTACCTTCTTTCCAGTAATTCACCAATCCACATTCATTTAAAAATTTTCATATGATGAGATAGTGTTGGCTGTGTAATTTCAAATGCCTCCAATATTTTTACAACCACATTTTTTTCTCCCATCGGAGAGCATTTGGATAATCTGCAATCTGTTACTATCTCCCAAAAGCTTTTACAAATTAATGCTATGTCTATTGTATTCATATTTTTCTCCTTTACATAGATAATTATCTATGTTTGGCATTATACACTATACATAGATTAATGTCAATGTTTATTTTTTTCTCTTATTATTCTTCAGAAAATTCCCATCACACTTAGTTCCGAAAACAATCCAAGTAATGTGTAAAACTGGGAGAGATAAGTACTGTTTGCAGAAACTGATTCAAAAATTAATGTTATTTAAAGAGCTGAAAAAAAGTATATTAAAGAATTCTATGAGAATAAATAGAGGTATATCAACATATCTAGATAAGTCAATTATTTAAAAATAAAGAAAAAAATATAGAATTTCTTATGGAAGTCTAGCTTCTCCACTAGAAGAAGATTTTTAATATAAGTGATATGGTTTAGGAAGAAAAAAAGTAAGAAAGAAAAAAAGATTAAAATATAAGATATTGTTAAAAAGTAGAAAAAAATTAAGTCTTGAAGATATAAAAAAATTGGAGTGTGATGTTACAAAAAGATTTTTTTAGTGGAGATAATGTTACTCTCTTGACAGTAATATGTATAAATAATATAATTTATTTTAATGAAAAATATATTTACTTTAGAAAGGGGAATTTATGTTATTTTTATGAAGATTTAGTCAAAAAATTGAAACAGGGAAGATAGAAGATATAAAAAAATTGAAAAAAATTTGGATTGAATAAGGCTAAAAAAATATCTGGTTATGGTATAGCTATTCCACTTATACTTATTGGATTATTTGAAGTATACTCATATACTATTTATCACAAATGGTATCTTTTACTTATAGGAGCACTTTTCTTTGCTCTAGGTTTAAAAACAAGCAAAGACAGTTTTTACTTATTCTATTAAAGTGGATACAGAAGCTAAGAATATAAAAATTTAAAAATTTAAACTTAAACTTTTGATGATGTAGAAAGTGGAACTTTAAAAAGAAATGAAATTAGGGAAAAAAAGTTCTTCCTGTTATAGATATGATAACAAAAGATAGAAAGCAAGTTATAATTCCCATTATATATGAATAAACAAGAAAGATTTATTCTTTTAGTTAAAGGAACTTTTTAATTGGAAGATTTTCAATAGAGAAGTAAGTGAGATAAGTATGAAAAATAATAAAGGCTGATAAATTAGTTGGAGAACTTAGCCCTCCTCCATCAAAAAAGTGTCTTTACATAGATATATTATTGCTAGCTCTTTAGCAAAGGGTATATCTAAGATAGAGAAATATTTCTTTTTCTGAAGATATTATCGCAACTATTGAAGCTATGAAAAAAATTAGGAGCTAAGATAGAACAAAAAGATAATTATCTTTTTAATAGATGGAAGTGACACATTTAAAAAAATTTGAATGAAAAATATTGAAATTGATTGCAATGAATCAGGTTCAACTTTAAGATTTCTATTTCCACTATCTATAGTTGAAGAAAAATAAAGTTCTATTTAAGGGAAGAGGTAAATTATTTAAAAAGACCTATGACTCCTTACTTTGAAAAATTTTTGAAAAAAATACAAAAATAAAAACATTCTTATATAGATGAAAATGAAAATACTTTCTAGAAGGAAAAATTAAAAGGCAGGAATTTATGAAATTGATGGGAATATTAGCTCACAATTTATAACAGGACTTTTTATTTTCATTGCCTTTATTAGATGGAGAATCTAAAATTATAATAAATGGTAAAATTAGAATCTTCAAATTATATTGATATAAGTTTAGATTGTTTAAGCAAGTTTGGTATAAAAAAATTATAAATAATTCATATCAAGAATTTATAATTGAAGGGAAATCAAAGTTATAGGGCAGGAAATTATCGTACTGAGGCAGATTATTCTCAAGCAGCCTTTCTTTTTTTAGTAGCTAATGCTATAGGCTCAAAGATAAAAGATAAATGATTTAAGTGAAAATTCATTGCAAGGCGATAAAAAAAGATAATAGACTATATTTCTGAAATAGATAATTGGAATTCTAAAGATACTTTAGTATTAGATGGCTCAGAAACACCTGATATTATACCTATATTATCTTTAAAAAGCAGCAGTTTCAGGGAAAAAAAGATTGAAATAGTCAATGTTGAAAGATTAAGAATAAAAAGAAAGCGACAGATTAAAAGCAACTGTTGAGGAATTATCAAAACTTAATTTTTGATTTAATTGAAAAAAGATAGTATTTTAATTAATTCAAGAGAAAATTTTAAAAGTTAATAAAAAAATGAAAAAGATTGTATCTCTATCAGCACATTCAGACCATAGAATTGCAATGATGATAGCTATAGCAGCAACTTGCTATGATGGAGAAATACTTTTTAGATAATTTAGACTGTGTAAAAAAATCATATCCTAACTTTTTGGGAAGTTTTTCTTATCTCTAGGAGGAAAAAAATCTATGAATACTTGGGGAACTAAAATAAGGCTATCTATTTTTTTGGTGAATCTCATGGAGAGGCATTGGGAATAGTTATAGATGGTTTAGAAGCAGGTACAAAAATTAAATTTAGAGAATATAAATAAATTTATAGATAGAAGAAGAGCAGGAAAAATCATCTTTTACAACTTCGAGAAAAAGAAAAAGATGAATTTAGAATTTTAAGTGGCTATAAAGATGGACATACAACAGGTGCTCCTCTTTGTGTTATATTTGAAAAATACTAATACTCAATCTAAAGACTATGAAAAATTTAAAAAGTCTTATTAAGACCTAATCATGCTGATTATCCAGCTGGAATAAAAGTTTAAAAGGTTTTAATGATATCAGAGGAGGAGGACATTTTTTTCTGGTAGAATAACACTAGCTTTGACTTTTTGCAGGTGCTGTTGCAATGGATATTTTAGAAGAAAAAAAGGAATTAAAATTTTCTCTCATATAAAAAAGATTTTTAGATATAAAAGATAAAAAGTTTTTTTTAGATTTTAAAGAAGTGGATATTGATAAATTTAAAAAAATTTAAAAAGAAAGTTCTTTAGCTTTTATAGAAGAGTGACTTTAGAAATTAAAAGCAAAAAGAGTTGTTAGAAAAAAATCAAATTATCAGGGAAATTCAGTTGGTGGAGAAATAGAGTGTGCTTGTTATAATCTACCAGTTGGCTTGGGTAGTCCATTTTTTTGATAGCTTGGAAAGTAAAATTTCTCATTTAGCCTTTTTCTGTTCCAGCAGTAAAAAGGAATACAGTTTGGTATAGGTTTTGATTTTTTTCTAACATTTTAGGTTCAGAAGCCAATGATTTATATTATTTAGATAATAATCAAATTAAGACTAGAACTAATAATAATGGAGGAATTTTTAGGTGGACTTTCTACAGGAATGCCTCTTGTCTTTTTTCTGTTGTTATAAAGCCAACTCCATCTATTAGTATAGAACAAGAAACAGTTAATGTTAAAGAAATGAAGAATGATATTTTTAAAAAAATAAGTGGCAGACATGATGCCTGTATAGTTCCAAGAGTAATGCCAGTGATTGAAGCAATTACAGCATTAGCAATACTTGATGAAATAATATAAAAAAGAGCTGTTGCAAACGTAAAAATTTCAATTTAAAGTAAAAATAAGTGAGTTACGAATGGAAATTTTTAGATAAAAAAATCAAATAGAATGAGCCGAGCAAATTGTCAGGAGTGTCTGAGCAAGCCAACTTTTGTTGAGCAAGTCTTAGAAATTGCTTACAGCTGATCATTCTTGATTTTTTTATCGTTAAGAAATTTACTCAGTAACGAACTATTTTTTTACTTTTTATTATTTTGCAACAGCCCTTTTTGTTATTCTTTTGGGCATATGTTTAAATTCATGTATTAAGAAAAATAATTGCAACACAAAAATGCAAGTAAATCTGTAACAGGAGTTGCATATATTACTCCTTCTAGTCCAAAAAAATCTTGGTAAAATAAGTAATAAAGGGAATAAAGAATAATATTTGTTTTGCTAAAGACACTATTGCTCCCTTTATAGCTTTTTCCTATTGATGGGAAGAAAGTAGCAATAGAAACTTGTATAGAGTTTAGAGATATAAATAATAAAAAAATATTCTCATATATCTTGTAGCAAAAGAGAAATATAGTTCATCTCCTTCACCAAATAAAGAAATAATTTGTTTTGGAAAAAAACTTGGAAGATTACAAATAAAAATACTTGCTATGCAAAAAGTAACTTTTAAAAAGTAATCTCATAGTTTCTCTAACTCTATGATAATTTTTAGCACCATAGTTAAATCCAAATATAGGTTGTGCACCTTGAACAAGTCCTAAAACTATGGCAATAAAAAAATAACATTAATCTTCATAACAATTCCAAATACTGCTATTGGAATATCACTTCCATAGATTGATTTAGCCCCATAAAATTTCAATAAATTATTAGTTGTAATCAATACTATCATATTAGAAAATTGATAGATAAAAAGAGGCAAAAACCTAAAGAAATAATTCTTTTTTTCAGATAGTGGACTTGTGGTATAAAAATCATTTAAAAGAAAAATTTTCACTGATTTAAATCTTGGAAAAATAGATTAGTAACAAACTTGCAGAAACAACTTGACTTATAACAGTAGCCCAAGCAGCACCTGCTATACCCCAATGAAACACAAACATAAATAATGGATCTAAAATTGTATTTAATACTGCACCTACAATTATTGCCATCATAGAATATCTAGCATTTCCATCAGCTCTCACCAAAGGATTAACTCCAATTGAAAAAAAGTAAAAATGGTATTCCATAAGAAGTTATACCTGTATATTCCATAGCATATTGTAAAAATTTTTATCTGTAGCTCCAAAAGAAATCATTAAAGGCTCTAAAAAAATTCTGATACTTATACAAAGTATAATACCAATTATTATAAGAGTACTTGCTGCAGTACCAGCAGTGTGTTTTGATTTCTCAGGATTTCCTTTTCCTAGCTCTAAATTAAAATTTGAAGCTCCTCCAATTCCAAGAGTAAGACCTATGGCTAAACAAATAGTTGTAATAGGAAAAGCTATATTTGTGGCAGCATTTCCTAAATATCCCAATTCCTTGTCCAATAAATATCTGATCGACAACATTGTAAAGTGCATTTCACAAGGTTGGCAATTATTGCTGGAATAGCTAAAGACCTTAATAATTTAGATATCTTTTTGATATCCAAGTGGATTAGCTGTTTTAATTTCTTCGTCCATTTTAGACCTCCTTTTTAAAAAAATGATTTACATTTTATCAGTAAATTTATGATTTTGTCAATTGACAAGTTTTTGTAAAAAGGACTATTCTATATTAAAATAGAATTTAAAAATTTAATGTCAGAAGGGGATATTATGAAAGCTAAAAAAATAGTGATATAGAAAAAAATAGAAGTTTTTTTAGTGGAATATCAAAAAAATTCAATTGTTGAAATTAAAAAAACAGTGCAGATGTAATAGACTTAAAAAAAGAATAAGGCTCTTTACTCTGACAGACAGCAACTTGACTATGTGTATTTTTTTAATCTCAGGAAATGTAAGTCTTATAAAAATCAAGTGAAAGTGGTGAGAATAGAGTTGTCTTTTTATTAAATGACGGATCTATGATAAATGAACCTCTTATGAGAAAAAAATACTTCTGGAATTGAATGTTGGGGCTTTGAAGATTCTAAAATTCTTAGAATAGGTCTAAAAACTTTTCGATAAAATTATGTCTAAGGACTATATTTTTAGCTAGAAATTGTATGTTAGAAATGGAAAAAAAGAATAAGAAGACTATACAGACAATTAAAAAAATTTAACTTCTTCAAATATTGAAAAAAATTAGCAGCAAAACTTTACAGACTAGGAACACAATATGGACTTAAAGAAAAATAAAATTGATGAGTATACATATATTAATTTAAATTTGACAGTAACATATATTGCAAAGATGTTAGGTTATCAAAGAGAAACTGTTTCACGAAGTCTAAAAATTATTAGCACAAAAAGGAAATAATATTACAAAAAAAGATAGAAAAATTCTATGTTAATATTGAAAAAGCTAGACAATTCTT
>BNJT01002212.1_pt1 | contig 44530 bp, 88 predicted proteins | sample 8540491 | NCBI WGS metagenome assembly BNJT01 (sample SAMD00202455, study PRJDB9452) | human saliva metagenome | host: Homo sapiens | reverse complement strand
CCTGAGCCAGACTTGAACTGGCACGCTGAAAGGCGAGGGATCGACTTTGCGCTCACTCGATTCCGCCACTCGGGCAACACATTATTGATTTTGCTTAATCAACGAGAGCGCATTATGATGAGTTTTTCAGAGCCGTCAAACAAAAATTGCTAAGTTAATTGGCTGCCTTTAATCCACTTTGTTGGAATTCGATTCATTTTTAACGATGACAAGCCTCATAAAAGCGGTAGTAATTGACGAACAGTCTGATAAAATAAACTCTGGCGCATCAATATCAGCTAATGAAGATTTCTCTATATGCCAACACAGTAAAAATCTTCTTTCATCATTTGAGCAAAAATTCATTTTGTCCGAATGACTTCACACTACGAAAAATCTGCATATTCACCTCTCGCCATGTACCAAATATCAAAATCCTGATATTGTTTACGATCTAAAGCCGATAACCGCTGGTTATATTGAGGCAATTTAATTTGAGAGACGATCTGCGCGATAGCAATGCCAATCAAGTGAAACTTGTCAGCGACGACGATTTAATAAAACAGACAGAATTGCTGCAGAATTCGATTAAACTCATCTTATAATAAGCAAAGATGTGCTCGCACTGCCATCCATTGCACCATTTTCAATATGCGGTGGGGCAAATGGATTTCCTAACATGCGAGAAATTTCTAAATGAAGCTTTTTCAAATTTCCCAATTATGCTTGTAATCGGCTTTAATACGAGGAATTTCTTCAGGGACAATATTTTTTTAATTGTGCAAATTGAAAATGGAATATCAAATAATTCACAGCTTTTTAGCAGTTAACATCAATTTTCTCCTTAAATAAAGGAATAATGATAAGCTCAAAATTTAAATAGGAGAAAATAGAAATAAGTGGTGGGCGATACCGGTCTCGAACCAGTGACCCCTCCTTGTAAGGGAGGTGCTCTCCCAACTGAGCTAATCGCCCTTCTGATATAGCAAGTTGCTATAATTTGAAGTTTTAGATAAGTCTTAAGTGGTGGGCGATACCGGTCTCGAACCAGTGACCCTCCTTGTAAGTGGGAGGGTGCTCTCCCAACTGAGCTAATCGCCCACTTGAGACTTAATCAAAGGGATTGAAAAATGGAACACTTTGGAAAAAGTGGTGAGGCGATACCGGTCTCGAACCAGTGACCCCTCCTTGTAGGGAGGTGCTCTCCCAACTGAGCTAATCGCCCATTTTCAAATTAGATTGTAGAGCATGAACACTTTGGAAAAAGTGGTGGGCGATACCGGTCTCGAACCAGTGACCCCTCCTTGTGAGGAGGTGCTCTCCCAACTCGAGCTAATCGCCCATGTCGTGAGGAGGCATTATAGATTTTTCCTTGCTCGTCAAACGCTCAAATTCAACGCATTTGTTGTTTTTCAACCAAACTCCGCTATCATTTTATTCGCCAAAACCGCTTGCAAAAAAGAGTAAAATAGCGCTGTTTAACTAAATTATTACAAAACAGGCAATAAATAATATGAACATTGAAACCCTCTTTCCTTTAGATCCAAATGTTAAGTGCGTACTCGTTTTGCGCCTAGCCCAACGGGTTACCTCTATGTAGGTGGCGCGAGAACAGCGCTTTATTCTTGGTTACATGCTAAAACATTTTAACGGTGAATTTGTATTCGTGCATCGAAGATACCGATTTAGAACGTTCAACGACTGAAGCAACCGCAGCTATCCTGAAGGCATGGAATGGATAAATCTTTGAATGGGAACATGGCCATATTTCCAAACAAAACGTTTTGATCGCTACAACCAAGTGATCGATCAAATGATTGAAGAAGGCACATGCATATCGTTGCTATTGCTCAAAAGAACGCCTTGAAGCTTTACGTAGTGAACAAGAAGCCAATAAAGAAAAAGCCAAATATGATCGCCACTCGCTTAAATGATCGCTACACATTCTGCAGATGAACCCGCACGTGGTACGTTTTCACCAACTGAAGGATCTGTAGTATTTGAAGATGCTGTGCGCGGACGTATTGAAATTAACAATAGCGAATTAGATGATTTAATCATTCGTCGTACTGATGGCTCGCCAACTACAATCTTCTGCGTTGTGGTTGATGACTGGGATATGGGCATTACACATGTTGTACGCGGTGAAGACCACATCAACAATACCCCACGCCAAATCAACATTTAAAAGCATTAGGGGCACCAATTCAACTTATGCTCACGTTTCCAGCGATTAACGGTGACGTGGTCAAAAACTCTCTAAACATACGGTGCAGTAAGCGTAATGCAATACCGTGATGGTTATTTACCAGAAGCCCTCATTAACTACTTAGTCCGTTTTGAGGTTGGGGGGCGCATGGCGACCAAGAGATCTTCAGCCGTGAAGAGATGATCCGAATTATTCGATATTCATTCAGTTAGCAAATCAGCTGGTGCATTTAACACTGAAAAATTGCAATGGTTAAACCAACATTACATGCGTAGTTTACCCGCAGAACATGTTGACAAAATATCTGCAATGGCATATGGATGCACAAGAGTTGATACACAAAAATGGTCCAACATTAGAAGCATTATTCCAGTATTAAGTGAACGCGCAAAAACGTTAAAAGAATTAGCGCATCAAGCCGTTATTTCTATCAAGAGTTTGAGGCCGATGAGTGAGCTGCGGCGAAAAACTTCAAACCTGAAGCAGTTGCACCACTTGCAAAAATTATTGGAAAATTGACCGCTTTAACTGCATTGGAATGTTGAAGCATTCATGCAGTGCAATGAATGCAACAGCAGCAGAATTAGAAATCATTATGGGGTAAAGTAGGTATGCCATTCCGCTTAGCGGTAACAGGTTCTGGTCAATCTCCATCAATGGATATTACTGCTCAGCTTGTTGGTCGTGAACGCACGCTGCTCGTGTTCAAAAAGCCATCGACATATTCAAGCCCAAGCTTAAATAAAGATTTCGGCTTGACACCTTTTCTGATGCTGATTTATGATAGGCGTCACGGGGATAGAGCGTCAGTTGGGAGAGCGCTTGAATGGCATTCAGAGGTCGTCGGTTCGATCCCGATTATACTCCACCGAAATAAATAGAAGCCTTGAATCATTGATTCGAGGCTTTTCTTTTCTGAAATTCAGCAAAGTCTTTATGATTCAATAAAAAGCCCTGAAGTTCACTTCAAAGCTTATTCATCGTATTGATTAGAATGAATTTCATTCCCGGTGGTAATCGGCATACCAGCAGTAACGCTTGCCATTTTTTCTTTCTAGTAATTCTTCTGCACGGCGTACTGCATCATTGAATGCTGCAGCGACTAAGTCTCTCAACCATCTCTTTATCATCTTCCATCAGCGATGGATCGATTTCAATACGGCGACAGTTGTGTGCGCCATTGATCGACGTACTTTTACTAAGCCTGCACCTGATTCCACCAATCACTTCCAGTTGCGCAACTCTCTTGCATTTTTGCATACGCTCTTGCATTTGTTGCGCTTGCTTCATTAGGTTGCCTAAACCACCTTTTCCAAACATCCTGATGTTCCTCATAAAAATTAAAAAGACGGCTCATTTTACTGAACTGCGTCTTTGATTAGGCAAGCAGTAGGATTTTGCAATTGCAAAATTGACCCGCTTGTACGTTACTCAACTGAGAATTTCACTGGCACGGTTACCTGTGATGGGAAGCCCGCTGGTGGTGCTTCTACACTGGTACTTTCTACGGCTTTAACTGCAGCACCGTCTAAACTTTCGTTGCTCGAGCTATTTAGCACTCGCACGCCACTCAATTTGACCGCTTGGCGATAAATTAAAAGCTTACGGTTGCCGGTTCCCATCTTACGCATCATCGCGTTTTGGATAGGTATTATTTGCTCGGCGCTGAATCGCACGCTGTAAAGTCGCTCGGTACGCATTTATATCACTGCTTGATGCGCCTCCAGCCTTATTACCGCTACCATTACACGTTGCCACTTTCGCCGCATTGCCATTTGGTGAGCCATTTGCACTACCAACATTCCCTTTGCCAAGTGGATTACCATTCACAATACCCTCTTTGGCTTCTTTGCCTTGCTACATTTGGGTGCAGCCTTAGCGACAATCCCTTGTTTTACTTCTGGACCGGTTTCTATTGCTTTAACTGGTTTTTCTACTTTTAGCTTCTCTTTTGGTTTTTCTTTCGGCTTTTCGAGGCGGTTTCGGTTTCTCTTTTGGTTTTTCCGGTGGTTTTTCTTTTGGTTTTCTTTCGGTTTTTCTGGTGGTTTTGGTACAACTTTTGGCTCAGGGAACAGCCTCTTCAACCGGTTCTGGTTTTGGCTCTTCAACGACATCTTCTGGCTCTGGGCTTTCTCTGGTGCTTTTCCTCTGGAGTCGGTTCTGTTGTCACTGCACACCTCAGTTGTTCAGCAAGCGCAGCCATCATTTCCATCGAAATACTGGAAACTCTTCTTCAACAACTGGTTTCGTGTCAGTTAAACGCAAACTCAAAAACCAAAATAAAGCGACCGCCATCGCATGTAGATGATGGAGGTTGCTAAACCAATCCGAGAATTTGTTTTATCCATTCTCTCATCCTATTTGCTATTTTGCCATTATCTTTACGTGTATAATGCCAACATTTTTAATGTCATTAGTAGACAATAAATCCGTTAACTCAACAAATTTCTCAAAGCTAACCGCACCATCAACTTTTTAAGGTAACGCGCTGGGCTTTATCCCAAGTACGAATCTCATTAGTTAATTGTTCTTTGTCTGTTGGCTTATCGTTAAAGTAGAACTGATTATCGGCCGTAATCGTGATGAGTTTTGCCAAATCATCCGCTTTCACATTTTGCGTTGTGGTAGCTGGCACATTCACTGAATCTTACCTTGCGAGATAAATGAGGCTGTTACCAACACAATCGCAAGCAACACCAACATAATATCGATAAAGGAATAATGTTGATTTCATCAAATTTTTCATTGAACACCTCGTTAATTTCTTGAAAAATTCGACCGCTTGTTAAGCCGTCTTTACGAGCGTGTAATGCTTGCCATCTGAGTTTATTTTCATCTACTTTTACGGTTAAAAACCGCTATAAAACATCATTGCGAGAGATAGCGACTAAAAATACCTGCTGCTGTTGCTTTTAGCGCTAAAGAAAGGTGAACCATGATAGATGCTGCATCAATCTTCCACCAGCATGACCTAACTCATAGAAAGTTAATAAAATCCGATAACTGTTCCTAATAAGCCGATATATGCATTTGCCCCAATCGTTGAAATTGTGGTTAAGTTACGCGTGAGATCAATTTCTAGTTCTTCTTGAGTCTCATATTCAGCCACTTTTAAGTTGCTATAAAATAAAAATTCGTTCAACAATTTTTCCAGACTAAAATAATGCCTCATTAAAGCCTAATAAGCCTAAAAATAATGTAGTCAATGTATGCTTGTAAGAATTGAAATAGTTGCTCCATAACGTCCTCTACGGAAAATAAAGAAAAATGCAATAACGCATTTGAAAATTGTCTCGTAATTATACTGAGCGCATTAAAAAATTTCAACTTGAAATAATAGAGATTCTCTTTAGATTTAGTGATATATTACGCTTTTTCAGCGAGAATAATGATGGAAACCTTTACTGAAATTAGCCCGCAACAAGCTTTGGGAATTGTTACAAACCGAAGAAAATGCTGTGCTAGTCGATATTCGTGATAATATTCGTTTTGCTTATAGCCACCCACAAGGGGCTTTTCATTTAACCAATCAAAGTTATGGGCAATTTTTAGATGAGGTCGATTACGAAGCCCCCATTATTGTCAGTTGCTATCATGCAAATTCTAGTCGTAATACCGCACAATTTTTAGTTGAGCAAGGTTTCGAACAAGTTTATAGCCTTGCTGGTGGATTTGATGGTTGGATGCGAGCAGAATTGCCTATTGAAACCGCATATCCTTAACCCTATTTTGCACATATTTATAAAGGTATAGAGAATGGATTATTGTTAACGTTACCGAAGCAAATTTTAGTGAAGTGTGGCAAAGCAACCCAGCAGATTCCTGTTGTATTTAGCTTTACCTCTTTGCAAGATGTTGCTTCTATTGAAACTGATGCCATGCTCAGACGCTTAGTCGACGAGTATCCAAAACACTTTCTATTGCCACCGTCAATTGCGATGAACAGCGTGAACTTGCGATGCAATTTCGATGTAGCAAACCTTACCAACGCTCTACTCAAACGGTCAACCCATTGATATGGCGCAAGGTAAACTCAGTGAGCAAGAGCTACGCATACGTTTAGCCAACATTTTACCGAAAAGAAGAACTCAAATTCAATCGAGCCTTAGAATTATTGCAAGATGAACGTTATGAGCAAGCACTTCATTATTAAAATCAGCTTGGGAACTAAGCGAGAAAAATAGTGATTTCGCCTTGCTCTATGCGAAACATTTATTGTGATGAAGAAAACGGAAGAAGCCAAAAGCCGTATTAGCAAATTCCGATTCAAGATCGAGATTCTCGCTGGCAAGGGCTTCAAGCACAAATTGAATTGTTAGAACAAACGCTGAGTCGCCTGAATTACAACAATTACAAGCCGATTACGCCACTAAAAACACCAGAAATTGCGATACGTCTAGCAAACCAGTTGCACCAAGTCGGTAAAAATGAAGAAGCCTTAACGCTCTTATTTGAATGGTTAAAGGTGATTTAAATGCAGGCAACGGTGAGGTAAAAAGCCAATTTTTAGCTATTCTTTTCAGCATTAGAGCAGCGATGCTATCGTACCGAAATTTGAAGACAGCTTTATTCTTTGCTTTATTAACTACAAGCGGTCAAATTTTTAACGAATTTTACAAAACAAGGACAACACAATGACAACCAAACATGCCAAAATTATTGATTTTAGGCTCAGGGCCCAGCAGGTTATACCGCAGCAGTCTATGCCGCGTGCTAATTTAAACCCGGTATTAGTTACCGGTACGCAACAAGGCGGGCAATTAACTACCACTGACGAAATCGAGAACTGGCCAGGCGAATACGAACACACTACCGGCACAGGCTTAATGGATAAAAAATGCTTAAACATGCCGAAAAATTTAATACTGAAATTGTGTTCGACCATATCAACAAAGTTGATCCTCTAAACGCCCATTTTCGCTGACTGGCGATATGAATACCTTCACTTGCGATGCACTAATTATTGCCACTGGTGCATCTGCTAAATGTTAGGTCTCGCCATCAGAAGAAGCTTTCAAAGGCAGAGGCGTTTCAGCTTGCGCAACTTGTGATGGCTTTTTCTATCGTAATAAACCAGTTGTCGTGATAGGCGGTGGAAACACGGCTGTTGAAGAAGCTTTATGCTTAGCGAACATTGCAAGCGAAGTGCATTTAGTGCATCGTCGTGATAGCTTCCGTGCAGAGAAAATTTTGTTAGGGTCGCCTACAAAAACGTGTAGAAGAAGGCAAAATCGTACTGCATACCAACCGAACTGTTGTGAAGAGTATTAGGCGATAATGCAGGTGTTACGGGTGTACGTGTAATCTCCACCGTTAATGGCGAAAAAGAAGAAATCAAAGCGGATGAGCTTCTTTGTTGCTATCGGGCATGCCCCAAATACGGCTATTTTTTTGAAGGCCAGCTTGAATTAGATAATGGTTACATTAAAGTAAAATCAGGTCTAGAAGGCAATGCAACCGCAACTTCTGTCGAAGGCGTATTTTGCAGCGGGTGATGTGATGGATCATAACTACCGCCAAGCGATCACCTCTGCTGGAACAGGCTGTATGGCAGCATTAGATGCTGAACGTTTCTTAGATGCACAAGAGGCTTAATATGAGTTTTACTGTTATTATTCCTGCCCGCTATGCTGAGCCGCTTACCTCGTAAGCCTTTGCTTGATATTGCAGGCAAACCGATGATTCAGCATGTTTGGGAAAAAGCTCAGCAAGCAGGCGCTAACCGCGTAATTATCGCCACAGATCATCCTGAAATTGAAGCAGTTGCCCACGCTTTTTGGTGCAGAAGTTTGTATGACATCTACCGCCCACAATTCTGGTACTGAGCGCTTAGCAGAAGTGATCGAAAAATGGCGATTGCTGATAATGAAATTATTGTAAATGTACAAGGCGATGAGCCATTGATTCCACCAGTCATTGTGGCGCAAGTAGCTGAAAACTTAGATAAGCATCAAGTGAATATGGCAACGCTTGCGTAAAACTGAACACGAAAGAAGAACTCTTTAATCCGAATGCGATAAAAACCTTAACAGATCAACATGGTTTTGCGCTGTATTTCTCGTGCGCCCATTCCATTTGCACGTGATCATTTTTTGCGGATTGTGACGATGCTTTTTGTTGCGAGTCAAAACTACCTTCGCCATATTGGCATTTATGCCTACCGTGCAGGCTTTGTAAACAATATGTTGCTTGGCAACCGACAACGCTAGAGCAGCTAGAATCATTAGAGCAACTGCGTCCCATTGTGGTATGGCGAAAAATTCACCTTGAATTAGCCAAAGAAGTTCCTCAAGTGGGTGTGGATACCGCTGAAGATTTAGAAAAGAGTCCGTGCGATTCTAAGCGCATAACAAGCGGTCATTTTTACAAAAATCTTTTGCAAACTAGACGTTTTGTTACAATGGGCGCATTACACTATGCGCTCAATTTTTATTTCAGCGGAATCCCGCATTGGAGAATTTATGTTGAGGAAATATCTTAGGGCTCTGTTGCCTCTTCTATTTTAAACAATGGCAACAATAGTCAATCTACGGCTATCAACCTCATCAAAGCTTTATTTCAATCGCAAAGGTGGCATTGAAGGTATTATTGCTCGTTTCCAACAAAGTGGTTTAGAAGGCGTATTAAAATCTTGGATCAGCGCAGATGAACCAAATCAACCCTATTACGGCTAGTCAAGTGACTGAAGTCGTTGGCCAAGAAAATATGGCTGTGGCAGCACAAGAAGTGGGCGTAGATGAAAAAGATGCTAGCGACATTTTGGCACAATACTTACCAAAAATTAGTCGATATGATCACGCCAGATGGTAAACTACCAGACCTAAAAAATTTCAACACTAACGATTTGAATTGCACAAGCTGCAAAAAGGCATGCTAGGGAATTTATTTAAATAATGTGTCAAGTTTACCGCTCTACCGCTAAAAAAAGGCTTTTGGTTAGCTGGCTTATATAATTGGGTCACCATTTTAGGCTTAAAACCAATTCTTTACTAGCAACGTACTGACAGAAACCGATCCTATCGTATTCTCATGGATGGGACAGGTTCTAATTTTTGCTTTGGGGAGCGGGTTTACTTTTGGCGAGCACCACGATTTAATCAAGCGCCCTTACTCACAAGCATATTTGCGATTACTAGTTGCTCTATTTCATTGCTTGGCTTTATTGGTTAATTAATTTTCCAGAAAAACTAGATGCTCTTGCAGGTCAATCCATGTGGCTATTCTGTTTCTTCGCAGGCTATGGCTATATTGAACTTATGTTTGCAGGTTTCTTTTAGTTTAGTTAGCTTGGCATACATTTTAAAGGGCATTATCGTTAAGCTCGTTTACTTTATCGCAATAAAAGGACTGACTTTGAAAAACTCAAAAATCAGTCCTTTTTATGCGTTTATTGAAGTCAATTACTCAATAACTGGTTTATCGCCATTGGTTACACAACCTTCATCCACCATCACTTTTTCGCATTCAGTGTTGGTAAGTCATACATCGTATCGAGTAACAAACCTTCTACGATCGAACGTAACCCCTTGCACCAGTTTTACGCGCAATCGCTTTTTTTAGCAATTGCAGCAAGCGCAGCTTCACTAAATTCAAGTTGCACGTTTTCCATTTCGAATAATGCTTGATACTGTTTAATTATTGCATTTTTCGGCTCAGTCAGAATTTTAATCAATGCTGCTTCATCTAATTCTTGTAACGGCGTAACAACCGGTAAACGTCCGATAAGCTCTGGAATTAAACCAAAATGCACTAAATCTTCTGGCTCAACTTGTTTGAAAAGCTCGGTCAAATCTTGGCGATCTTTATCATTTTTCAGATCTGCCGCAAAACCGATCCCACCTTGTTTATTCGTGCGCTTTTTCAACAATTTTTGTCTAATCCAGCAAAAGCACCACCACAAATAAAGAGAATTTTTGAAAGTATCTACTGAATCGTTTCGCCTTTTAGGATGTTTGCGAGAACCTTTGCGGGTTAATGTTCGCTACTGTGCCTTCAAGCACTTTTAAAAGCGCTTGTTGAACCCTTCACCTGACACATCGCGGGTGATTGAAGCGCTTTCTGATTTACGTGTAATTTTGTCGATCTCATCAATAAATACAATGCCACGCTCAGCTTGTTCTGCATCAAAATCGCATTTCATCAATAATTTTTTTGATGACGTTTTCACGTCTTCACCCACATAACCGGCTTGGGTCAATGTTGTGGCATCTGCCACAGCAAATGGTACATTTAAGCTGGCGCGCTAAAGTTTCAGCCAATAAAGTTTTACCACTACCCGTTGGGCCAATTAACAAGATATTACTTTTACCTAACTCAACGCCATTTGTTGCTTCATGGTTGCTAAATGCTGATTTTAAGCGCTTATAGTGGTTATAAACCGCGACAGAAAGCACTTTTTCGCATATTCTTGCCCGATAACATAATCGTTTAAATGCGCAGTCATTTCATGTGGCGTTGGAACGTTATCGAAGAACTTTTTCTCATCTTGTACTTCATCAATTAACGGTTCTTCTTGACCGTTAATCAGCGCGTAAGATTCGTCAATACAATCGTTACAAATAAAGCCTTCTGTGCCTTCGATCAATTGATCAACTTCAGAACGTTTTTACCACAAAAACTACAATGTGGTTCTTTTTCAAATGCCATTATGCCGCCTCCCACGAGAGGTTAATACTTTTATCAATCAAGCTCATATTCCATCGCTTCTGTCGCTGACATAAAGTTATCGCGCTCAGTATCTGCAGCAACTTTCTCAAACGGCTGCCACTATGCTCTGCCATTTTACGGGTAAGCATCTCTTTTTAATTTCAAAAATTTCACGAGCGTGAATTTCAATATCGGTTGCTTGACCTCTTGCTCCACCCAAAGGTTGGTGAATCATTACGCGCGCATTTGGCAATGCAAAACGTTTACCTTTTGCGCCACCAGAAAGTAAAAATGCGCCCATTGAACAAGCCTGACCGGTGCAAAGCGTTGCTACATCAGGTTTGATGAAATTCATGGTGTCATAAATGGCTAAACCTGCAGTTACCACACCGCCTGGGCTGTTAATGTATAAATAAATATCTTTTTCTGGATCTTTCTGCTTCTAAAAAGTAATTGCGCGACAATTAAGTTTGCCATTTGGTCTTCTACCTGACCGTTTAAAAATGATTCGCTCTTTTAAAAGGCGAGAATAAATGTCGTAAGAACGCTCCCTTTTGAGGTTTGTTCTACCACCATTGGGATCAATGCCATGTGATATTCCTTTTGAGACTAAATTCGATTAAACAGGCGCATTTTAGCAAACTTTCAGTAAATCCTTAACAACAAGCGGTCAGATTGTTACAATCTTTTACCATTTAATAGGATATCGTATGCAATTTACTGAAATTAAAGAAAAATTTGCGCTTTGCAAAGCTTGGGAAGAAAAGATACCGCTTGTTAATTCAATTAAGTCGATTACTGCTGAAACCCAGTGAAGCAGAATTAGCTAACTTAGCTGAAATTAAAGGCTGTGAAAGTCGTTTATGGTTTAGCTGGACAATCACACCGAGAAGCGTTTTTAGCTTATAGCGATGCTCGATTGATGCAAAGGCTTTACTCATGATTATTCGCACCTTGTTATTAGAAACGCCAACGGAGGCAATTTCTAACATCAATTTACCCACTTTATTTGATGAACTAAAAATCTCCAACCATCTTACTAGCACGCGCTTAAATGGTATTGCTGAACTTCAACGCTTAATTCAACAAACAGCAAAACAAAATCCCTAGATAGAAAAAGGCCTCTGAATCAATCAGAGGCCTTTTTCCTAATAACCAAGGAGGATAATATGAAATAAGTGGCGGAACGGACGGGACTCGAACCCGCGACCCCCTGCGTGACAGGCAGGGTATTCTAACCAGCTGAACTACCGCTCCACACGATAATAAGATTGGCGGAATGGACGGGACTCGAACCCGCGACCCCTGCGTGACAGGCAGGGTATTCTAACCAGCTGAACTACCACTCCGCAACTGGTGCGTGCATAATACGATTTTCGTCTTCTTTCGTCAAACGCTTTTTGTTAAATTCCATCTTTTTGCTTAATTTGAACACAAAGTGATTTTTAGTGCACATTCTCCGCAGCTTGATGCAACCAAATACAGTCTCCTTTTGATCAATCAAGGCTAAAAAGTTTCATGGGCGTTCAGTTCTTCATCTGAAGCATTTAACACAACTGCATTGCTGAGATCATAACTCACTTTCACAACTTCTTCGCCAATTTGAGCTGTTGTATTTTCTTCATCAACTAACAAAAGCAATTTGCCCGCCAGTCATCATTAAAACACATCAGCTAGGATTTCCGTATCCAGTAACGCCCCGTGCAAGACCCGCTTACTGTTATCAATGCCTAGACGATCGCATAATGCATCTAAGTTATTTTCGCTTGCCTGGTACATCTTACGCGCCAACTGTAAGCTGTCGGTTACCGTGCACATCTCTGCTGTTTTCGGCGGAGGATTTTTAAGGTAAGAGAATTCTGATCCATAAACGCCACGTCAAAGGGCGCATTATGAATAATTAGCTCAGCACCTTTAATAAAAGCCAAGAAATCATCCGCAATTTCGGCAAAACTGGCTTATCTTTGCAGAAATTCATTGGTAATACCATGAACCTGAATGGCTTCTTCATCTACTTCGCGTGGTGGCTTGATATACACGTGAAAAGTGCGCCCTGTCAGACGGCGATCAATTACTTCAACGGCACCAATCTCAATTATATTATGCCCAATTTGTGGCTGCCCTGTCATATTCATCCCAGTGGTCTCGGTATCCAGTACCACTTGACGGACTATCTGTTCATCACTCACTTTTTTACCTCAAAATACACATAAAAAGCGCCAACCTGTGGCACTTTTTGAATGGATTAACGTGAACCAATACGGTAAATATGTCGATTCGTTGCACCTTCGCTGAAAGCCAACCAACAAAAATACAAGCTACGGTAAAGAAGAAGAATTCACTCAAAGCCTAAACCATTTAAAGTGAAGTCCACACTAAAAATATCTGCAACATATTTTACGACGCTCGTAAAAATAGTTAATTACTACACTACTAAAAATCGCTGCTAATAAGCTGCCTAAACAACCATAAACTCATGCCTTTATACAAAAATGGGCGGGCAATAAAATGGTCGGTAGCGCCTAATAATTGCTGCACTTCAATGGCTGCACGACTGTTTGCAACATCGGTTCTTACTGCATTACCAATAACTAAAAAGACTGAAATCAGCATCAAAAAATAGTATAGTCATTGCAACCCGCGCAATCAACCAAGTTAATGAACCTAATTTATCTAACCAGCCATTATCTAGGCGAACCTCTTTGCACACCTTTAATTGCTTTGCAAAACCATTGCGTAACGCTAACATATCATCATTACTAAAGGCTTTTTTCGGTTTTTAAGGTTACTACCGCAGGAAGAGGATTCTCATCAATAATATCCAGCGCTTCACCAAAGCCAGACCAAGTCCGAAACTCCTCTAAACTTTGTTGACGAGAAATATAATTTAGCGATTCAATTTTATCGGCATCAAAATGGCGAATTCGCTCAACCACCGCATTCACATCATTTTCAGAAAGGTTTTTATGTAAATAAACCGTTAATTCTGGCTCTGGATAAAATTCCGTTGCCGCATGATTCGCATTTTTCCATAACAGATAACTCACCATTGGAATCATGAGGCGAAACTGAAATGACTAATACCGTTAAAAAGTACCGAATTTATGCTTCTTTAAAATCTTGCCAAACTGAACGCAGAATATAGCCTGTTTGGGTGCCTAATTTTAAAGTCAAACGTGCCATGATTTTACCCCTTTAATATGACCTTGCTCTAGCACTAAACATGGCTTCGGACGTTTAGTAATAATATTCGTATCGTGCGTGGCAACAATCACCGTAGTACCTGCATTATTAAATTCTTCAAATAAACGGAAGATCTCAAATGAAAGTTTTTCTATCCAAGTTTCCTGTTGGCTCATCCGCTAATAATAATACAGGGCGATGAATAATCGCGCGGGCAATATCGACACGCTGTTGTTCCCCACCCTGAAAGATGCACTGGCAAGAAATTCGTTTTATTCCCTAGCCCAACACGTTCTAGCGCTAAGCGTGCTTCTCTTTCTACGACCTGAGGGCTCATCCCCTGAATAATCAGCGGTAAGGCAACATTATCTAAAATAGTTTGGTCTGGTAATAAGCGATAATCTTGGTGCACCATGCCAATTTGACGACGTAAAAACGGTAATTCCACAGGATTTTAAACGGGTAATATCATGGCCGTTAAAAATAATCTGACCACCATTTGCTCGTTCAATACCCATAATCAATTTTAATAAGGTACTTTTCCCTGCACCAGAGTGCCCTGTTAAATACAGCATCTCGCCTGCCGGCAGATGAAAAATCAATGCCTTGCAGGGCCTGTTTTCCCCTTTATAGGCTTTTACTCACATTTTTGAAATTTAATCATTGTATTTCCTGTTTCACGACAAATTAAATAAGCTACATAGCGGTCACATTTTTCCAATTCTTTTGCAAACTGCTTGAAGCTAAAAAGCACTAGGCTTCATGTTCAAATAACGCTTCAATAAACTCTTCGGCATTAAATGGACGCAAATCTTCAATTTTTTTCACCCACGCCAATGTAACGAATTGGTAAGTTAAACTGATCTGCAATGGCAAAAATCACACCACCTTTCGCTGTACCGTCTAATTTAGTGAGAGCAATACCGGTTAAACCCACAGCTTCATTAAAGAGTTTAGCTTTGGCTGATTGCATTTTGCCCCGTACCAGCATCTAAGGTCAGCATAATTTCATGCGGTGCGCTTTCATCATATTTTTCATCACTCGCACGATCAATTCATCCATTAGGGTGATTTTTATTTTGTAAGCGACCCGCCGTATCAGCAATCAAAAATATCAATTCCTTTTGGCATGCGCAGATTGCATAGCATCGAAAATTACTGAAGCTGAATCAGAACCTGTAGATTGTGCGACCACAGGAATATGATTACGTTCTCCCCAAACTTGTAATTGTTCAACAGCCGCAGCACGGAATGTATCGCCTGCAGCCAACATGACTGATTTGCCTTCTTGTTGGAATTTACGTGCTAATTTACCGATAGTCGTCGTTTTACCTACATCCATTTACGCCCACCATTAAAATCACATATGGTTTTTAGTGCTATCAATTTCTAATGGCTGGCTAACTGGTTTTTAATACATCTGCTAATTCGACTTTTTAATTGCTGATAAAAGCAAATCTGCATCTTTAGCTGTTTTTACTCGCATGTTGTGTCAAATTATTGATGATTTTGGTGGTAGTTGGCATCCCAGTCCGCCACTAACAATTGTTCTTCTAACTCTTCAAACAAATCATCATCAATTTTTGCCACGGAAGAAACTCAAGAACCCAGAACCAATGCTTTTGTTTGGTTTTTAACTAACCCTTTTAATAAACGGTTGAAAAAACCGCCTTCGCTTGGTTTTTCTTGATAATTTTCTTTTTGACTGAGCAGGCACTTGCTCAACTTCAGCGTCTAATTTTTCTTCTTCCAACTCAACTAATTCGTTAAGCTCTTCAAAGTTTTCTTCAGCAGCTGATTTATCGCTGACTGCCTCATCTAATTCCGCATCCACAACAGCTTCAATTTTTGCTTCAAGCGTTTGATGGAACGATGTGCTTTCGGCCTGGCTCTGGCTCTGGCTCTGGCTCTGGCTCTGGCTCTGGCTCTGGCTCTGGCTCTGGCTCTGGCTCTGGCTCTGGCTCTGGCCTCCTGGCTCTGGCTCTCTGGCTCTGGCTCTGGCTCTGGCTCTGGCTCTGGCTCTGGCTCTGGCTCTGGCTCTGGCTCTGGTAGATTATCTGTTTTTTTCTTCAGCTTCTACTGCTAAATTTGCAAAAATCTTGAGAAATTTCGACCGCTTGAGATAATTCATTTTCAGCTGTTGGGGCAACATCTGCTTCCCACTTCACGAATTTGAACAGACTCTTCTTTCTCTTCTTCAAAGGACTGCTCAATCGCCAACTTCTTCGAGGAATGTTTCTACTTCTTCCGTTTTTCTTCCACGAACTCTTTGATAGAAGTTAATGTTTCTTCAATATGTGCTTCAACAGAAGAAGCTGCTGAATTTTTCTTCTTGTTGAGCAGTTACTTGCTTTAGTATTTTCTCCTTCAGTAGGCTGAACATGCTCCTCTTCAAAGGAAGCGGCAACTTCTGTTTCAGCGGTTTCTACTGCAGTTTCTTCATTTTTGTTTCTTTTTACCGAAGCCTAACCAAGACCAAAAGCCTTTTTCTTTTCAGACATAATTTAATTCTCTTAGAGCAGTATTTGCGCCCAACTTATATTTAAAATAGAATAAACTGCAGTAGTTTAGCAAAAATCCTTTTATGAGTATGATCGAATGGGCGGGAGGCTTCGCCAAATCTCGTCCAACGGGAGAGGTGAGGATTATTGCAGGACTTTGGCGAGGTCGGAAGCTCCCTGTATTGAATGCAGAAGGGCTGCGACCAACCACCGATCGCGTAAAAAGAAACGCTCTTTAACTGGCTTATGAATGATATTGCAGGCAGTCGTTGTCTGGATTGCTTTTGCAGGCAGTGGCTCACTCGGTTTAGAAGCCCTTTCACGCCAAGCACAAAGCGGTCGTTTTTAGAAAAATTTACACCAGCCGCCAAGCAGCTTAAGCAGAATTTAAACGCATTAAAAACTGAAAAAGGCACCGTAGTGAACAGTGATAGCTGTCAGTTTCTTTGCACAAAAATAGTGAAAGTGCATTCTGATGTGGTATTTATCGACCCTCCCTTTCATCAAGGCTTCGAGCCAAAAATCTTAACCTTATTAACCGAAAAATGGTTGGTTAGCCGAACATGCGCTACTTTATGTAGAAACGGAAAAACACATGCCCCTCTCGTTTTACCGGAAGGTTGGCAAATTATTAAAGAAAAATCGGCAGGTATGGTAATCTAGCCGCCTGATTCAAACCTAAGTGAGAGAAAAATGACAAAAATTAACCCCTGATGAAGCGATTGATCCCTCGCATACGATATTTTTTTCTAGAAATGGCAGGCGAAAAATTTAGATCCCTGCAGATATCTTGCTATTTAATCTTCAATTTGAAGAACGTGGCGCCGTAGAAAATGGTTGAAACCGCTGAGAATTGGGATGAAGAAATCGGCACGCTGATTGATCCTGAAGCTTTTGCAGAAGTTTGGGTCGGTTTAGTGAATGATAAAGATGAAATGGATGATAGTTTTTGCCAAATTCCTTATTTCTCACTGAACCAGAAAAATCGCGAATATCATGTCGTGGAAAGAATAATTCTTTAAATCCATTAAATCCGACTTTTTAAAGTCGGATTTTTATTGCCTCAAAAAGTAAGCGTGTTAAAATTCACACAATTTATTCGTTAAAATAAGGATTAAAAATGGAACAACTCATTTGCTATAAACAGATGCCGGTTTGGACAAAAGAAACCTTGCCTACAAAATGTTTCAAGAAAAACACAACACTAAAGAAGGCACTTGGGCAAAATTAACCATCTTAAAAAGGGGAATTAAAATTTTATGTTTTAACCGAAGAAGGCGATGTGGTTGAAACAGCAATTTTTCACCCCCGAAAAATCAAGCGCCATTTGTTGAGCCACAACTTTGGCATAGAGTTGAAGCATTAACCGATGATCTTGAATGCCAATTAGCATTCTATTGTGAACCGAAGGATTATTATATGAAAAATATAATCTGACTACGACACACTCTGAAGTGCTTAACGCTATGAATTATATCCAAGGTGGCAAAGCATTAGATCTTGGTTGTGGTCGCGGTCGTAACTCACTCTATCTAAACTTAGTAGGCTTTGATGTTACTGCTGTAGACTATAATGAAGAAAGTATTGAATTCCTTCGTTATATGGTTGAGAAAAGAAGGGGTAAAAAAATATCGAAACAGGTATTTACGACATCAACGATGCGACTATCGGCAGCCAAAACGGCGAGTACGATTTTGTCCTTTCGACCGTGGTGATGATGTTCTTAAACCGTGAACGTATTCCAGCTATCATTGAAAAACATGCAGAAAAATACGAAAGTAGGTGGTTATAACTTAATCGTTTGTGCCATGAGCACGCCAGAATACCCTTGCCCAATGCCATTCTCATTTACCTTTGCAGAAGGCGAATTAGGAAATACTACGAGGGCTGGGAGTTAGTGAAATATAACGAAGATTTAGGTCACTTTCACAAAACCGATGAAAAACGGTAACCGTATTCAACTTAAATTTGCCACAATGCTAGCGAAGAAATTAGCATAGTTCTCTGCCACAAGCGGTTAAATTTAGCAAAACTTTTGCAAATTCAGACCGCTTGTAGCCCATATTTTCGCCCTATTTTCCAGTAGAATAGGGCGATTTTTTGATGAGGAATAACCAATGTCAACGCAATTTGTATATACGATGCACCGAGTCGGCAAAGTCGTGCCGCCGAAGCGTCATATTTTTGAAAGATATTTCTTTGAGCTTCTTCCCTGGCGCAAAAAAATCGGGGTTCTGGGCTTAAATGGTGCGGGTAAATCAACCCTCTTACGCATTATGGCGGGCGTGGATAAAGAGTTTCGAAGGTGAAGCGCGTCCACAACCAGGTATTAAGATTGGTTATCTTCCACAGGAACCAAAACTTGATCCGCAACAAACTGTACGTGAAGCGGTAGAAGAAGCGGTTTCTGAAGTAAAAAAATGCACTGACTCGTTTAGATGAAGTTTATGCGCTTTATGCTGATCCTGATGCAGATTTCGATAAACTCGCGGCTGAACAAGCGAACCTTGAAGCCATTATTCAAGCGCATGATGGGCATAATTTAGATAACCAATTAGAACGTGCAGCAGATGCATTACGTTTACCGGATTGGGATGCCAAAATTGAGCATTTATCTGGGGGCGAACGTCGTCGTGTCGCACTTTGTCGCTTATTACTCGAAAAACCAGACATGCTCTTATTAGACGAGCCAACCAACCACTTAGATGCAGAATCTGTAGCATGGTTAGAGCGTTTCTACATGACTACGAAGGTACTGTTGTGGCGATTACCCACGACCGTTACTTCTTAGATAACGTTGCGGGTTGGATCTTAGAGCTTGACCGTGGTGAAGGTATTCCTTGGGAAGGTAACTACTCTTCTTGGTTAGAGCAAAAAGAGAAACGTTTAGAACAAGAACAAGCCACTGAAAATGCGCGTCAAAAATCAATTGCGAAAGAGTTAGAATGGGTTCGTCAAAATCCTAAAGGTCGCCAAGCGAAAAAGCAAAGCACGTATGGCTCGCTTTGATGAATTAAACTCTGGCGAATATCAAAAACGTAACGAGACAAACGAACTCTTTATTCCACCTGGTCCACGTTTAGGTGATAAAGTGATCGAAGTGCAAACACCTCACCAAATCTTACGGTGATCGCACTTTAATCGACGATTTATCATTCAGCATTCCAAAAGGGGCTATCGTGGGTATTATCGGAGCGAATGGTGCGGGTAAATCTACCCTATTCCGTATGCTTTCAGGTCAAGAACAACCAGATAGCGGCTCAATTACAATGGGTGAAACTGTGGTACTTGCCTCTGTCGATCAGTTCCGTGACTCAATGGATGATAAGAAAACCGTATGGGAAGAAGTGTCTAACGGACAAGATATTCTCACTATTGGTAACTTTGAAATTCCAAGCCGTGCGTATGTTGGACGCTTCAACTTCAAAGGCGTAGATCAACAAAAACGTGTGGGCGAATTATCGGGTGGTGAACGTGGTCGTTTACACTTAGCTAAACTTCTACAACGTGGTGGTAACGTACTGTTATTGGACGAACCGACCAATGACTTAGACGTTGAAACTTTACGTGCGTTAGAAAATGCGATCTTAGAATTCCCTGGTTGTGCAATGGTGATTTCCCATGACCGTTGGTTCTTAGACCGTATTGCAACTCATATTTTAGATTACGGTGATGAAGGTAAAGTGACGTTCTACGAAGGTAACTTCTCAGACTACGAAGAGTGGAAAAAGAAAAACCTTAGGTGAAGCCGCAACACAACCACATCGTATTAAATATAAAGCGTATTGCAAAATAATCCCTAATGCAGCACAACCAAATGTTGTGCTGCATTTTTATACGTAAAAATAAGGAGCTTTATGAAACTTTCAAAACTAATTCCCTGCAGTATTTAGTATTGTTCTGACTTTCTTTATTGTCGCTTGCTCAAAAGAAAAATCAGATACCATCCGTTGGTTTAACGCTACCCATGCTATTTTTAACTGCAACGAATCAGGGTGATGTTGAAATTTACGGTGGTGAAAACCATCAGCAGAGGCTAAACAAACCCATCGTAATATGCTCAAAGAATGGTGGGATATTACCAATAAAGAACAACTTGTTGAAACTATCATTACGCTTGCTGAAACAAATAGCCCGAAAAGACGTGGCTGCATGGGATTACAGCCGTGCATTTGGTTTACTCTCTGCAGGTTATCTCGCTGAGTATCTTACCCGTGAGCAAGCATTAAATATGTCGCTAGAACTCAGCTAAAAAGTACAACCACTTTACCACTCTTGGGACGAATTCTTTGAAGGCTATTTCAAAGGGTATGAACAATGGTCAGAAAAGTAGCAAACTACGACGCAAAAACGTATCAACTTATCAAAACTATGATAACAGCCCTTATAACCTACCTTTGGAATCTTGAGTTGAAAAAGATTGGTAGGTCACACTCTTTACAAGCGGTGGAATTTCGTAAAAATTTTGCAAAATTCCACCGCTTGTGCCTTTTTAAATCATAAGAAAAACTAATCTATAGATAATTTTTATTAAGAAAAAGTTTTTCTTAATAAAAATTACGTTATTATCAAACCGATTCGACTCTAGGAGTCATTCAATTTTCTTGTTTATTCTACGATTTAAGAGGTCTGACAATGCTGACAATTGATGCCAACACACCGCCATCTCCTCCCAAAAACAGAAGTTTTTATCAAAAGCCTTTATGTACAAGTTATTTTAGCTATTATCATTGGTATTTTACTTGGCTATCCTGATTTTTGGTGCAAGCCTAAAACCACTAGGTGAAGCCTTCATTAAATTAGTGAAGATGATTATTGCCCCAGTTATTTTCTTAACCGTAGTAACAGGGATTGCTGGCATGAATGACATGAAATCAGTCGGTCGTGTGCAGGTAAAGCGATGCTTTATTTCATTACCTTCTCCACACTTGCGCTTATTGTTGGCTTTAGTGGTGGCGAATATAATCGAACCTGGCGCAGGCTTAAATATTGACCCTGCTACGCTAAAATCTGAAAAAGTAAGTGAATATGTTTCAAAAGCTAAAGATAGCTCGTTAATTGGCTTCTTTATGAACATTATTCCAACGACTATATTAAGCCCATTAACTGAAGGTAATATTCTCCAAGTATTATTTGTTTCAGTCTTATTCGAGGTTGCTCTTGCTTCTGTGGGCGAACGTGGCAAGCCGATTACCGATTTGATTGCAAGTTGCTGCCGCACCAATGTTTAAAGTTGTCTCTATTCTAATGAAAGTGGCTCCGCTTGGCGCATTAGGTGCAATGGCATTTACCATTGGTAAATATGGATTAAGCTCCATTAGCAACTTAATGATGTTGATTTTAACTTTCTACATCACTTCATTATTATTTATCTTAATCATTTTAGGTGCCGTAGCGCGCTACAATGGCTTCTCAATTGTGAAGATGATTCGCTATATTAAAAGATGAACTATGGTTAGTCTGTAGGCACTTCCTCTTCAGAAGCCGCCCTACCAAACTTAATGCAAAAATGCAAGCAGCCGGCTGTGAAAAAATCTGTTGTAGGCTTAGTTGTTCCAACTGGTTATTCATTTAACTTAGATGGCACCAACATTTACATGACTATGGCAGCCCTTTTCATCGCTCAGGCAACCAATACAGATTTAACGCTTGGTCAGCAAATCACCCTATTATTAGTAGCCATGTTGTTCAAAAGGTGCAGCTGGCGTAACGGGTGCAGGATTCATCACGCTTGCAGCAACGTTATCTGTTGTACCCCAGTTTGCCTGTTGAAGGAATGGCGCTCATTTTAGGTATCGACCGTTTTTATGTCTGAATGTCGTGCATTAACTAATATCATCGGTAACGCTTGTGCGACGATTGTTGTCGCTCGTTGGGAAAACGCTTTAGATAAAGAAAAACTTGATCTTGCCATGAGTGGCAAACTGGTTGTAAAAATGGAAGAACGCTATTAAAACACAAAAGATTGAAAAATGCATCGTAATTTTTAGTTACGATGCATTTTTATTTAGATAGCTGTGGTCTGGCTCACTGACACTAAAAATTATTCTGCTTTCGCTAACGCTTGGCGTTGCACTTCGAATAACTGTTCGCAACCGCGGTGGGCTAAATCAATAAGTTGTAATAACTCCATATGAGAGAATGGTTCGCCTTCTGCTGTACCTTGTACTTCAACCAATCTACCATCATCAACCATTACCACATTCATATCTGTTTCTGCGTTAGAATCTTCAACATATTCCAAATCACACACAGCTTCGCCATCGACGATACCAACAGAAATCGCGGCAACTAATCCTTTCATTGGATTGGTTTTTAATGTGCCATCTGCCACTAATTTACTTAATGCATCATGTAATGCAATACAAGCGCCGGTAATAGATGCAGTACGAGTGCCACCGTCGGCTTGAATAACATCACAATCAACGGTAACAGTCCGCTCACCTAATGCTTTTAAATCTACGACTGCACGTAAAGAACGCGCGATCAGACGTTGAATTTCCATTGTGCGCCCGCCTTGTTTACCTTTTTGCAGCTTCGCGCGCCATTCGGCTATGCGTTGAGCGTGGTAACATACCGTATTCAGCCGTTACCCAGCCTTGCTGCTGCCCTTTTAAGAAACGCGGTACCGTTTCTTCAACAGTGGCATTACACAACACTTTTGTTTCACCAAACTCAACTAAAACTGAACCTTCCGCATAACGGGTATAGTGGCGAGTGATTGTCACTGGACGAACTTGTTGAGCTTCACGATTATTTGGGCGCATTCTTCTATTCCTTCTAAATAAAAATTTTGCCCATTCTAACAAATAAACAGCAATGGTGCGAATTTTATTAACGGCTTTTGCCGAATGTAAGGAATTATCATGATTTATAGTATGACCGCCTTTGCGCATCTTGAACTGAAAAATTGGGGCAATGCGGTTTGGGAAATTCGTTCCGTTAACCAACGTTTTTAGAAACCTATTTCCGTTTACCTGAAGCGTTTCGCCATTTAGAAATGGGATTACGCGAGCGCTTAAGAGCAGCGCTTACACGCGGAAAAAGTGGAATGTAGCTTGCGTATTGAACTCACTAATAATGAAAAGCAACGAATTGGCACTTAATCATGCTTATGCAGAAAAAGTTGTCACGCGCTAAAAAGTTTACAAACCATTGCTGAGCTGGTGAAATCAATTTAGTTGATGTATTAAGATACCCTGGTGTGGTTGATAGCCAAAAATCAAGATCTCGACCAAATCGCAGAAGATTTATTAGCCGGCTTCGAGCAAATTTTTGGCTGAATTTATTGCAATGCGTGGACGTGAAGGGGCAAATCTTCAAACCTTGATTCAGCAACGTTTAGATACCATCAGCGAAATCGCCACCCGAGTACAAGCCCAAATGCCAAGCATTTTGCAATGGCAAAAAGATCGCCTACAACAACGGTTTGATGAGTTAAATTTACAGCTTGACCCACAACGCCTTGAACAAGAAATGGTGTTGACTGCTCAACGCCTTGATGTTGCTGAAGAGCTTGATCGCTTACAACTACATGTGAAAGAAACCATCAATCTTGAAAAAGGTGGTGCAATTGGCCGTAAATTAGATTTCATGATGCAAGAACTCAACCGTGAATCCAACACGCTTGCCTCAAAAATCTATCAATGCAGATGTGACTAACTCGCCGTAGAATTAAAAAGTATTGATTGAGCAAATGCGTGAACAAATTCAAAACCTTGAATAATTTTGTCACTTTGAAAACAGAAAGCTCAAACGCGGTTTGGGCTTTTTGCATTTTCTTCGTAAAATATGACCGCTTGTTTACCCAATTTTAGAGGAATAATGACCCAACAACCTTTAGCCCTGTTCTGTAATGGGCCCAACTGCTTCGGAAAAACCGATTTAGTGATTGCTTTGCGCCAACAACTGCCAGTTGAAGTAATTAGCGTAGATTCCGCTTTGATCTCATAAAGGCATGGATATCGGCACCGCAAAACCAACTCCGGCAGAATTAGCCTTAGCACCGCATCGTTTAATTGATATTCTTGATCCGAAAGAAAGTTATTCAGCGATGAATTTCCCGTGAAGATGCTTTAAAAAGAAATGGCGGAAATCAGTGCTAGCGGTCGTATTCCTTTATTGGTTGGAGGTACACTGCTTTATTACAAAGCATTGGCTTGAAGGGCTTTCGCCACTTCCTTCTGCCGATCCGATTATTCGCGCAGAAATTGAAGAAAAGCCGCTAAAATAGGGTGGGCGGGTATGCATCAAGAACTGTTAGCAATCGATCCTGTGGCGGGAGCCAGAATCAACCCTAACGACAGCCAGCGAATTAACCGCGCGTTGGAAGTGTTTATATTACTGGTAAAACCATAACCGAGATGACTGCGCGAAAAAAGGGAAGCTTTACCTACCGCCTGCCTGCAGTTTGCCATCGCCCCACAAGATCGTGCTATCTTGCATGAGCGGATTGCGCTACGCTTTCAAAAATGATGGATTTAGGGTTTTTGAAGAGGAGGTCAAGCGGTTATTTTTGCGTGAAGATTTGCATATTGACTTACCCTCTATCCGTTGTGTTGGCTACCGCCAAATGTGGGAATATTTACAAGGCGACATTTCTTTAGATGAAGCCATTATAAAAGGCATCTGCGCCACTCGTCAATTAGCAAAACGCCAAATTACTTGGCTGCGTGGTTGGAAAGATGAAATCACCTGGCTTGATAGCTTAAACCCAGAACAAGCAAAACTAACAATGATTGACAAAATAGAGAAAAGTTTACGTTAACTTTCCACTGATCCGACTTGTTACTATCTAAAAGTATGATAAGATTTCTATGCCTCAACTGTTAGTTAGGTTGTCTACAATTATAAAAAGGAAAAATCTAATGGCAAAAGGTCAATCTTTACAAGACCCATATTTAAATGCACTTCGCCGTGAGCGCATTCCTGTTTCTATTTACTTAGTAAATGGCATTAAATTACAAGGTCAAATTGAATCATTCGACCAATTCGTAATTTTATTAAAAATACGGTAAGCCAAATGGTTTATAAACACGCAATCTCAACGGTAGTTCCGGCACGTGCGGTTTCTCCATAATAACGGCCACACACAAACCCAGTATCAACACGTTGATTTAGCGCAAGAAAAACCTGTTACGGAATAATTTGATTATTTCTTCAATCTCAACTCAAACGACGTTACCAAGCGAGGACGAAAAATTCATCGCTTGGTTTTTCTGTTTCCTGAAAACAGTGAAAAACACACCCAACACAACTTGAAGAAAAAGACCGCGCCATTTTAGTGCATCTTTTCTCTCGCCTGAAAAAGATATCGAAAACCTAACTGAGTTTCAAACTCTTGCGCATTCCGCTGGTGTTGAAGTCTTGGCCACGCTTACGACAAGCCGCACACGCCACATGCCAAGTATTTTGTTGGCACATAGGGAAAGCCGAAGAAATTCAACAAGCGGTTGAAGCGTTATCTGCCAATTTAGTCTTAGTGAATCACGAACTCAGCCCTTCGCAAACCCGTAACTTATCTGCATTATGCGGCTGTCGCGTGGTTGATCGCACAGGGCTTATTTTGGATATTTTTGCACAACGAGCAGAAGCTATGAAGGAAATTGCAAGTTGAATTGGCGCAGTTAAAGCACCTCTCAACCCGATTAGTCCGCCGTTTGGGTAAGCAAGACCAACAAAAAGGGGGCTGTGGAGTTTACGCGGGCCTGGGGAAACACAATTAGAAACCGACCGTCGTTTTAATCAAAGTTCGCATTCAGCAACTTCAGCGCCGTTTAGAGAAGGTTAACCAGCAGCGTCATCAAAACCGTAAGACTCGCCAAAAAGCAGATATCCCAACCGTTTCATTGGTGGGCTATACAAATGCGGGGAAAATCCACCTTATTTAACACCCCTTACACAAGCAGATGTTTAGTGCTGCCGATCAACTGTTTGCAACACTCGATCCGACCTTACGCCGTTTACAACTGCCTGAAGTTGGTACCACGATTTTTGCAGATACAGTTGGCTTTTATTCGTAATCTGCCACATGATTTAGTTTCTGCCTTTAAATCCACATTGCACAGAAACGTGTGAAGCCACGCTACTCCTTCACGTTATTGATGCCGCAGATGCCCGTAAGCTAGAAAAATATTAGTGCAGTGAATCAAGTACTTGATGAAATTGGCGCGAATGAAGTCCCCATTTTGCAAGTCTATAACAAAAATTGATGCACTCCTGCGGTTTCGCCCTTTTATTGAGCGCGATGAAAATGGAAAACCAATCGCGGTTTATCTCAGTGCACAATCAGGGCTTGGCGTAGAGTTTACTTCACCAAGCGATTTGTGAGCGTCTTCGTAATACATTAGTCACTAAACAGATTTTTATTGCCGCCAACAAGCGGTCAAATTTACGCGCAGTTTTACCAACATCATTGTAGTAAGCAAGAACGTTTTAATGAATTTGGAGATAGGCTGCTGACAATCGAAGTCGATGAAATCAATGGCAAAAGTGGCTAAACAATATCCCCAATTAAGGGAATATTTAGAATTTGCACAATGGAAGCTTAGCACTTCTCGCTAAGTTTACCTCAATCCTCCCCTCTCAGCCAAAGAGGGGATCTTTCTTTTTCATACCAAAGACAAAGCAAAAAGCTATTTCTCGCCCTAGATTTTTCCAGCCCATATTGATAAAGTGCATTTTTCTTGTAACCAAAAAGTTTCTGCAACAATACCGGCTGCTTTTTTCAATGGCAGCTCTTGCAAAGTAAGGCCAATAATTTGACTGCTTGTGAAGAGAAATTCTGCGCTCTCATTTTCCGGCTTTCCTTCCACCACTAATACAATTTCTCCTTTGATGCGGTTACTATCCTCTTTTTAACCATAAGATTAACCCACCTAATCTATCGCCATGAATCGTTTCCCAAGTTTTGGTCAGCTCTCGTGCCATCACAATGATAGCGTTCCTCTCCAAAGATTGTTTGCATATCTGCAAACGTCTCTAAAAATTCGGTGGGTAGATTCATAAAAATTAAGGTGCGAGGCTCTTCGGCTAAAAGCTTCAAGCTTATCACAACGAGATTTTGATTTTGCCGGTAAGAACCCTTCAAAGCAGAAACGGTCTGATGCAATACCAGAAGCGTATAACGCAGTAATTGCTGCACAAGCACCGGGAATCGGCACAACCTGAATACCCGCTTGACGGCATGACGAACTAAATGAAAGCCTGGGTCACTAATTAGTGGCGTGCCTGCATCTGAAATCAGAGCAATATTTATACCTTGTTGGAGCTTTTCAACCAAAACAGCGGCTTTTTGCTGCTCATTATGATCATGTAAAAGCGAAGAAAGGCTTTTTAATGCCGTAATGACTTAATAATAGCCCGCTATGACGAGTGTCTTCAGCCGCAATTAAATCGACTGTTTCAAAAGTTTCTAATGCGCGCTGAGTAATATCGCCTAAGTTTCCAATGGGCGTGGCAACAATATACAATATGCCTTTTTGTTCGTTTTTCATTTGATTTTACATCGTTTGATAAGTAAGATTTGACATTATCTGAGCACATTGCTCAATGACACTAATCTTGGAGTTATATATGGCAACTATTTTAAAGACAGAAAATGAAAACTGTCTTTATGCCAACTGCACTTGCCCTACTTATTTCTGCTTGCGCTTCAGAAAATTTAGTTACGCAATCGATTAAAAATGAAGCGTATGCAAGTTCTGAATTTTATATTAACAAAGCTGATAGCGTAAAAAGATGAAGAAGATAAAATCACTTATCATCTTTTAGCTGTACGTAAATTGATTGAAGAAAATAAAGCAGAAGAAGCGCAAAACACTTTTGATGAATTAACAAATTCGCCTAAATTGATGGAAGCACTACAAAAAAATGAAGTGCAAAAAATGGAATATGCTTTAGTTTCTGCGCAATTATATGCTGCGCGTGGTAACAATGAGCAAGCGCAAACTTTATTAAGAAATCTACCGCTTGCACAATTAAGCCAAGTTCAAAATGCTACGTTTTTATCAAACGCAAGCGAACATTGCCGAAAACCAACGTGACCCAGTGGAAATTGTCCGCGCACGTTCAATGATGAATAACTATTTAACCGATAATAAAGCGCGTCAGGAAAAACAACGATACGATTTGGTCAACCTTAAGAAAAGGTAACCGTGCGACAATTGAACAGGCAAGCATTAAAGCTGGCGAAATTGAGTTCGCGGGTTGGATTGCACTCATTACTGCTTATAACCAAAACGTTAACAATCCTGCACAAATGCAGCAAGCCATGAATAACTGGCGTGCTCAATATCCAACACACAGTGCAACGAATTTACTGCCTTCTGAGTTACAAAAGCGTGAATAGCTATCAACAAAACTCAGCTTAATGATATTGCACTTTATTGCCATTAAGCGGAGAGGCTCAAGCCTTTAGGTCAAACTCACTAAAAGTGGTTTTGATGAAGCCAAAGGCGATAACCCAATTCGTATTCAAGTGTTAGATACTGATTCAGCTGATCCAGCTACCTTGGTTGAGCAAGCAAAACAAAACGGTGTAAATTTTAATTGTCGGCCCATTATTAAAAGACCGTATTGATAGCCTATTAGCAAGCCCCTGCAATCAATGGGGTAAATGTATTAGCGTTAAATGCGACACCAAATGCCAAAGCACTGTCGCAAAGTTTGCTACTATGCTCTATCGCCTGAAGCTGAAGCAAAAGCAGCAGCAGAAAAATGTTCCAAGACGGACAACGTAATGCATATGTTTCTGCGCCACAAGATGATTTCGGTCAAAGAGCTGCAGATGCCTTTACTACTCGCTGGCGCCAATTAACTCGGTAGCGATGCTGATGTGCGTTACTACAACAGCAGCGAAGATGCAACTGCAGGTATCCAAAGCACAAATGCAAGCCAAGGTGGTCTGTATTTTACTCGGTACCGCAGAACAAGTGTATGAAATCACAAGGTGTAGATTCTACGCCACTGAAAAGGCGTTTTTCGCAATTTACACTTCATCACGCAGTAATGCTCCAACTAATGGCGCAGACTATTACACAGCAATGGAAGGTGTAAATTCAGCGAAATTCCATTATTAGCAGATCCAAGTTCAGATGAATATCAAAAAGCTGCCACACTCACAGCGAGCGATTTCCAAAGAATGCGCTTATATGCTATGGGAGCAGATGCTTGGTTACTTTGCAACAAATTTAATGAAGTGAGCAAAATTCCAGGCTATCAAGTTTCTGGTTTAACTGGGAACTTAAGTGCGGGCAGAAACTGCCAAATTGAACGCTCACTGTCATGGATGCAATATCATAATGGCGCTGTGGAACAAGCTCGTTAATCAAACCAATCGACGGGCACAAGGCTCAATCTATGAGCAACAAGCCCGTCAATATTTAGAATCGCAAGGGCTAAAAATTTATTGAAGCCAATGCAACCTTTAAAATGTGGCGAATTAGATTTAGTCATGCAAGCGCAAGAAACGTTCGTCTTTGTCGAAGTTCGCCAACGTAAAAGTGCCAAATTCGGTTCTGCCGTGAAAGCATTGACTACCGTAAACAACAGAAATGGCAACAAGCTGCAAATTTATGGCTGATGAAACACCATCAACAAAAGCTCAGAAACCGCTAACTGCCGTTTTGATGTTGTTGCATTTGAAGGCAACCAACCACCGCTTTGGATTCCTAATTTCCTTGGCTAATTATTTATTTGTTGAGCAGGCTGATATGTTAGAAAAATTCAAGCGCAGTTTAACGAAAAGTATCCAAACTCAAATTCAAATGGCAAAATGAAATGCCACCAATTTTTGAATGAGTGCGCGCAACGCATTGTGCAATGCCTACTTAGTGATAACAAAATTATTGTTTGCGGACATGGGCGTTCTTATATCAATGCACAACTATTAGTAAGCTATCTTCTGCATCGTTATCAACTGGCTCGACCAAGCTTTTGCCGCGCAATTATTACATTTTGACGGCGTGCTTGCTGGCGTCATGGTTGAAGAAAAATGAACTCGCACATCTTTATAGCAAACAGCTGCAAGCTATTGGTAAAGAAGGCGATCTTTTTCATTACTTTCTCGCCTTCAGGCAATGAACAAGCGGTCTTAAATGCGAGCCATGCTGCAAAAAAATATTGGCGATGAATATTTTGGCATTTAGCAGTAGCCGAAACGATCATACTAAAGGCCTACTTGATGATCACGATTTAGAGATCATCATTCCTTCACATAATGAGGCAAGAATTCTAGAAAGCCACCAATTTTGCGTCAATTTACTCGGTGAGCTGATTGATAGCCTACTTTTTCCTAAAAAAATAAACAGGAGTATTTATGTCTATGTTAAAACGACTCTCAACCCTTTATTTTAACTGGTGTATCCCTTCTTGGCTTTACAAGGCTGTTTGGCTACAGCTGTTGTAACCAGTGCAGCTGTTGCGACCAAAGCTGCAACAGATCCTCGTTCAGCTGGTACACAAATTGATGATGAAATTTTAGAAGAACGTGTTGCTCATACCTTAACAAAGACGGGCAACTCAAAGAAGAAGCACGTATCAACGTCGTGGCTTATAACGGTAAAATCTTGTTAATTGGTCAAGCGCCAAATCACTCAACTATCGAAAGCGCTAAAAATCTTGCAGCAGGTGTGAATGGTGTAAATGATGTTTATAACGAAATCCGTGTTGGTGAAAAATCAATGTCAGCCAGATTTCTGTTGATAGTTATATCACTAGCGTAATTAAGTCTAAATTATTGGTTAATTCAGAAGTGAAACCACTGAAGTAAAAGTCATTACTGAAAATGGCGAAGTGTTCTTAATGGGTAAACTTGATGCCCAACAAGCAGATGCCGCAGCAGAAGTTGCCCGCAATGTTAGTGGTGTGACAAAAAGTGATTAAAGTCATTACTTATGCCCAATAGAGAGCAATATGGCTGCGCATTTTTTTATGAATATTTAGAATTTAATAGCGAAGAAGATCGTGAAAAATCAGTTAGATGTGTATGTTGGCGTACAACTTAGTGCTGAAACGGAAGCCGTGATTAAAAGCAATTTCATCACCCAGCCACTATCTTGTGATGGCAGAACCTTTCTGCCCAGATTGTGTAGAGGTAGTGGCCTATTTCCAACGTGCATGGCAAAGCTTAATCCTAATATTCATGTCAGTTATGTCTCGCGTAAAGAGAAGAAAGAACGCAAACATTACGATAGCGAAGCGCAGCAACAAGTTGTCATGGCAGAGGAAAAATCCCAAGTATTTTCCGCCTCAAATGGAGAGGAAACCACCTTGGTGCTGGAGTGAATTTCCTGCCAGCATTCAAGCTTAAAATGGCTAAGGAACCCGAGCAGCGAGAAGCTATCCGAGCGGATTTCCGTATGGGGAAAAATTAGGGCATCTGATTGAAGCAGATTTGCGAGCGATATTCACACAAAATCAAACATCATAAAAGAAATCGGCGTAAAAACTTTCAACAGTTTTACGCCGATTTTGCAAGCGGTCAAATTTTAAGACTGCTTTTACCAAACCAATTCGCCCTTTTGTTTTAAAAAGCCAAAGTTGGTAAAGATTCACACCAACTAAGAAGGCATTAAGCAATGCCACAGGATAAGCTGTGATAATCAATGAATAAATCACAAACAATGTTGCACCTAGCGCATTGATAGCGCGTAAACGAGCCATTGATTTACATAAAAAAATGATACTGCCACTAAAAAGTTGCAATATAACCTAACAATTCAATACTAAATGGAACACTATTCATATTCTCTTCCTCAAAAAGTAATATTTTCTTTATAAAGACATCATAAAGGATTTTTTTCTTTAGAGAAAAAGGGTGAAATTTTAAGCAACCGATTGCCACTAAAAATAATTTGATTCCCCTCAAAAAGAAAAATATAGAAAATAGCACGTTTTTAATTCTTTGCCTGCATTTTGGCAAAAACAGTCATTAATATGATCATTCACCAAGCCCATTGATTGCATAAACGCATAACACGTCGTTTCACCAACAAAGACAAATCCCCGCTTTTTCAATGCCTTAGAAAGTGCTTTGGAAGTTTCTGTTTTAGCAGGTACGCATGAAAGATTCGGTACATTGTTGATCTGTGGCTTTACCACCGACAAAATGACCAAATAAATTGGCTAAAATCTTCACCCTTCTCTCGCATAGCTAAATAAGCTCTGGCATTTTTAACAATGGCTTCAAGCTTTTTTTCGATGACGAATTAGCCCAGCATTTGCCATCAACAAATCAATATCAATCTCTGTCATTTGCGCAATTTTTGCTAGGGTCAAATTGAAAAATGCGGCACGATAGGCTTCGCGTTTTTTCAATACGGTAATCCAAGAAAGCCCCGCTTGCTGACCTTCTAAACATATTTTTTTCAAATAATTTAAGCGAATCAAACTGAGGTTTTGCCCCATTCTTCATCATGGTAGTGGATATAAACATCACTCTCACCCACCCAACCACAACGGGTTAAATGTGTTGTCATTTGCAAATTCCTTTCAAAAAATAACCGCTTGTCAGTTAACAAGCGGTTAGTAATTTTAACGTTTTGGTAAGTAGCGAGCTGGTCAACTGACTTCCCTTTGTAACGAATCTCAAAGTGAAGTTTGTTGGTGTTAGTTCCTGTGCTACCCATTTTTACCAATGGTTTGTCCAGCTTTTTACAGTCTCTTGCTCATCTACGCTAATACTATCGTTATGAGCATAAGCACTTAGAAGTCATCGCTATGTTTAATGATAATTAAGTTACCGTAGCCTTCTAATGCATTACCGGCGTAAACAACTTTACCATTTGCAGCAGCTTTTAACCTCTTGGCCTTTATTACCAGCAATATCAATACCTTTATTACCACCTTCTGATGCAGAGAAGCCTTAGTACACGACCTGCAGTCGGCCATTGCCATGCAAAAGAGGAAGCTGGCGCATTCGGTGCTGGCTTACTATATGTGCTGCCCTGATGTAGCAGTACCTGCCGTTGCCACAATACCTGTATTCGTTGCCGTACTAGAAGTACTTGCGGTTTGAATTTGTGCAGGATTCCCCACGAAGCATCGAATACCGCCATTCGCAACCGGCGCTGTATCCGCTGAACCTGCGCTTGCTTTCACAGGGCCTGTAATATCACCTTCTGAAGAATAAATGGTACCATTTGCGCCTTGTTGATAAGTTACTTGTGGTTTAACTGGTACAGTGACAGTTTCTTCAACCGTGATAGTTTCAGTGCCTGATTTACCTGTTTTTTTAATTTTTTTGTCCAACGCTTAATTGATAAGGCTCACTCATGCCGTTAAGTGCCGCTAATTCTTTTGACATCCTTACCAATAATATAAGCAATTAAGAACATAGTATCGCCTTTTACGAACGGTATAAGTTGAGCCGTCGTAGAAGCCTTTTTGATTTGGCTATATACTGGTGCATTATTCGAATCGCGCGGAATATCAAAAATTTTGGTCAACTTTTTCTGTACAGTTTTTGTACGCTTTACCGTTTTAGTTGTCGTGGTCGGTTGCGCTGGCTGTTCTGTAATCACAGGGTTCACAACATTAGGTTGTGTTGCTGTTGTCGGGGTAACAGGTGTTAATGGCGCACTACTCGGTTGAATATCTGATTGCCAACCATAAGTGGTACCACTCGTTCCCTCTACAGGGTTGGCAAACTTGGGCTTAAGACATTACTATCTTTAGCATTTTCAACCGGTGCTGGTGAGTTTGCTGAACATGCCGTTAGAATGCTGGCAACAAGCGGTAATAAAATAAATCTTTTTGCATGCGAAACCCTACTATTTCATTGATGAAGGCATTGATGCCGGCTGAATCCCTGCATCCCAACCATAACTACCTGCTTGTGCGCCAGAACCATCAACTGGTTGCATTAAGCCTGGGCTTAATTCATTTGGATCAGCTTGTTTTGGCGCTTCTGCCTGGCAAGCGCTTAACGCGATTGCCATCACAGCTAAGCTTAATGATGTTTTTCATTTAGCCCCCATTAACGCACACGTAAAGATTGACCAACTTTGAGTTTGGTCGAAGTGCTAATCCCATTTAATTGCGCAATTTGATTGGCTGAAGAACCAGATAAGAAAGAAATTAAATATAGCGTATCTTGTGAACCGACAGTGTAAGTACTATCTGTATAGCAACCTTTCGTCATTTGGGCATAGACAGGTGTACCATCTGCATTACGAACCACTTGGCAATTACCTACAGTTTCGGTATTAGCGCCATAGCTAGTTGGTGCTGCAACTGGTGCAGTACTTGGCGCACGCGTTGTTGCAACTGGCGCGCTTGCACCATAAGTTGGTGTACTGACTGGTTGATTCATTGAAGAAGGCATTGCTGTTGGCGTAATATCACCAGATTGCCATCCACCATTATTCATATTGGCTGAACCTACCGCATTCTCAACTACTGCACCAGTGTCAGATTCAGAGGTGTTACTGTTGGTACAGCCTACCAATGCAAAAAGCCGCAACTAACGGCAGTAAAAAGATGATTTTTCATAAGGTATCCTTTTTATTTTAATAATTGATAGATAATGTAGCGACCACGGCAACGGCAACCGTTCCCCCAGCCAATCAATTCAATTGAGCGACGAATTTTATCCGCATATTTTTCTCCGCCCCAAGCAGACAATTTTTGCCACAAGAAAGAAGCGAGCGAATGAGAAATTGCAGCAGTAATTACAAATGGGAAAAATGCCATTTGCATCACACCTGCACAAATCGTAAATACTTTATATGGAATTGGGGAAAAACCCGCTAAAAAACAATCCATACGCCCCAAGTTTTAAAACCATTCCATCGCCTGTTCAAAATGGGCTTGCATGCCCCAGCTACTGATGAGATCTTTTACCCAATCAAAGGCAAAATAACCATGCCATAGCCGATTACGCCACCCACAACTGAAGCAACTGCTGCATAAATAGCATATTTGGTTGCATGATGGGGTTTGCTCATCGCCATTGGAATTAACATCACATCGGGCGGAATAGGAAAAGAAAATTGCCTCAATAAAGCTGACAAAACTCAACCAATACGCGGCATATTTATGCTTTGACCACGCAATGATTTTATCGTAAATCGTCCCAAATAAATTCATTCTTTTTACTACTTACATGATAATATTCGAAAGGTAAGATTATACTGGATCCAATTAGTTCTGTATAATCTGATCTTTTATTTTCTTTTTACCTACAAGCGGTCAAATTTATTAGGTGTTTTACAAAGTAGATAGGTAACAAAAATCACCAGAGGCAGCCTATATTTTCAACGTTTTGAAAAACTTATTTTTCTGACATTTTTAAAAAAATTTAAAATTCTTTTTGAACTTTCTAAAAACACTCTGTCAGACATTACGATGGTAGGAAACTGTCATCGGAAAATTTTATTCATTATGTAGATCCAAAAGAGCTAGGGTAACACCTAGCTCTTTTATCTGCCGAAAATGAATGAAAATCGATTAGTAACCTTTAGCCTCAAGATTTGGTAAAAAGTTTGTGTTTTTAACCGCTTGACGACCGTTTCTATCTCTCCATCAGCCTTTAATCCTAACTCCCGCCAACCAGGCGCAAGTAAATCTAAGGTAAAATTCATCACAGTTTGGTTTAAATTGAATACAGGTCGAAGGCGTAGCTAATACTGAATACCATGCCAACTGCTATCCACAGTTTGATGAATATGCCCATGTAAAATGGCTTTAATTTGTTTGAAGGGGGCTAATACTTCAGCAAAATGTTCCCTGTTTTGCAGGCAATGCTGATTCTAACCATGCACAATGCGTAGGAAGAAGATTATGATGCAATGCAATTAAACAAAAATCTTTCAGGATACTCAGCTAGTTTAGCCTCTAGCCAAATCAACTGTTCTTTGGAAAGATACCCCTTGGGCAACCACTTACTTGACTATTTAATAATAAAAATTTGCCAATGTTTACCCGCTAAAAATTTGTTTTTTTCAGCACAAATATAAGGGTATGGTGCCAATTTATGTGCATTTGGGGCTGTTCATCATGATTACCTTTCTAGCCAAAAACGGGAGATGCTAAAGGCTGTACCATTTGAGCAAAATAATCATAACCTTCAACTTGAGAATCCTGAATCAAATCTCCCGTAGCTAATACCGGATCAAAAATGTGGCTGAGGTTCAGCCATTACCCTCATCTAACACTGCTTGAAAACTGGCTTGCGTGTTAATCCCTAATAATTTCGCTTGAGGATCGGAAAAATAAATGCATGTCGGTTAATTGTAACAACCGAATTTCCGTTGCCTCTTTTTCAATTCATAAACCTGTTGCATTCCATTCCCCCAAAAAACGCGTCTACTTTTACGCGTTTTTGAAAAGGCAAAATCAGTAGGCAATGTTTGAAAATGCGAACTGTGCCACATTTTTTTCTTGGAAAAAGATGGAAAAATTAAAGGATTTTATACCTATTTATTATTACGATATTTTTGGTAGTTCAATTCAAGCCATTGTAGAAACCAATTACCGCAATCACGTTATCAATTTTGCCTTCGACTACCCATTGATAAGCCTGCTCACGGCCCACAACATGAACCAAAAATATCTTCATTTTTCTTCTTCTAAACCATAAATGCCACCAACTTGGCTACTATCAACCAAACCCTAAGAAAAGATGCAAACGTTCTAATTGACCACCTGGGCTATCCCAAACACTCAAAGCATGTTCAACATTTGAAACACTCAGCCCTGGCTTCTTCTTGCGCTTCTCGAATCGCAACCTCTGCTGGGGATTCTGCCCCTTTATCAATCATGCCTGCGACTAATTCAAGTAACCATGGCGAACGATCTGAGTCTGGGCAAATATGCCCCAATGCGTACTTGTTCAACTAACACAACATTATCTAATACTGGGATCATAAGCAATCAGTGCCGCAGCCGCGCCTTTTTACTAATAACTCACGGACAACTTCACCACTGATCCCGCCATTAAATAACTTGTGTTTAAAGTGAATTCAGTTCAAAATGACCTTTATAAACGGTTTCTTCTTTTAAAAATCGTTAAATCTTGATGCGAAAATTGTAGAATTTGACTCATTTGATTTGCTCCTAAAACGGATTAACTTGATAAACAAGCGGTTGAATTTGATCGATTTTTGCCAATCACCCTGTCCACTGCCATAAATTAGGTTTCGTTTTTCTAATGGAAAAAGTTTGCACAAAAATAAGCTAAAAAGAACGGCAATTGATGATAAAAATGTAAACACCCTTTTTGGGCAATGACTAGAAAACAGTTGCTGACTTTTCAGGCAAATGACGCACTTCATTAAGAGCCATAATGCCAACACCTTGGGCTTCAAAATCGCCTCGTGCAAGCACCAACTTAAATAAAACCGCGAAGCAAATCTGGTAATGGATGCTTTTGCAGGCTCTAATAATGCCAAGCATTCTGCCTCATCCGCATAATGGCGTAATAGCGCCTCAAATCGCCGGACTTTTTGCGGATGTTCAATATCAATCCCAACTATAGTTTTTCGGATGTGATTTAGACAGCACCACCGCCACCCACTCGCCCTGAATGGCTAATATTAAAATCAACCCTATCCAGCATGATATATGGACGACCGTTAGCTTCTCGCTGAATTTGCGTGAAATTAACCGCCTCAATACCTTTGTCGCTTGCCTAGCTCTGTTAATAAGAAATGTGCCATTCGGCGACTTCTTCCAACGCTGCCATAAACGAGGTAATGCATCTTCGGAAGGAGGCGGTGTTGAAAGTGAAAATCATTCGGCAAAGGCGCATCACAATGCGCGAAACACACTTCAATCATCGCTTAAACGCCAATGTCAGTACGCCAGCAGCAACTAAACCAATGCCAACCCAATCTTGCCTGCTCGGTCTTTCACCTATTACAGCAAAAATTGTCACTAAAAACCAGGCTAAATTTATCAATCGGGGCAACTTGTGAGGCATTTCCATCTGTAACGCTTTAAAAATAGGCCAGCCAAGATAACCCCTGTTGCTAAACCAGATAAAAATTAAAAATAGCCAGTTTTTACCATTTTAGTGAGCCAAGTGGCTGCCATTTGTGGGTATAGGTTAAAAATAAAGCCAATGCTGCAATAATGACTAAAGTACGAATAAAGGTAGCGAAATCTGAATCTATCCCATTTAAACCAACCTTAGCAAAAATTGCAGTTAAAGCTGCAAAAAAATGCGGATGCGATTGCCCAATAAAGCCACCATTTGCCATTTTTTTCTCTCTTTTTACCATTTGACTTTACATTAGTTTACTCAAAAATTGAATCGCAAAATACTTTTTTTATTTTTAAGGCAGAAATGTTATAAGCATAGGGATTATAAATAAGGAGTAAAAATGCAACAAACAATGAATAAATTACAAAGGCAAATTAAACATTTTGTGCAGTTAGAATCTGCTGGGGAATTCTGCTATTAGCCGCTGCCATTCTTGCAATGTTGGTAGCAAACTCACCGCTTGCAGAGAACCATTTTAATTTCTTACAAACCCACTTCACGATTAAATTTGGTGATTTTTGGGATTGATAAGCCTATTTTTAATGTGGATTAACGATGGCCCTAATGGCGGTGTTTTTTTCATTTTAGTTGGGCTTGAAGTAAAAACGAGAAATGTTTGAAGGCTCACTTTCAGCGTGCAGAAATCTATTTTTCCAGCATTAGCTGCTATCGGTGGATGATTGTACCGGCCTTGGTTTATCTATTTATTAACCATCAGCATCCAGAATTTAAAGATGGTTGGGCAATTCCAATGGCAACTGATATTGCATTTGCTGTGGGTATTGTTGCGCTATTAAGCAAACAAGTGCCACCTGCATTAAAAAAATGTTCTTACTTGCCTTAGCAATTATTGATGACCTAGGGGCTATCGTAGTGATTGCGATTTTCTTCTCGCATGAAAATGAGTGTTTCAGCCCTTACCATCGCAAGCTTAGCGATTATTGCGCTGTTTGTGATGAACCGCTTTAAAGTGATTGGCTTACTTAACTATGCCATCGTCGGTTCAATTCTTTGGGTGTCAGTGTTGAAATCAGGTGTACACGCAACATTAGCAGGGGTCATTATCGGTTTTGCGATCCCATTAAAGGGAAAAATGGTGAAAACTCCGCTTACCACCTTGAACATATTCTTGCGCCATGGTGTACCTTCTTAATTCTGCCACTATTTGCATTCTCAAATGCAGGCGTTTTCATTAGAAGGCATGAGTTTCAATGACCTTACTTACCATTACCATTAGGCGTTGCGTTAGGTTTATTACTGGGTAAAACCAATTGGCGTATTCCTATTTAGTTATGTTTCAGTGTTATTCCGCATTGCGAAATTACCGGAAGGCGTTAACTTTAAACATATTTTTGCCATCTCCGTCCTATGCGGTATCGGTTTTTACTATGTCGATGTTTATTGCAGGTCTCGCCTTCGGTGGAGAAAATGCCAACCATGCATTACTCCCAATATCTCGCTTAGGGATTTTACTTGGTACGCTAGGTTCGGCTGTAATTGGTTATATCTTATTAAAAAGTGGTAACAAAACCTACTGCGCAAGCGGTCTAATTTAAAGCAGAATTTGCAACACAATATAAAAAGCGTTGTCGTGTTAAACGGCAACGCTTTTTGTTTTTATTTGTCTCCCAGCAAATGATCGCTTTTTATAAGTCAGTATAGATGCTCGCTAAATCTTGCTGACTTAACGAGGTTTGGTTCGCTTCACTCAAAGGTTTTCGCAGCTTTTTCAATCAGTGGTGAACGTTTGTTAGCTTTTTTTCTAACTCATCCACAGCCAAGTTTAAGTCCTTAGTGATATGTTTTAGCATAAAAACTGGCGGGAATTCTCCACTTTCATACATCGCAATTTTGCTTTTGGAACATTAGTGAATTCATGGCGCCATTGGCAATGGTGTCAATAATATCCGCTTGATTGATACCAAATTGCTCAGCAAAAACAAGCGCTTCTGCATAGGCTTCATTAAAGATACCTAATAACGCATTCACAGCTAATTTCACACCGCCCGCTTTTGCCCACGTCTCCGTAATGATAAACTTTGCCACTAAATGCGTTAAAAAGTGGCACAAGTTGGTCAAAAATGGCTTTTATCACCTGCACCGAGTACTCAATAATTTACCGGCTTCTGCAACTTTATTTGAGCCAGAAACTGGCGCTTCAATAAAATGTACTTGGTGTGATTTTTAGCTGTGCTTCAATCAATTGATTCTGCGTTGGCGAAACGGTAGACATATTCACAACCACTTTGCCTTTTAACGCAGCAAGTACTGCCGGGGTTAATAAACTTTCAATCGCTGGATAATCAGAGACCATTAGGAAAAAAGAACATCGTTATTTTTGCGCAACTGTTTCTACATTCGGCGCCATAGCGCACCTTTTTCTACTACCGCTTGTGCCTTTTCAGGGCTGCGGTTATACACTTCTACCGCAAAACCTCGCATGGAGCAAAATGGCCTACCATTGGTGAGCCCATTTGTCCTAAAACCGACCCAAGCTACTTTTTGTATTAAATGTTTGCATATTCACGCCTCAATGTCGTTTAAAAAGTGCCTCTAGTTTAGCGACTTTCTTTCAGAAATACCGTGAAGCAGATCACAAAAGTAATTAAATTTCACATTTATTTAACAAATTATAAGCGTGAAGCTAACAACCTTCGTAATCTGGAATTTCCACCTCAATTGGCTGTTCAAAAGCGATGAAGCCAATAAGCAATCTGCTGTACTTGGCGTAATTGCAACGGGAATATTCCAGACTGTTGCAATTCTCATTAACGCTTTTTACATCCGGATCGTGCGGTGCCGCATTCATCGGATCCCAAAAGAAAATGAGAACATCAATTTTCTTTTTCCGCAATTAACCCACCAAGCTGTTGGTCTCCCCATTGGGCCACTTAATAATGGCGTAATGGCTAAGCCTGTTTCGCGTGCAAGCAAATGCCCTGTTGTACCCTGTTGCATAAAAGCTGATGTTGAGAAAGCGCATCTTGGTGTTTTTCACCCAATCTAATAAAAGTTTGTTTACAGTGGTCGTGAGCCACAAGCGCGATTTGTTTTTGATTTGGAATGACCCTGAATTGTCGTTTGCATATAGCCTCCTTTTGCAAAAATTTTTAAGCAAATCATACCGCTTATTTGCAGATGTTGCATTGACTAATTAAAAGGGAATAGCTACAATCAAGCAGATTTTACTCTAAGATAAAGGATTCCATTTTTCATGAACTTATACAACATCAAACATCCTGAAGAGCAAAGTAAACTTCGCCTAAAAGCCGTGCGTCAAGGTTTAGGGAAAGATCAAGGCTTATTCTTTCCTGAAGTTTTACCTAAATTAAATAACATTGATGAACTACTTGCGCTACCATTAGTTGAACGCAGCCAGAAAAATTCTTTCTGCAATTATCGGTGAAGAAATTCCAGAAGCAACTTTTAAAATAGCATGGTAAAAATGCGTTTACGTTCCCAGCACCACTTGCGCAAGTCTCTGATAGTATTTATGCGTTAGAATTATTTCACGGCCCAACATTAGCATTTAAAAGATTTCGGTGGCCGTTTTATGGCACAAGCGTTAAGTGCTGTGCGTGGTGATGGCAAAATTACCATTTTAACCGCTACCTCTGGCGATACTGGCGCAGCAGTTGCGCATGCATTCTATGGTCTAGAAAATATCAATGTCGTGATTTTATATCCGAAAGGTAAAAATCAGCCCGCTTTCAAGAAAAATTGTTCTGCACATTAGGCGGTAACATTCGCACAGTGGCAATCAATGGTGACTTTTGATGCGTGCCAAGCATTAGTGAAAACAAGCTTTCGATGATGCAGAATTACGTCAAGCGATTGGTTTTGAACTCAGCCAACTCTATCAATATCAGCCGTTTATTAGCGCAAATCTGCTACTACTTCGAGGCATTTGCATCAGTTACCAAAAAGAAAAAACGTTCAGAGGTTGTTGTGTCAGTTCCAAGTGGTAACTTCGGTAACTTAACTGCGGGGTTAATTGCGAAAAACATTAGGGTTTACCAATTAAACGTTTTTATCGCTTCAACCAACGCAAATGACACCGTACCGCGTTATTTAAAAATCAGGCGAATGGTCACCAAATGCCACTGTTGCGACTCTTTTCAAATGCGATGGATGTAAGCCGTCCAAATAACTGGCCACGCGTAGAAGAATTATTTAAACGTAACGGTTAGGGCATTAAGCGAGTTAGGTTCAGATTCGCTTAGCGATGCAGAAACCGAAGCAACCTTAAAAGCAATGTATGCTGAAAAATTATTTATGCGAACCACATGGTGCGATTGCTTACCAAGTGTTAAAAGACTCAACTTCAAGCAGGTGAAACAGGTATTTTTCCTTTGCACAGCACTATCCGGCAAAAATTCAAAGAGTCGGTTGAACGCATTTTAGCGTTAGATTTACCACTGCTCTGAAGCATTAGATAAACACAATAAATTGCCACTGTTATCTGATGAAATGGATAACGACTTCGCGCAATTACGTGCTTATCTTTTTAAAAATAATCTAAAATAGAAATAGCCCCAACATTGGGGCTATTTTCATACCGACAAGCGGTCAAATTTAATCAATCTTTTTGCAACTACTTTTAAGTTTGTCAGACAAGCCTGTTTCACTTGATTCAACAACGCTTCATAGTCTGTTGTTTTTAAACCAACGGCACCTAAAAAGTGCATATCCACTTCAATACCGCAAAAAATTAAATAGTCCATTACCTAATGTGTGATCAATCGATTGTAAAAAGCCTTTTTCGGCATATTTTTGATTGCTATTACCCATAGTCACAAATTGCTGAATCTTCTTTCCTTTAAGCAGACCTATCGTTTCATTTTTCCCATTTTCATAGGCAAATCCATACGTTAATACGCGGTCTAAATAGCCTTTTTAAAAATCGCTGGAAAACCCATCCACCAAAGGGGATAAATTAACGTGATTAGATCGGCTTTTTTCCAAAAAAATTTTGTTCAATAGCCATATCTGCTGCTAACTTTCCACTGAAAGTCTCCACGCTTCTTGCCAATCTAAAAATTGGGTTAAAATTGAGTTCAAATAAGTTACGCACATGAACTTCATGCCCTTTACTTGCTGTAATAACGCTTTCAAAATCGCATGGTTAAAACTCTGCGCATTAGGATGTGCATAAATACCAATGGTTCATGTTATTGCCTTATTATAATGATGTTAAATGTTTGTTACTACCATATTAAAAAGAGTAAGAGTTTATCACCATTTTTGCCACAATACCTTGATACCTATCAATTAAAGTGCAAATTTTGTCACAAATACCCCGTTTGAGTGATTAAGTAAACAACAAAAACAGGGATAATTCCATACCATTTTTACTTGCTGTTGAAAGAGGCAAAACTTGTCTGAACATACTGGTCCGTCGCTTTCTCGTCGCGGTTTTTTTACGTGGACAATTTCTAACACGCTAAAAAGCGAACAAGTAACTTTACAAGGTCACTGAAGCTATTCGTCCACCTTTGGGGCAAATTTAGCAAATTTTCTTGAAAAATGTACCGCTTGTGGACGTTGTGTTGAGGTTTGTGAGACCAAGATTATCAAGCAAGGTGTTGGGGCTACCCTGAAATCGATTTTTACTCGCGGAGAGTGTACCTTTTGTACCGAATGCGTTAAAGCTTGTCCTGAAGACGTTTTTCCTCACTCGATGAACCTGCTTGGTTACATAAAATTGAAATCTTAGATCAATGCTTACTAAAACAGCGGATTGAATGTCGTTCTTGTGGAGATTACTGCCCTGAACGGGCTATTCGTTTTCGACCGACATTAGGCGGGATCGCAACCCTACAACTGGATTTAACCGCTTGTAATGGTTGCGGGCATGTTTAAACATCTGCCCAACCAAAGCGATTAGAATTATTAATTTTTGAAGTCAATAACAATGAGTCAATTTAACGAAAAAGTGAAAAACTGGTATGTTTGTAGCATTGTCGTACAAGCTAGACCAGAAAAACTCAGCTAAGTCAAAAGCAGCTATTTTAGCCATTCCAACAG
>BNJT01000584.1_pt1 | contig 44639 bp, 66 predicted proteins | sample 8540491 | NCBI WGS metagenome assembly BNJT01 (sample SAMD00202455, study PRJDB9452) | human saliva metagenome | host: Homo sapiens | reverse complement strand
GAATAAGGTTAATCTTCAATGATCAGTCAGAGACTGGGAAAAAAACTTAATTTTAGTAGAAAAATAAAAAGATCTTTCTACTACAAAACGCATATTATCAAGGTTTTTCAAGACCTGATAATATGCGTTTTCTGATTTTAAAGACTTTTTAGCGCAGATTCGTTCTTCGTCTAAATAGTTGCATTTTTCTAAACCTAAAACTTTATTTCATGTGAAATATTTTACAAAAAAAGAGTATAATACCTTTATAAAGTTGCTTTTACTAGGAGGTTCCCACTTTATGCTTAGAAGATTTATAACAAAGAAACACCTCATTCTCTATTTTTTATCAATTATCATCACCTGGCTTGAAGCGATTATCACACCTGCCCTCGTTCAGAATATAGTGGCTAGTTTTACGAATCAGGACCTCGAATTACTCTGGAAAGTTCTAATCTTGGGAATTTTAGGCAATCTCATCCTGCTTATCGGGTTGGCTGGCAAAAGATACTACTACGCCCGTCTCATAACCGATTTCAAATTTGGCCTTAAAAGTGCCATCTTTCATCAGTTTTTAAACAGTTATGCCATTGCTGAGCAAGACCTTCTGTCTGATTTGGAAAATGACGTCAAGCAACTAGAGACAAGCTATATTGAGCCTACTGTGATTATTATTTCTTCCATTGGATTTACCAGCGTTTCGGTCTCTTATGCCTTGTGGACAAACTTCTATCTAGGACTCATTTTTATCCTTTTTTACTCTCTCCCAGTCCTTTGTAGCTCCATCGGTGCCAAACGCTTAGATAGTCTCTCCGAGGCTCGTTCAAAAATCAATCAAAGCTATCTAACAACTTTGACAAGCTTCATCAGTGGGAGCCAACAAATCCGCCATTATCACGGGCAAACTTTCTTTTTCAATCGTTTTTCTGGTCAGCTACAACATAATCTTGATGCAGAAATAAACTATGAGAAACAGCGCACTGTCAATAGTCTCCTCATCAATAGTATTGACGCCTTTTGTTCCGTCGCTCCCATTGTCATCGGTGGTTTTATGACCTACTATGGCCACCTCAGCGCAGCCAGTTTTGTAGCTATTTATCTCGTATCTCACAATATCGGTTATCAATTTCAAGAACTAGCTTATTTTAACAACACTCGTAAATCCACCACCTATCTCTGTAAGAAATATCAAAAGCTTCTTAGTCAGGCAAAGCATAACTTTACCAAGCCTATTCCAGACGTCTATCCTATCCAAGTGGAGAATCTCTCTTTGGAGATCGAACAGCAAGTGATTTTAGCACCTCTCTCACTTAGTATCAAGCAAGGAGAAAAAATTGCCATCATCGGCGAGAGTGGCACTGGCAAAACCACTCTCCTGAATATTATCCATGGAGATCAAAACCCTACGAGTGGACATATTAGCTTTGCTAGACAAATTCTTAGTCGGGAAGAGATCACCAGCATTAGTTCTTACATCCTCCAATCTAGTCATTATTTTGATGATTTATCACTAACTGACAATATCACCCTGGGCTCCGTCATAGACCAGACTAGATTGGATAAGATCCTGAGACAGACTGGTTTAGAGGATTTGAAGCATAGAACGCTCAGCAATGATAGTCTATCTGGCGTCGAGAAACAACGCATAGAAATAGCTCGCGCCCTCTATCACAATAGCCAACTTATCTTAGCCGATGAGATTAAGGCCAATCTTGACTTGGAAAATAGTCGAAAAATCAGCGATCTCCTCTTTTCTATGCCACAGACTGTTATTGAAGTTATTCACCATTATACAGAAGAAGATCTAAAACGCTACGACCAGGTCATAAGATTGACTAAATAAAACGAAAAACATAAAGTGCTTTCGCATCCATAGAAAAAAACCAAGGAAATCAAAAATCCTTGGTTTTTAACTCAAAATCAAATTAGCTACAATAGGACTGACAAATACGTAGAGAATACCTGTAACACCGATGGCTAGTCCTCCCATAGCACCTGCAACTGGTCCATAACGAAAGGCCGTTCCAGTTCCAACAGCGTGACCTGTTCCACCCAGGGCTAGCCCAACAGCAACTGGATCATCTATTTTTAGCCATTTTAGAAGTGTTGGTCCGATAACACTGGTCAAAATACCAGTCGCTACAACAACTACTAGGGTCACGGTTGTCAAGCCCTGCAACTTTTCTGTAATTCCCTACTGCCATAGCGGTCGTTACTGACTTAGGAAAGAGGGAAATAGCTAGGAAAAAAGTCCATGCCAAAGATTTTTGCGACTAGAGCTGTAAAAGTGGTATTGACGATGACAGCTAGAAAGCTACCCAGCAAAATACTTCTGACATGATGCTTCATCAAGTGGAAACTCTTATAGAGGGGAATTCCTAGAGCCACTGTTGAAGGAACAATCAAGTTATTAAGATAAACCCCACCTTGGTAGTAGTCTTGGTAGGAAATACCAGTCACCTTTAGAAAGATGATAATAAAAATAGCTGACAGCAACAAGGGAGTCGTTAAGGGATGAGGATAGCGTCTGAAAATCATCATTCCCCCAAGATAGGCTAAGATGGATAAAGCAACCCCAAATAGGGGATTAGATACAAATTCGCTCATTTGGCACCTCTTTCTTCGTAGTCACCTTCATAGCGTTTTTTGATAAATTGAACCACAAGCGCAATAAAGATGATATTAATCACTGCTGCAAAAAAGACAATCAAAACAATGGGCAGAAGATAGGGAGCAATCACATCAAATTTTTCCATAATTCCAACTGCAGGAGGTAGAAAAAGAATGGTCATGTTGGCTAGGAGAAAATTTCCAACCATGTTGACATGGCGGGTGCGCAACCACTTGAACTGCAAGGCTAGAAAAAGAATAATCAAGCCGATGATACTGCCTGGGATGGGCAGATGAAAGAAACTGGAAATTCCCTCTCCGATTAGAGAAATCACAAAGAGAATCATTAACTGAACATATAACTTCATCGTAAACTCCACAAATAGACTTTCTGCATACCAGTTTACTCTTTTTTCAGAAAATTTCAAGGAAATATATAAGAAACATCCTTCTTGCTATCCAATCCAAAAAGGTGTATACTAATTGCGTGCGCAAGCATCATAGATGCACTAGTATGATTACACTATTATAGAGGGAAAGGAGATGGACATGACTTACTTAGAAAAATGGTTTGACTTCAACCGTAGGCAAGTAGAGCTAGAAGCTATTTTAGAAGAGACCATCGCTGAGCAGAGTGAACAAACCTTGACACTCAAGGAATTTTACCTCTTGCACTTTCTAAATCAGGCTGAAGGAAAATCCCTTTGAGACAAATCGACTTGCCAGATAAACTCCACTCTGAGCCCCAAGTGCTGTTTCACGAATGGTGGCTCGCCTAGAAGCCAAAGAACTGTGGTTTACTTAGTCGGAGATGTTGCGACCAGGACAAAGCGAGCTAGTTTTATCTGCCTGACTGAGTGAAGGGCAGACTACCTTGGCTTATCTACAAACAGCTGTTGAAGAAAGCTTAGCAAGAAAATCAAACTGGTTAGCCTAAAATATTTTTAAAAAACTTGCGTGCGCAATCATTTTTCTTGACATTCCTTTTTTCAAGGAGTAAAATGAAAACATGATTTAGCAAAGGAGAATCCTATGATTGAAATCACCTATCTTGACGCCAGCAAGCAAGAGAGAACCATGACCTTCGAGTCATACGAAGAATTTGAACGTTCTCAACATGCCTGCCTGATTGGTGTCGCAGACTATTACCCTGTCCAAAAAGTAACCTACAAGGGGACATGATTTGGACTACCATGGGACTTATGGAGATGTTTTCTTCTATCTCATGAAACAAGATTTAAGCCAATATAACTAAAAAGGAGAAATACTATGGCAAAAGCAATTACAGACGCAACATTTGAACAAGAAACTAAAGACGGATTGGTCTTGGTAGACTTCTGGGCAACTTGGTGTGGTCCATGTCGTATGCAAGGTCCAATCTTGGACAAATTGTCTGAAGAACTTTCAGAAGATGTCTTGAAGATCGTTAAAATGGACGTTGATGAAAATCCAAACACAGCTCGTTCATTCGGTATCATGTCTATCCCTACTCTTCTTTTCAAAAAAGATGGACAAGTGGTTAAACAAGTTGCTGGTGTTCACACAGCAGAACAAATCAAGGCCATCGTTGCTGAATTAAGCTAATCAAAGGAGAGACCAAGTGCATTCATTTGGTCTCTTTTTTCTTGCCCTTTGCCATTTTTCAAAAAATATGCTAGACTGTAACTAGAATATTACGATGTTTTGGGACATGCCATCGCTAAAAAAACCTCTACTTGGTATTTTTTTAGCTCCCTCTGAGGGAGCTTTTTGCGTGCTCTGAAACATTTCCCATTTTTGGAAGGAGTACTATGAAACGTCAATCAGCCTTGGTCGTCTTTAGTGGCGGTCAAGATTCAACAACCTGCCTTTTTCTGGGCCAAGCAACACTATGAAAGGGTTGAAGCCGTTACCTTTGCCTACGGCCAACGCCACCATCTCGAAATTCAAGTGGCCAAAGAAATCGCTGAGGAACAAGGAATTCGTCATCATATCCTAGATATGTCTCTGCTAGGGACAAATTACTGAAAAATGCCTTGACTTCAGATCTAGAAATTGAGCAAAAAGAAGGAGAGGTTCCCTAATACCTTTCGTTGACGGTCGCAAATCATCTCTTTTCTGTCCTTTGCGGCAGTCCTTGCCAAGCAGCGTGGAATTACGGATATCGTGACAGGTGTCTGCGAAACAGACTTCTCAGGTTATCCCTGACTGTCGGGATGTCTTTGTCAAATCACTCAATGTCACGCTCAACCTTGCCATGGATTACGACTTTTGTAATCCAAACGCCTCTCATGTGGCTAGACAAGGCTGAAACTTGGGAATTAGCTGACCAACTTGGTGCCTTTGACTACGTTCGTGAAAAGACCTTAACCTGCTACAATGGGATTATCGGTACTGGTTGTGGAGATTGTCCTGCCTGCCATCTACGCCAACATGGTTTAGAGGTTTATCTCTCTCAGAAAGGAGAGGCCTGATGTTTTTTGCCCCCAAAGAAATCAAACAAGAAACTGGGGAATCTCTTGTCTACAATCCTCACAGAACCTTAGTCTCAAAAAGAATTTTACCTTCGATGCTGCCCACCACCTCTTTCACTATGAAGGAAAATGCAAATCCCTACACGGTCACACCTATCATCTGCAAATCGCTGTCAGTGGATTTTTAGATGATAGAGGTATGACCTACGATTTCGGAGACATCAAAGCTATCTACAAGGACTACTTAGAGCCCCACTTGGATCATCGCTATCTCAATGAAACCCTGCCCTACATGAATACGACTGCTGAAAATATGGTTTACTGGATTTTCCAAACCATGAGCCAAGAGTTGCCAGACGAGCGCGGTCTCCGTTTGGAATATGTTCGCCTCTATGAAACTCCGACTGCCTTTGCAGAGTTTAGACGGGAGTGGTTAGATGACTAAGGAACGTGTCCTCAAACTACCAGTTCTAGAAATTTTTGGGCCTACCTTTCAAGGTGAAGGTCGTGCTATTGGCCAGAAAAACCATGTTTGTCCGCACTGCTGGTTGCGACTACCACTGCGACTGGTGCGATTCCGCCTTTACTTGGGACGGCTCTGAAAAACCAACTCGTATGACAGCTGATGAAGTAATCGCTGAGTTAGACAAACTAGGAAGCTACGACTATGTCACCCTATCTGGGGGAAATCCTGCTATCCTAGCAGCCAACATGGCTCAACTTGTCACCAAGCTCAAGGAACGTGGTATCACTCTTGCCGTTGAGACCCAAGGATCCCGCTGGCAAAATTGGTTAAAAGATATCGACCAAGTCACTCTGAGCCCTAAGCCTCCTTCCTCCAAGATGGAAGTCAACTTTGAGACCTTGGACTTTATCGTTTCCCAACTAGATCCCAGACAAAGTAACCTTTAAAATCCCTGTCTTTGACGATGCAGATTTGGCCTTTGCTAAAGGCATTCAAGAACGCTACCAACCAGATGTTCTCTTCTTATCTGCAGGAAATCCTGAGCCCAAGGCTACAGGCAATATTATCCAAGACCAACTGGACCGTCTCAAAGAACTCTGGGAACGCGTCGCTACTGACGATAGCTGGGGCAATGTCCGCGTCCTTCCTCAACTCCATACCCTCCTCTACGACAACCAACGTGGTGTTTAAAGATTAGAAAGAAAAAAATCATGTCACAACAAGAAGAAATGAAAAAAACCTCAGCCTCCTCGGCAACAAAGAAACCAACTACATTTTCGAATATCAACCCCGAAGTCCTCGAATCCTTTTGACAATCGTCATGTGGAAAAATGACTATTTCATCAAGTTCAACTGTCCCTGAATTTACCTCACTTTGTCCCATCACTGCTCAACCAGACTTTGCAACTATTTATATTTCCTACATTCCTGACAAGCTCTGTGTCGAGTCAAAATCCCTCAAACTCTACCTCTTTAGCTACCGAAACCATGGAGATTTTCATGAAAACTGTATCAACACTATCGGGAAAGACTTGGTCAACTTGCTAGACCCTCGCTATTTAGAAGTCTGGGGAAAATTTACACCTCGCGGTGGCATTTCAATCGACCCCTACTACAACTACGGTAGACCTGGAACCAAGTATGAAGGATTGGCAGAACAACGCCTCTTCCAACATGACCTCTATCCAGAGAAAATTGACAACCGTTAAACTCATACTCAATGAAAATCAAAGAGCATACTAGGAAGCTAGCCGCAGGTTGCTCAAAGCACTGCTTTGAGGTTGTGGATAAGACTGACGAAGTCAGCTCAAAACACTGTTTTGAGGTTGCAGATAGAGCTGACGTGGTTTGAAGAGATTTTCGAAGAGTATCATACGAAAAAGCCCTGTTCCTCAAGATGAGAAGCAAGGCTTTTTAAGTTTCAATTATTCTTCAGTTCCAAGGAAGTTTTTAGCAACAAGAGCTGCAAGAACTCCACCAACGATTGGTGCAAGGATGAAAATCCAAACTTGTTGAAGAGCTGCGCCACCTACCAATACAGCAGGAGCCAAGCTACGAGCTGGGTTTACTGAAAGTCCAGTGATATTCAAGCCAGCTAGAATCAAAGCTGTCAATGACAAACCGATCACCAAACCAGCGATTGCGCCATTCCCTTTGCTTGCTGAAGTTACAGTCATGATCACCAAAACAAACAAGAATGTTGCGATTGTTTCAAACAAGAAACCACCAAAGACAGTTACACCGTTTGCCAAGGCATTTTCACCAAGACTTGCAGTTGACATACCTGAATTTGCCAAGAGGAAGAATACAGATCCTGATGCAAGGAAAGCACCGACTACTTGACCAAGGATGTAGTTTACAAGCTCTGAAGATGACAAACGTTTGTTAACAAACATAGCGATAGAAACAGCTGGGTTCAAGTGAGCACCTGAAACAGTTCCGATTGAGAAAGCTGCGACTACGATTGCCAAACCAAAAGCAAGAGCAATTCCCAAGGTGTCCAAGACCTTCAACACCATTTCCAAAAAAACAACAGCTCCTGTTCCGATGAACACAAGCATAAAAAGTACCGATTAATTCAGCAACAAATTTTTTCATATTAAGTCTCCTTTTTTCAAACTATGTATTAGTCTATCAGAAGGAGGAAAGGGTTTCAAGAAATGTGCTTGGAAACATGATTGAAAAATTAATTTCAATCTTTTCTTAAATTGTGAACTATTCGACCTATACATTCTAAAAAGGTGTTGACTATTATTCTTGTTTTAAAATTGTTCTCAAAATCTGTTATAATTGGTAACCTATATTCATTTGTAATTCTTTACAAATACCTTAACTAAGTAACATTATATAACTTTTAATTTGTCTATCTGATCCATTCCCCATTATAATTCACTTTATAACCATCTGGTGTAGTTGTACTGATTGCTAAGGCACCTGAACCATATGCATAGTACCATTTCCCTGAGACACTAAACCAACCTGTTTGCATTGCTCCCGAAGAATTGAGGTAATACCATAATCCACCTGTTTTTACCCAGCCTGTTTTCATTGCACCTGAAGAATTAAGATAATACCATGAACCGCCTGTTTTTACCCAGCCTGTTTGCATCCATCCTGAACTGTCAAAATAATACCATGTACTGTCGATTAGTTCCCAACCATTAGTTGTATAAGAACCATTGTTGTGTCTGTACCACCAACGACCAGAGGATTGAATCCAACTTCCTTTCGAAGCCGCTTTTTGTTTTAACAATAAATATTGTTTATATGCTTCAGATACTTTCGTGTATTCCTTTTTAGCAGCCTCTTTTTTTAGCTTTTGCAAGTTTTTAGTTTTAACATTTGGCATTTATCAAGTGCTTTTTTTAGATTCCTCAACCTTTTTGTTTAGCTCTAATCAATTGTTTTTTTTAGCATCGTCGAGTTTTTCTTGGAGCATTTTTTTGATGTCAATGACATCTTGTTGCGCCTTTGTCAAATCTTTTTTTAGCATTAGCTAATGACTGTTCCGCATTCTTACTAGCATGAGATTTATTATTCTTGATTGCTTTCAATCGATTTAATTGAGATTCTTGCTTCGAAAGTTCAGTTTTAGCAGCACTCAGCAAAGTTTGTTGTTTACTCAATTCTGCTTGTAGCAGATTTTCAAAACGTTTAACTTAGATTGATTTTGTTTTGTCAAATCTACAAGACGCTTTTTTTAGATTTTGTCTAGTTCTTTTTTGATCTTTATCTAAAGTCGTTTTAGCAATGGTAAGGTTATTGTTTAGAGACGATAGTTTTTCATTTGCCACAGTCTCTTCATTTCTTTGTTTTCGATTAAAATTATCTAAAGCTTCTTTCGCTTTAGTATAGGCTGGATTTTTTTAGGATGTGTGATTTCATTCCAAACATAACGGAAGGTTATTTTTAGGTAAGAATTTTACTCGTTTCCCATTAAAGTAAAATTCGCTATAATCTGGATTACTATCTTTATTTTCTGCTCTTTGCTAAAAAAATAACTACTATACTCTTTAGCTCCAGAAGGAAGTATTCCATAAACATCTTTATTCTCACTAATAAATGTTAACACTCCATAATTGCCATAGCTTGTTTTTTCGCTAGAGGATGCTCCGACAGCCATCCCTGTCCCAGAAGCTGCTAGCAATGGAATTCTATGACCATAGTTAAATGCATCTGCTTCTTTTGGATCTGATGAACCATATGCTGAGGCATTTCTATAATCATTAAAGTAAGATAAGACCTCTTTATAAGCAAGTTCTTTTTTTCACTTAACAGGCTCTTTTCTGGAACCGAACCAGCTGTTGCATTTTTCAGTTGCATCCTTAAAACCAAAAATCTTGATTTTTTTCAATTTTTGTATCATGTGACAATTTATTATTTGCCACCATTTCATTTGCTCTCGCTTTTGCATATCTCAGAGCTTTGTCAGTCACAGCTGGCACTGGAATATCAATACCATTGATTCTACGCAATTCAATTAAGTATTTACGAACCTCTTCAGAAACCTTTTTATAATCAACCACATGAGGATCGCTGACATAATCTTTAGATGAAACAACGATAGTTTCTGTCCTTTCTCCGCTAAAAATTCACATCTTCATTTGCAGCAACATAATATGTCTTCCCATCACTTCCTACAAAAGTTTTTTCCTCAAGTGGCGGAGTCTTGGAATCACTCTCGCTAACAGAATTTGATTGAATCTCGTGAGGGACCGTAACTGTTAAAAACTCATTCCCAGCTGATTTTAAATTCTTTTCAAGAGTAGAACGGTTCTTATTTCCTCTTTCTACAAGTGCTTTTCTTTCTTGTTGTGCTTTTTGAGAACTCACTAGTTAAAGAACTCACTTTAGCTTGGTCAGCTTTCACCTTCGCATCCAATTTCCCAGCAGTTTGTTGGACCTCACGTAATGTATTCCAATCAAAAGAATTCTCTGCTACCCTTACTTTGTCTTGTGCCTTTTTTACGTCTGCTGCTCTTTGATCAACCTGAGTTTTTGCCTTATTAACAACTGTTTGTTGGTTCTCGACACTTGTCTGAGCTTGTTTCTCACCTTGTTTTGCTCCAGCCAAATTTTCTTCGGCTTTCTTGACAGTTACTTGTTTTGCGGCAAGATCCTTTTCTGCATTTTTAATTTTCTCAGGTGTAGCTTGCTTAGCAAATTCTTGAGCTTGTTTCAAAGCGTCATCTGCTTTGTTCTTATTTGTTACAGCAGATGCATACTCTTGTTGCGTTTTATCAACAATCTTCTGAGCATTCTTTTCTTCATCAATTTCTTTGTTTAGTTTTACTTCTGCATTTTTTACATCTGATTCTGAAACTTCAACATCCTTTTTGGTCTCTGATTGACTGACAGTAGTTTTATTCGATTGTTTATTTGTAACCTCATCTGCTTGGACATGACCATTAAAAGCAGTTACTATTGCAGTTGCAACTCCCAAACCAATCAGCACTTGTTCCTTTTTCATAAAATTAACCTTTCTTTAAAAACGTTTACATTATTAATTTTAACATATTTACTTATATTTCAAAATAAAACGAGTAACTCTTCATCTGTACTCTCTACATAACTCCTTCTCAGGAGAGTATTTAGGAGTACAGACTTCAGCTATTTTTAGGGCGATCTTATTAGATAGTATAAATAAAAGTACAGAGAATAACAATACTATTCCTGCTTTAATTTTTTTTAATCACCACCAAAAAATAAATATCATTCTAAAATCTCAACAATATCGTTATTGTACTGAGATTTCTAATATTTTATTCTCCCAACTGGGCACTGTAGGCAATGATCTGATCAACTGTGTCAGACAAGAATTGGATGGTATCACGGAGTGGTTTATCTGTTGAAATATCTGCTCCGATAATCATAGCTGACTCAAGTGGTGTCTTGCTACCACCTGACTTGAGGAGATTGAGCCAGTCTTCAGCTCCGGTTTCAGAGTTTTTAAGATGGAGGTAACCCTGCAGTCGAGATGACCAAAGTCCTGCTGAGTAAGTGTAACTATACAAGCCCATGTAGTAGTGAGCTTGGCGCATCCAAGTCAGTGCTGCATCATCATCAATCTCAATAGCATCTCCCCAGAAGTCAGTCAAGACTTCCTTCATAATACTGTTGAGTTTGCTTGCTCCAAAGGTTTCTCCTTCTTCAATCAGTGTATACACCTTACGTTGGAAGGCTGCTTCCAAGAGGTGAGTGATAAAGTTATGGAAGTAGGTATCTGTCAAGCGGTGAGCAAGAGCGAATCGTTTCTGACGTGGATCATCAGACTGGTGTTCCAAGTAATCACTTAAAAAGCAATTCATTGAAGGTTGACGGTGCTTCGACATAGTAGGTAGACATGTGAGCATTGAAGTAACTTTGGTGATTATCAGAAAAGATGAATTGACCAGAGTGACCAATTTCATGAATCAAGGTATAAACATCGCTCAAACGACCTGTCCAGCTCATGAGGACATATGGATGCACACGGTAGGGATCAGCTGCATAGCCCACCAGAATCCTTACCACTATTGGCAGCAAAAGTCCACCCAGCGTTCTTCTTGATAGCGAGCAACTTCCTGACAATATTCTTGCCCCAAAGGTTCTACCGATTTCATGACCAAATCGTAGGCATCATCAATGCTAACCTCTGGATTAAGAGCACTATCCAAATCCAATTTCCAGTCTGCAAAGGTCATCTTCTCAAGACCATTGACCTTGGCAACATGCTTGAGGTATCTCTGAGCAACTGGCGCAAAGTCCTTCATGATGAGGTCAATCTGGCGATCAAACATGGCACGGTCTACTTCTTGTTCAGCCAGAAGATAATCAAAGACTGAGTCGTATCCCTTCATATCTGCCAATAGTTTTTCAGACTTGACTTGAGCAAGGTAGGCTGCAGCTGCCGTATTTTTGGTGCTTACGTAGTCCTTCTGAGAAAGAACGGAAAGATTTCTCACGGACCTCAGCGTCCTCGTGATTTTGGTAGAAATTTTCATAGGTCACAAAGCTGTTTTTGTAGGTCTTTCCATGGGCTTCAAAAGTCAGCCATTTCAAAGTCCCCAGCTCGCATTTTAGCATAGATATCCTGTGGACTGTAGAAAACTTCACCCAGATTGGTCAAGGCCTTCTCCACATCAGCCCCAAGATAGTGGGCTTTTTTGATTTTTGCCTGACGAATGGCCGCCGTCAAATGTGGCAAGTCTCCCAAACGGGCCAAAACTTCCTCATCAGCATCCACCAAGGCATCATTAAAGAAGGTTAAGGCGACACTGGCATCTGTTTTGAAACTCCATTCCCAGCTTGGGCGATATTAGCAAAATCCTCATTACTATAGTCTGTCGTCTGAGGCATAAAAGCCGTAGTTACCAATATGGCTCATCTGAATGTAGATTTGTTCCAATTCTGCAAAGGCCTTTTCAAAATCCTCAAAAGTATGAAGATTGCCCTTGTAATCTCGACTAAATTGATTGATATCTTCACGCGCCTTCTCTATCGCACGTAAGAAGTCCTCACGGTCTTGGTATAAGGGCTGTCAAAGTCCCAAAGTTCATTTTCAGGAAAATTCTGAACGGTGTTTTTTTGTTCCATCTTTCTTTCCTCTTATTTCTCTAATTCTAATAAAACGCTGATGGCTGACAGGGCATAAAGCGGTGCTGTTTCAGCTCGTAGGATGCGAGGCCCAAGTCCTGCGAGAATCGATCCTTTAGCTACAAAAGATTCGATTTCTGCAGGTGACAGACCTCCTTCTGGTCCAAAAGATAAAGAGCAATTTGGCTCCTTTTTCTAGTTCAGCAACTGCTCGTATAAGTGCTGCTGATTCTCCTTCTTTGGCTGACTCTTCATAGGCCACCACGATGCGGTCAAACTGGCTCAGTTGTGCTAGAAAATCTGCTTTTTCTCAAAACAGCGTGATGCTTGGGACAAAGTTGCGCTTGCTTTGCTCGGCTGCTCCAAGGGCGATTTTTTCTAGTTTCTCGACTTTTTTCTCTAGTTTTTTACCGTCCCATTTAGCAACTGACCAGTCTGCAGGGAAGGCCCAAATCTGACTGGCACCTAGTTCCGTCACCTTTTGAGTGATAAACTCCAACTTATCTCCCTTGGGAAAACCAGATGCGATAGTCACCTGGACTGGCAGTTCCACATTGTCAGCTAATTCTTCGAGCAACTCAAACTGACGAGCCTCTACATTGACCACGCGCGCCAAGCGCTTGATGCCATCATCAAAGACCAGAGTAACCTCATCATTTTCCTTCAGGCGCATGACCTGAAACATGTGCTTGCTGGTCTCCTTGTCCTCGATGGTGACAGGTGAGACTGCACTGCCCTTGACAAAATACTGTTGCATGCTAGCCTCCAATCACACCGGAAATATCCTTGGTTTTCTTGAAGACACAGGCATTCCACTCCCCTTGGATCATATGGGTTTCAAGGAAAAATCCAGCTGACTCAGCCGACTCGCGCACCATGTCCCACTTGTCCTTAATAATTCCACTCATGATGAGGTAGCCTTCATCCTTGACCAGGCGATAAGCATCATCCGTCAGATGAACGAGGATATCCGCCAAGATATTAGCTACGATGACATCTGCCTCAATTTCCACTCCTTTAAGCAAATCGCCTGGGGCTACATGGATGTTTTCCATACCAGGATTGAGCTCAATATTTTCCTGAGCGACACGAACCGCCACATCATCCAAGTCATAGGCGAAAATCTCCTTGGCACCTAGGAGTGAGCTTGCAATAGAAAGAACCCCTGAACCAGTCCCTACATCTAGCACTGTTTCACCACCACGAAGAACCTGTTCCAAGGCAAAGAGGCTCATCTTGGTTGTTGGGTGGGTCCCTGTCCCAAAGGCCATACCAGGGTCCAGCTTGATAATTTTTTCTCCCGCTGTTGCCTCATAGTTCGTCCATGACGGTACGATGGTTAGGTCATGGGTGATGCGTGCCGGTTCATAATACTTCTTCCAGTTGTCCGCCCAGTCTTCCTCAGCCAAAGCAGTCGTACCGATCTTGACTTCTCCTAAGTCCATAAAGTCAGTTAATTCTGCTAAGCGAGCCTTCAAATCTGCTTCAACTGTCGCTACATCAACCGTTTCCGGATAGTAGGCGGTCACTACGATTTCTTCCTGTTGTTCCACCTCTGGGAAAATTTCACCGAAGCGGTCCACATTGCCCACATAGTCCATGCTGTCTTCGATCGCAACACCTTGCGCTCCTAGCTCAATCAAGAGATTAGATACTAGCTCCTCTCCCTCACGCTTGACTGTCACTTTTAACTCTTGCCATGTTTCCATCTGATTCTCCTTAACAATCCATTGTTTCTTCTAATTCTTTTAAAGTCTTGCCGTCCTTATTTCTCCAATCCGTTCGTCCATTCGTATTCATTCCTAGCACAAAAGCAGCTGCATAAGATGGACTGGAAAACAGTTGTTTTTCTTGTAAAACACCATCTTTAATCACATTTGATTTGATTAACTCCTCACGCAATTCTTTTAGACTTGCTGGTATTGCGGGTGAATCAACTTCATCAACTTGACTGCCTTCTAAAACAACAAAACCCTCCGAAGTCTGTTCACAGATAGCTTCAATCGTTCGATTTGATTTCTTTGTTTTTCGCTTCAAATAGAGATAAGTTGAATTTTCATCAGAAATATTCTGACCTGTTTTCTTGGTCATAGGAACAAACACTCGGTACCCTAAGGTTCCTACAATCATCAAAGTATTTTCTACAACTTCATCCAACTCAGATTGCTTTTCTTCTGTTACATTCCCAGAATTGGGCTCATTCCCATTTTTTACAATGAAGCGCCCCGCGTCCTTTGCTAGTTGTGTAAATTTATTTTCCAAGTAACTAATTCCCGTGGGTCTAAAGGAGTTATTCTGCGTCGTCAAAATAATGACATCATTAAAATAATCTGCATGGTTGTCACGAGTATGTTCCTGAACACGTAAAAGGACCCCTTCACCATTTTTCCGAGTTGTCGCCTGACCGATGTAGGTAACATCCTTTTGCTTATCCTCATTACGACCAAATAGGAAATAAATGCCGCTTTGCTTCATTTCATCACGTGATTTTAAATCTGCCAATTGAATTCGAGAAATTTTATAAATCACCCCTGTCCAATTCGACAAGGTACATTTAATTATACCAGTAACTTCTCCATCCATGAGAAACATATTGATATTCTTACTACGATTTGGCATCTACCTTACTTCCTCCAAATAATCCTTCAATCTACCTTGCAACTGCGGAACTACTTGACTGGATGTCAAAAATTCCTCAATGCTCATCAGTTTGTAAGCCTGACCTTCATCTCCAAAGGTGATACTGTCAAACTGATCCTGACTTAACTGACTAACCATAAATACTGACTGTCTACCTTCATAGAGCATGCTAGGATAGACCTTGCTCCAAAGCAGACAATCTTCGGTCAAATGAATGCCTAGTTCCTCATAAACTTCACGCGCCGCGCATTCAAATGGGCTTTCGTCCCCTTCACGACCACCACCTGGCAACTCCCACATATTGGGCCAAGGGATACCCGGTTTGTCGTCACGTAAGATAGTCAGGATTTTGTCGCCACAAATCAAAGCAATCTTGCATCCTTGGAAATCCATTCTGCTATCCAATAATTCCATGATATTTACTCTTTTCTATGATAACAATTACTCTCTAGGAAAATACGAGCTAGCTTTCTTCGATTACTTTTTGGCACTCTGCATCCCAGTATGCTTGCCATCTGCCATGTTTTTTAGCAAAACAAACCGTAAACTCATCATTTACATAATCTGCAACATAGCGAAGATTAGGCGGGTTTTCCTCAAAACTTAATATCCAAGGATGGAAGTAAAAGGTTTTCTCCCACCTCTTCTGAGTATAGCCTAGATCCTTAGCATACTGAGGGATGGGTTGTTGCAACTCGCTTTCCAAATGGGACTGAATGGCATTATCAATACTATTTAAACGAGCTAATAGTTGCTGAAACTGCTCTTCCTCTTCCGTCTTAAAACCAACTAGAAATTCAAATTCCGCAAAATCTTCAGGAAATTCAAGTTCTGTGACTGTACCATCTTCTGCATAGCATCCTTCCTCATTAACAAGGCGACGAGCTCCTGACTTCAATACTCTCTCGAAATCTAGATCCGCAAAGCGATTGCGGGGAAGAATATCAACTGACGGCTCAGTTTTAGCTGACCTGCTCCTGAAAAACTGTTTGACTTTTTCTAGCATAGTCTCCCCCTTCTCCTTGAATTCATTATTTAAAAATGTCCACTTAGAATCTTTTCTAATACCTCGGATAAGGATAAAATTCTCCTTCTTCCAAGCCAACTTTTCCTTCTTCAAAGACTTCTTGGTTCCATTCCATGACAAATTCTTCTGCTTCTGGGTCTTCCAAAAAGTCCATGAGGGCATCTAGTCCAACCTCTGCAGTATCTTTAAGGAATAGCGCAAAATAAGCTAAAAATTCACGAGAAAAACCTTTCTTCGGCAGGTAAGGGATGACTGTGAGATAGTCTTCTGCATTAACTGTTGACTTGGCAGGGTTGTAAAAAAGTACCGCTTCTTCAAAAAGGATATCATCTGACGAAACCTCTCCGTCTTCATCTAACATCTCCACCCCTGCAGCATTTTGTGCCTCTAATAGAAAACTCACTTCAACCGCATGATTGCGCTTGTCCCAGCTAATCTCAAAGTCAAAGGGAAAGTTCTTTTCCAACTCTTCTTGTAAAACATCTAAAAATCCGTATGTTGCCATTTTGTCCTCTTTCTATACGACTCTTAAATCGCCCCGATTGCTCGGAAATATGCTAAAATAGATACTACCATATTACCACATTAGTATCAGAAAATCCATGTTAGAAAGGACTGCTATGCCAGACAATCTCGCGCTTCGCATGCGCCCTAAACCATCGACCAGGTCATCGGTCAGGAGCATCTAGTTGGACCTGGCAAGATTATCCGCCGTATGGTGGAAGCCAATCGCCTATCCTCTATGATCCTCTACGGACCTCCAGGTATTGGTAAGACCAGTATTGCCTCAGCCATCGCTGGAACGACCAAGTATGCTTTTCGGACCTTCAATGCCACTGTTGATAGTAAAAAACGTCTCCAAGAAATCGCTGAAGAAGCTAAATTCTCAGGTGGCCTTGTACTGCTACTAGACGAGATTCATCGTCTTGACAAGACTAAACAAGACTTCCTCTTGCCTCTCTTGGAAAGCGGACTGGTCATCATGATTGGGGCGACGACTGAAAATCCTTTCTTTTCTGTCACTCCAGCCATTCGTAGCCGTGTTCAGATTTTTGAACTGGAACCTCTGTCTAACCAAGATGTTAAAGGAGCCATTCAAATCGCCCTGACTGACCCTGAACGAGGCTTTGATTTCCCTGTTGAGCTAGATGATGATGCCCTTGATTTTATCGCAACATCTACCAATGGAGATCTCCGTTCTGCCTTCAATTCGCTTGATTTGGCAGTTCTCTCCACTCCAGCAAAGGATGACGGTATCCGTCATATCACGCTTGACATCATGGAAAATAGTCTTCAGAGAAGCTACATCACTATGGACAAGGATGGAGACGGTCACTATGATGTTCTATCTGCCCTTCAAAAGTCTATTCGCGGTTCAGATGTAGACGCTAGTCTCCACTACACTGCCCGCTTGATTGAAGCAGGTGACCTTCCTAGTTTGGCACGCCGTTTGACGGTGATTGCTTATGAAGATATCGGCTTGGCTAATCCCGATGCCCAGATCCATACCGTAACTGCCTTGGATGCTGCGCAAAGAATCGGCTTCCCCGAAGCTCGCATCCTCATTGCCAATGTCGTCATTGATCTGGCACTTTCACCTAAGTCTAACTCAGCCTACGTGGCTATAGATAAGGCCTTGTCTGACCTTAAAACATCGGGGCATCTGCCGATTCCACGTCACTTGCGAGATGGACATTATAGCGGTAGCAAGGAATTAGGTAACGCCCAAAATTATCTCTATCCACATAATTATCCTGGTCACTGGGTCAAGCAAGAATACCTACCAGAAAAAATCCGTGACCATCACTACTTTTCTCCAGAAGATAGTGGAAAATACGAACGGGCCCTGGCTCAACGCAAGGAAACCATTGATAAATTACGAAATTTGTGAAATCCTTTCCAAATAATTACATTTACCCCTTGATTTTTTTTGAAAAAGTGGTATTATATAAACATAGAAACGCTGTGGTGTACGACCTCACACTTAAGTGTTGACCGACTATTTTTTGTATTATTAGGGAAACAAAAGTCTTCTAACAGCATGTAGGCCGTCTCACACGGAAACAGCTTCAGTTAGAGCGAGTTGCCCACCTGCTTAATTGCGCGGGTTCAATACAAACCGTGAAGTTTCGGCACCAATACAGCTTTTTTCTTTGCCTCCTTAGCTCAGCTGGCAGAGCAGCGGACTCTTAATCCGTGGGTCACAGGTTCGATCCCTGTAGGGGGCATCTAAATCAACAGGAAAAAGCCTTGATAACCAAGGCTTTTTTGTTGTTCTAAAAGTATATTTATCCCACCATTTTTATCAACTTCCTTTCCAGACATCTCTGATTTGATGACACTCTTCAAAAAAATTTTAAAAATTTAAAACAAAAGTCTTGCTTTTCCTTTTATTTGTGTTATACTTGTTCTTGTATCGGATACAAGTTATCTAAAGGAGTTTATATGGATACAAAATTTTCAGTAGCCTTACATATCCTAACCATGATTAGTGAAAGCAAGGATACCTTGAGTTCACAAGCTCTGGCTGATAGCGTCGGAACCAACGCTAGTTATATTCGTAAGGTGATTGCCTTATTAAAAAATGCAGGCCTAATTACTTCACATCAAGGAAAAACAGGCTATCAACTCAGTAAGTCCCCAAAGGAAGTGACCTTACTTGAAATTTATTTTGCAACACAAGAAGTCAACCACATCAGCCTATTTCCTGTTCATCAAAATAGCAATCCCGATTGTCCAGTAGGGAAACATATACAGGCTGCCGTTTCACCACTATTTGCTAGCGTTGAAGCTCAACTTGAGAAGGAACTAGCCCACCAAACCTTAGAAGATGTCATTGACAATCTTTATAAAGATGCCAAACAAAAACGAAACTGATTTGCATGCAGATCAGTTTTAAAAAGACTATACTTGTATCTTGGTCGGATACAACAAAAAATAGAAAAGAGAAGACAATGAAAGCTGCACAACATACATCATACAACAAAAAGAATATCACACTTAAGTTAACAGAAATCACTACACCAAGTATCACAGACAAAGAAGTTTTAGTCAAAGTCACCGCTGCTGGTGTTAATCCTCTCGATAACATGATTTCCCGTGGTGAGGTCAAGATGATCGTTCCTTACAAGCTCCCACAAACTGCAGGAAATGAAGTGGTCGGTATCATTGAAGAGACCGGTAGACAAGTCAAAAATCTCAAAGTTGGAGACCGAGTTTTTGGACGTCTCCCACTTGACCATATTGGTGCCTTTGCCGAGTATGTAGCCGTAGATAGTGCGGCCTTAGCCAAGGTTCCAGACTATCTGTCTGACGAGGAAGCTGCTGCTGTTCCTTTGACTGCCTTGACTATCATGCAAGCCTTAGAACTCATGGGAGCTCAAGCTGGCAAAACCATCTTTATCTCTGGTGGTACAGGCGGTGTCGGTGGAATGGCCATTCCAATTGCTAAGGCTAAAGGTTTGAAGGTCATCACCAATGGGGCTGGAGATAGCGCTGAGCGTGTATTGAACCTAGGAGTGGACCGCTTTATCGATTACAAAACAGAGGATTATACAAAAACTGTTAGCCAGGTTGATTATGTCCTTGATACTCTTGGAGGCTCTGAAACTGAAAAACAAATGTCTATCATGAAAAAAGGTGGACATCTTGTTTCCCTTCGTGCTATGCCAAATGGTGACTTTGCCAAACGCATGAACCTGCCAAAATGGAAACAGATGATTCTTGGCTTAGCCGGTCGCAAATTTGATAAGATGGCTGACAAATACGGCGTCCACTACCATTTTATCTTTGTAGAAAGCAATGGCGCTCAATTACAAGAGGTAGCTGACCTCTTTAGCAAATTAGAAATCAAGCCATCTATCGATACAGTCTATCCATTTGAAGAAGTGAATAGTGCCTTAGACAAGGTCGCTAATGGTCGCTCACGTGGAAAAACAGTCCTCAGCTTTAAGAAATAAAAAGGAAAACACAATGTCATATCTTACAACTAAAACTCAATACATCACTGTCGACGGGAACAAAATCGCTTATCGCGAACTCAGCAAAGGCAAATCAAAACTACCTCTTCTAATGCTGGTCCATTTGGCAGCAACCCTCGACAACTGGGATCCAAAACTCTTGGACTTGATTGTTGAAAAACACCATGTGATTGTGGTCGACCTTCCTGGTGTCGGAGCCAGTCAAGGCAAAGTGGCGCCAACCATTCCTGGAATGGCTGAGCAAACAATTGACTTTGTAAATGCCCTTGGTTACGATAAAATCAATCTCCTAGGTCTTTCTATGGGAGGTATGATTGCCCAAGAAATGGTCCGAATCAAGCCTGATTTGATCAACCGTCTCATCTTGGCAGGAACAGGACCTCGAGGAGGAAAAGAGGTCGATAAGGTTACAGGGAAAACATTTAACTATATGTTTAAAGCTGGACTCGAGCGCATCGATCCTAAACGCTATATCTTCTATAACCATGATGAACAAGGAAATCGAAGCCTTGAAAGTTCTCGGACGAATGGGAATGCGAACCAAGGAATTTGCGGACAAAGACATGAGTGTGCCTGTTTTCTTGACTCAACTCAAAGCCATTAAACGTTGGGGGAAAGATTCTCAAGACGACCTAAGATTTATCACCCAACCAACCTTAATCGTCAATGGGGACAAGGATATGCAGGTCCCAACAGAAAATTCTTATGATATGCATGAGAAAATAAAAGATAGTAAGCTCATCATCTATCCAAATGCTGGTCACGGTTCGATCTTCCAATATGCAGAAGAGTTTTCAAAAGAACTCATTGCTTTCTTGGAGGACTAATATGGTCAAAACCATTCTAATAACAGGCGCTACTGACGGTATTGGAAAGCACTTGGCAAAGAAACTGGCTAGTGAAGGCCATCAGGTCATTCTTCATGGACGAAATCCTCAAAAGTTGGAATTGGCTACTCAAGAGGTTCGGGCCGTTTCCCTGAGAGGCAGAGTTTCAAGCTACTTGGCAGATTTTTCAAAATTAGGTGATGTTTATCGATTTGTAGAGGAAATCAAGCGAGACTTTCAAAGGATCGATGTCTTGTTTAACAATGCAGGACTGTATGTAGGAAAAGAACGAAAAGCGAGTGCTGAAAATGTCGAGTTGACTTTTATGTTATCCGTTCTCGTTCCCTATATGTTAACAACTGAGCTAAGCCCCTTGTTAGAAAAATCGGCTGACGGTCGTATCATTAATACTTCTTCCTATATGCATCATTTTGCCAAGGTCAAGGATTTGGACTTTGGATTTGAGAACAACTACAATCCAGGATTGGCCTATAATAATTCCAAACTTTATACCATCTGGATGACACGATATCTGGCAAGAGATTTCTTTTTAAAAGGTTCAAACATCACCATCAATGCCTATCATCCTGGTCTTATCTCGACTAACTTAGGGAATAATTCTAGTGATGAAAAGACGAAAAAGTCTCTCTTCGGACGCCTGATGAAGTCTCTCTCGAAAGATCTAGATCAGGGGATTGAAACAGGCTATTATCTCACCTTATCAGAGGAAATCAGGGGCTTGACAGGCTACTACTTTGATGAAATGAAAGTCAAGTCGGTTTCTGAAAAAGGCTACACACTTGAAAAAGCACAAGATTTAATCCTTTACTGCAATGATAAAATTGAATTGTTTAAACAGAAATATGCTCTGCTTAATTAGAAAAAAGTTCTCTTTCCGTTTTGCTAGAAAGAGAACTACCAATTCCGGAATAAAGGAATTCATGTCACGAGCGCCTGCAGTATTGAGCAACTTACTCTTTGGAGCAGCTAAAGCCTCTCCTGTCTTTTGGTCATAATAAACAGCCTATCCATTGCATTCGCCGATAAAGACACGACGGCGTCCAAGAAAAAATATATTGACCTTTTTCTATTTCCTTTGTTATATTTTAAATTGGCTAGAAAGCAAGGACTTTTCTCCACCCTTGCTTCTGATTGATATTCTTATTTACGGTAAAAATGACTATCTTTGTCGCTTGGTGATTGTCCGATTGCCAAGACGTCTTGGCTACCATCCGTACCTGTCAATTCATTTTGGACTCCAGCTGGAGTAAAGATCAGGCGTGCTCCTTCTCCGCCTCCAACAAGATGAATTCCTGTCAGATAGTAACCGTCCTTCTCCTCTACTTGATCCATCTCATATTTAAAAGTTCCCTTTGAGCTTTGAATGGTCACGATTCCATCCGCTGTGACTGTAGCAGTTGTTCCTGCATAATTCTCCCAAGTTCCAAGGAATTTAGAATAATCTTTTTGATTTTCCGCCTTTGTCTCAGTTTGAGTAGCTGTAGCGCTTGAAGAACTTGTATCAGACTTCTGTTCCTCTTTTTGGCTAGCTTCTGTTTTACTTGATGACTCCTTAGTTACTTTAGAAGAAGCCTCTTTGCTTGAAGATGCTGTAGTTTTTTTCAGCATTTCCTCCACAAGCAGCAAGGGTCAAGGCAGCCAACAAGGCAAGAGCTGAAAGACTGGTGTAGCGCAATGTTTTTTTCATGATAATCTCCTTTTAAAATGATGATACAGTCTCATCTGCATCTAAAATAGCTAACCTGAAATTACATATATTTTTGACGGCTAACCTGTAGTTTTCAGTGTATCATTTATTTCCATATAATTCAATAGCTATTTTGGTAACTTTGTGTAAGATCAAGCAAAAAACTGATCCAAGAATGAATCAGTCTCTCTTTATAGCTTCTTTGATTTTTCAATAGCTTTAATAGATAAACATGGCATCGCCAAAGCTAAAGAAACGGTATTTTTCATCGATAGCATGTTGGTAAGCTTTGAGGACCAATTCACGGCCTGCAAAGGCAGAAACGAGCATGACCAAGGTAGACTTCGGTAAATGGAAATTAGTAGAAAAAGCATCCACAACCTTCCAGTCATAGCCTGGTTTGATAAAGATATTTGTCCAGCCAGAGTCTGCTTGGATTTGCCCATCAAACTTGCTTCCGATAGTCTCTAGCGTACGGATAGAGGTTGTCCCCACAGCAATGACACGACCACCATTTTCTTTGACCTGTCGCAAGGTCGCTGCAGCTTCCTCAGACAATTGGTAAAACTCTGAGTGCATCTCGTGTTCATCCAAATTATCTACTGAAACAGGTCTAAAGGTCCCAAGCCCAACGTGCAAGGTCAAGTAAACTAAGTGAACTCCTTTTTGCTGGATTTCTTCCAGTAATTCCTTGGTAAAATGGAGACCTGCAGTCGGGGGGCTGCTGCTGATCCACTCTCCTTGGCATAGACTGTCTGGTAACGTTCACGGTCATCCAACTTTTCATGGATATAAGGAGGCAAGGGCATTTCTCCAAGACTTTCAAGTACTTCTAGGAAAATTCCTTCATACTCAAAACGGACAATACGGCCACCGTGGGTCAATTCCTCAGTCACAACTGCGCTTAGTCGGCCATCACCAAAGACAACGCGGGCACCGACCTTGAGACGCTTGGCTGGTTTAGCCAACACTTCCCATTCATCTCCTGCTGTATTTTTCAAGAGCAAGAGTTCAACATGGCCCCCTGTTTCTTCCTTTTGGCCATGAAGTCGAGCTGGTAATACGCGGGTATCATTCATAACCAGGGCATCACCTGGCTCTAGCATGTCAATAATGGAGTGAAAGTGGCGATCTTGAAATTCTCCAGTCTGGCGATTGACTATCAAGAGCTTAGAGGCATCGCGCTTTTCCAGAGGTGTTTGTGCAATCAACTCCTCAGGCAAGTGAAAATCAAAATCATTGGTATTCATTGTAGTCATATTTCCTTTTCTTTTCTAATGTACTTACGATTAGCTATCAAAACGAACTTCTTCAAGCAAATACTCGATGAAGCGTTCACCCATCTTAGACAAGCTAGTCTTTCATGCTGGATATAAACCAGCTCAATGGGATCATCAATATCAAGTGGAATCGAGACAATATTGTCCCCATTAAGATTACTATTGAGGATACCTGTCGCGATGGTATAGCCGTCCAAACCAATCAAGAGATTGAACAAGGTCGCACGGTCACTAACCACGATGGATTTCTTGTGGTGTTCTTGTGACAAAATCTCTTCTGAGAAATAGAAGGAATTATGGGTTCCTTGGTCATAGCTCAAGTAAGGGAAGTCTTCTAGGTCTGCCAACTGCACCTTGTCTTTTTTGGCAAGAGGGTTGGTCTTGCTGACAAAGATATGGGGCTGCGCTGTAAAGAGAGGATGGGCCACTAGATGATTGTCATCCAACATCTTTGAAAGAACATCTCGGTTATAGCTATTTAAAAAGAGGACTCCTACTTCACTGCGGAAGTTCTTGACATCATCGATAATCTCCCAGGTTCTGGTTTCACGCAAAAAAAGCTCGTACTTTTCCATATCGCTTTTCTTAAGTAAGGAAACAAAGGCATTAACCACGAAGGCATAGTGTTGCGAAGACACACTAAAAAGCTCGCGATGAGCGATTGGATTCTTATAACGTTCTTCTAGGAGTTGAGTTTGCTCGACAACCTGACGGGCATAGGATAGAAACTCCATTCCATCACGTGTAAGGGTAATTCCCTTAGGATTTCGGATAAAAATCTCAATTCCCATCTCATTTTCTAGGTCACGAACTGCATTTGACAGACTAGGCTGAGTAATGAAAAGTTGCTTGGCAGCTTCATTCATCGAACCAGTCTCTACAATTTTGATAATATAGTGTAATTGTTGAATTCTCATGCTTTTATTGTACCATACTTGAGGCAATATAAAAAGAACCAGTCACTGAAAGGTCTGTGGCAAAGCTTAGATGAGTGCTTTCAAATGACTTTATCTAGCACTTTAAAAAGAGGTTGAAACAATTCCAACCTCCTTTAATCTTTATTATTATACAAGCTTTTTAATCGAAACTCAGCTTCCTCTTTCCCAGAAGATGGCTAATAAAATCATAGCCCCGAGAACTGATGGGATAATGGCTGTACCGTTTAGGTTTGGCCCCCAGGCGCCAAAGAGTAATTGTCCTAAAAAGGAACCAATCCAGCCGAGAAACATTTTCCCAAAGCATCCCATTCGTTCGCCACGATTGGTGATAGCTCCTGCTAGTAGTCCGATTAAAAGCCCGACAAACATACTTCCAATCATAGTTTCTCCTTAAATCGCCCAATCTCCATTGCGGAAGAGTGGTACGCGTGTCCCATCCTCACGGATACCATCGATATCCATTTGGTTCGAACCAATCATAAAGTCAACGTGAACATCTGAACGATTAAGTCCTGCAGCTTCCAGCTCTTCTTCGCTCATCTCTGCTCCACCAACAACGCTAGTTGCGTAAGCTGCACCAATAGCCAAGTGGTTTGAAGCATTTTCATCGAAAGGGTGTTAAAGAAGGTAATCCCTGACTGTGAAATTGGACTTGGATCTGGTACCAAGGCACATTCACCCAAGGCACGCGCACCAGCATTCTTAAAGACAAGGTCCTTCATAACTTGATCACCCTTCTCAGCAGTGATATCAACGATTTGACCATTTTCAAAGGTCACCTTGATACCTTCGATAATATTTCCATTGTAGCTAAGAGGTTTTGTAGACGTTACATAACCATCTGCGCGACGGAAGTCAGGAGCTGTAAAGACTTCTTCTGTTGGCATATTTGGCAAGAAACCTTCGCCTTGAGCATTGATCGCTCCGGCAGATTCCCAAACGTGGTTCTTAGGCAAGCCAAGTGTCAAGTCAGTTCCAGGAGCTGTGTAGTGAAGGGCTGAGAATTGCTCTTTATTGAGCATTTCCGCCTTACTCTTCAAGATTGCTGCATGTTCTTCCCAAGCCTTAACTGGATCTTCTTCGTAGATACGGCAAGTCTTGAAGATTTGGTCCCAAAGGAGATCCACTGCTTCTTCGTCACTCGCAGCATTTGGAAAGACCTTCTTAGCCCACTCAAGTCCAGCTGCAGCAGCAACCGTCCAGCTAACCTTGTTGGATTGAGTTGCGATACGCATTGGCTTCATGGCAATTCCCATAGCTTTGGCAGAAGCTGAGAGCTTTTCAGCATCCACTCCGTTCAAGGCACCTGGATCAGAAGAACGAACACCGAGACGACTTGCTTTGTTTTCAAGAAGGTAGTTCATCTCAGCAATCTTGTATTCTGGTACATTGTCCAAACGCTCCATTGGCGCGTGAAGGAATTTCTCACGGTTTACAAAGTCATCTGCCCATTGAACGATAACTTCGTGCGCTCCAAGTGCATAGGCTTCTTTGACGATTAAGTGAGCCAACTCGCGTTGCTCCACATCGATGGAGAGAGCCAAGGTGTGACCAGGTTGCACGTTCACTCCGTTTGCAACCAAGAGCTTAGCGTATTTTTCTAGATTTTCTTTAAAATTTGGTAAAACCATCTTGTTTCTCTTTTCTATTTTTATTTCAAATCTTTGAGCATATTTGTCTTACTCAAAATTCTTCCCTTACTAGTATATCACATATATTAGCATTTTAAAAAACAAGCTCATTAAAGCTTGTTTTTATTTAACTATCACAAAAGTCATGTACATATCTTTCCACTTCTTTTTCCATAACTTGAATCTCACAAATACCCCATTTATCATTCTTTACCGTTACATCTGCCATCATCTGTAATTTTAAACTTTGGCGATTGAAAAATTCCTTCCCACTGTTTATATTTTGCACTTGGAACTAAATTTCCAAACTTCGAATTTTGACTATCTGTAATGATACAGAGATTCCCAAAGGAGTGCAAAAATTTATCATCAATTTTTTCAACTCTTTCATCACTATTTGGATGTTGTGGAAACCAATGCTCTATAGAACGACGATATGCAAATTTGAAATCTTCAAACTTAACATCGTATGTTTTCTTTAATTCTTCGCGATTTTTCCATAAAACATAATCTACAAAGTTAAAAGCATAAACAGGAATTGCACCATAGTTCTTAATTCTTCTATCCTCAGTAAACAATCTTTCTTCCGCATACGTCACTGCCATTTTTTCAAGAAATTCCTTAAAATAATCACCAAATTCTTGTTCATTTAATTCTGCAATATGTCTGTAGAGAAATTGTAAAATTTCATACAACCAACGACTATCACGATTAGCAGTAAAGGTCACAGCAAACATAGATTGGAGAAGAATGATGTTTTGATTAATTTCCGAATCTGAAAATGTATTCTTAGTAAAGCGTTCTTCAACTATGTAATGCTCTTTCGATTTTCCATTAGGTTGATATTCATAATAAGTACCCTTCTGCAAAAACCATTCATCCTTATTTCTACTTGAAGAATCTATATTTGAATTTCTAACGATGTAATTATCAAAAAAATATGTTTTATTTTAAGAAGAAATTCACTGAATTCAATAACCCAAGTCTTATTTTTTTGTTTTTTTAATATCAAATAGAGCTAAGAGTTTCTTATCGTCTAACTGAACCTCACTGGTATCCTTACCTTCCCAAATTGCCAATACATGGAGTAGGAAGGTTGGAAAATCGATAACTTGGGTATAATCACCAAAATCTTTTTCTACTTCTATATTTTTTTCATTTATCTTCTTTCCTAATATATCTGATAGCTTTCTTCTTTCGTTTTGATAAAAATCAATATCGTCATAAATATTATGAAATGAGTAATTTGAAAAGTGCCACCCAAAAATTCGTTCACGTTCTTGAAAATTATCTGCTCTCTTCCGTCTCATCTTAAATTGACTTGATACCGGTTTATCAAACTCTGCACAGGCATCCCAAATTCTTGCGAACTTTTGAGCCATTTCTTGATCTGAACCGAACTTAGCCATCATTTGCGCCTTAAGAATCTCATGAGCCTCTAGTTGTTCTCCACGAGAGTTGAAACGTTCAAAATAAAGATTTAAATCTAAGTCTTCAGGAAGTATACTCCGAAAAATAATAACTTTATCAAAAAGATAATCAACGAAAGACTGAGAATCTAGTTGGCGATCTCTTGACACTTTTTTCAATGCGTCTTTAGCATGTCCGTAGCCTCTAGTCAGCTCATTTTCATCATCCTCAGAGATTTTTTGCTTAGTAAATAGTTTTTGAATATTCTCATTTGATTTCTTCCTAGCTGGAAAGGTAAGATTGACAGATTTCAATCTATCAAAACCAAACTCATGCTTCAAAGCTAAGGCAATCAAATTAAGGGCCGTTGTTCGCTGCTGCCCATCTATAATTTTGAAAAGGTCATTCTCTTTATTAACGACTAATGTTCCAATATAGTAATTGTCTCGATTTTCTTGAAAAGCATCTGCCACATCGTTCAACAATTGTTCAATTTCATCATAAGTCCAAGCAAAATTTCTCTGATAAAGAGGAATAGCATAGGTATCTTCATTTAACAAACGATTTACTGATAAGCTTATATGTGTTTCTACCATTTACCTTTTTCCTCTTCTATAATCTTTTCCACAGTATAATTTTCAAATAACTCTCTATTTATCTTGACCATGAAATCATTCGGAGTGACAGCGTGTGATAAAAGTTGAAATAGTTTTTGAACCTCTTTTTGTCTAAATCTTCCACCAGCAGCATAGTTTCCTACCGTTGCATCATATATAGCTTTAGACTTAACTCTCGGATAATAAGACCAAATAAACAAGGTTTCCACTATCTCCTTTGATAGCTCGTCTTTTCCAAATCTATCTGCGAAAAGCGAACAAACATTTACAAACAGATTGTGACACTTGAGATAGCGTCCTTTGGAGCTATTGTAAATGTTCAACATGCCTTCTGGGTAAGCTACATTTTTTTCTTCCCCTACAGACTCATCAGAAAATCCTAACTTTTCATTTAAAAAATCTTTATGATCTTTAATAGTTTCATGAGCAGATTCAATATACTCAAAAAATTTACTTCCATCAATGATTGGCATAGTGATGGACATGGGGAGTTTTTCAATATGACGATACAATTCTAGATATGGAAAGTTCTGATTCAAATCAACACCTTTAAAATCGTCAATAAAGTCCTCTGTAAAACGGAGATAAGAACCATAACGCTTGTTTGTCAATCCTGTCTCTCCTCGAGACCAACGTCTCATACGGAAAAGATGTTTATCAAACAACTCTTTGAGACTTAAATCTTTATCTTCCACAAATTGCTCCCACTTTTCCACAATTCCTTCATCTTCGGTATCTTGCTTGCGAAGATGATAGGCTTTGAGCAAATCATGAGGTTCTAGAGATTTTCCACGATTATTCTGAGAATCAAATAGCTGAAAGGCCTCTGATAATCGTGCCTGTGGCATAGTAATCACAGAGACAGCACAATTCTCTAATAAAAAGTTGCAAATATCTTTTGCCTCATTTTCGCCAACTAATTGAGTCAAATTTTCCCATTCATTATAATTTTCACTCGCATGATAGCAAGATAGCTCTCCAAATACAGCACTACTCAGCAGTTGCTTAGCACCCTTATAATTCTCTAAATCATCTAATAAATGAAGAAACAAGGAAATAGAAATTAGCCGTTGCTGTCCATCGACAATATCTAAGTATACATCATTTTCATGCAAGATAACGGAACCAATCTGATATTCCTTTTTCCCCATAGCATCTCGTAAATCATAAAAAAGATTACGGATATGTTTTCTGTTCCATTTATAAGGTCTTTGATAAGAAGGAATCCGCAAATCCCCTTTTTTCAATAGTTCTCCAACTTTTTTAGAAGTAAATTGAATAGTCATTTTATCCTCATCTATATTTATCTATCATTTCTTGAACTGTTTGCTTCATATCCTCTACTAAAATCCGAGGAGACAAAACAGTAACTGCTTCCCCTTGTCCCAGTAACCAGCGTTTAAGCCCCGGTGTATGCTGACTTTCAAACTGAAAATGAGTCCAATCGCCATTTTTCCCAACTATTTTTGCATTTGGAAATTGATCCATCACAATCGTCGGATCGTACAAATACTCGATTTCAATACTGATTTTCTTGCCGATAAAAGCATCTACTCTCTCGTTACGAATGTCACCATCTCTAAATTTATCTCGATAAGAAATGGAGGGTTTCTCTATACTACTAAGAGACCAGGACTGGATACGGTCTACTCTTAAAGTAATATAAGTGGCATATTTCAACTGGTAAACAACCAGATAGAAATAATGACTATCATAGTAAAGAGAGACTGGTAAAATAGTCTGCCTCTTAGAAAATTCAGAATAAGGTTTTTGATAGATAATGTCTAAGACCTGTTCATGTAGAATAGCCTCCGATAAATTCCAAATTTTCTCTATTCTATCTTGTTGATCCGTTAAGGCAGCATAATTAAGCTTTTCACTACCAATAATCTGCTCAATTTCTTTCTGATCATCACCAGGAACTAAGGCAAGTAAATTTTTTAGTAAGCTATCAATTTCTGGTTTATTCAGTGCTCGATTTTCCAATAAAATCTTTGAAATAACGAGAATATCCTTTTTATTAAAAACTGACTTACTTGCTAAGCAATACTTATTCGTTTTACGGTTATAAAGCAAGTCTCCACTATAACTGGTGTTACTAGATAAAATATCACGGAGTAGCGAAAAATCTCTCTGTATCGTCTTTTCACTAACCTCAAATTCCTGGGCTAATTGCTTTTTTCCTAATGAAGTACCTAACTGTAAACGTAAAAAAATGTTTAGTAGTCTCTCTTGATCATTCATTTGCAGTCCTTCTTATTATTTTTCAAGCGATGTTAGACACGCTGTCATCCCCCATTTAAAACGCACAATCAAATGAGGATGAACACTTTTCAATTGATCTGGTTCAGAGTCACTAGAGAAAACCATTTGCCTATTGTTAATATGTTGAGAATTAAATAGATTAAAAAAATTTTTTTCTTGAATAAGAATATCCTTTTTCTCCCAATACCTGAATATCATCTACGATTAGGAGATCAAATTCCTCACTTCTAACTTTTTGTATTTCTAGCTCATTTTCCAATAAGTTTACGGCAGAAATGTATTTTACTCGTTTTTCTGGATTATTTTCAAAAACCTTATTACCAATAGCTTGCAGGAGATGTGTTTTTCCTGAACCTGATTCCCCATAAATATAAAGGGGATTATATTTTAATCCTAAGTTCTTCACTACTTCTAAGGATTCTTTCTTTGCCAAAGCATTACCATCTTTTTCTAGAAAATTTTCAAATTGATATTTTTTATTTAATCCTGTATTGTTCATCATTTAAACCTCTTTCTTTATTATACTATAAGTATACTAAAATAGATGGACAAATATTGTCCATCTATTATCTTAAAACAAATCATCAAACAAACTCAATTGATTATCCTCTGGCATATTGCCGAGAATTCCCATTTCATCCATCTTTTCAACCAAGGTTGATGAGAGTCCTCCACGCTTGCGGAGTTCAGTTTTAGAGAGGAATTCTCCCTCTTGACGGGCACGAACCAGTTGCTTGGCAACGTTCTCTCCCAGACCATCCATAGCGACAAACGGTGGGATGAGGGTATCTCCATCGATGATGAATTCCGTCGCATCACTGCGATAGAGGTCCAATTTTCCGAACTTAAAGCCACGTTCCCACATCTCATTGACGATTTCAAGTGTTGTGTAGAGGTCAATTTCTACGTTGGAAGCTTCATTGTTCTTACGTTTTTCAGCAATTTCTTGCATCTTACGTTTGATTGCATCCAAGCCTGCCCCCATGGTCTTGATATCAAAGGCCTTGGCACGGATGGAAAAGTAAGCACAGTAATAATAAATCGGATGGTGAACCTTGAAGTAGGCCACACGAAGGGCCATCATAACGTAGGCTGCCGCATGGGCTTTAGGGAACATGTACTTGATTTTTCCACAAGATTCGATATACCACTCAGGCACATTATTGGCCTTCATGGCTTCGATATAACCATTGCGCTCTTCTTCTGAGATTTTAAGCCACAAGCCCTTACGCACTCGCTCCATGATGGTAAAGGCCATCTTTGGATCTAGACCAGCGTGCATGAGGTAAACCATGATGTCATCCCGACATCCGATAACGGTTGAAAGGTCCGCAATCCCTGCCTTAATCAAGTCCTGAGCATTTCCCAACCATACGTCGGTACCGTGAGACAGCCCAGAAAGCTGAAGTAACTCTGCAAAGGTCGTTGGATGGGTTTCATCCACCATGCCTCGAACAAAGTTAGTTCCAAACTCTGGAATACCAAGCATACCAGTTGAAGTCCCGATTTGCTCAGGTGTCACTCCAAGGATATCTGTACCTGAGAAAAGGGCCATGACACCAGGATCATCCATAGGAATATCATTTGGATCAATGCCTGACAAGTCCTGGAGCTTGCGAATCATGGTCGGATCATCATGACCAAGGACATCGAGCTTGAGGACATTCTCATCGATATCGTGGAAGTTAAAGTGAGTGGTCTGCCATTCAGCAGTTACATCATCTGCAGGATACTGCACTGGAGTAAAGTCATAGACATCCATATAGTTAGGGATAACAACGATTCCCCCTGGGTGCTGACCGGTCGTCCGTTTAACACCAGCAGCTCCTTGGGCTAGACGCTCAACTTCGGCTTCTCGGTAGAATTTGCCATAGTCACGCTCGTAACCCTTGACAAATCCATAGGCTGTTTTAGCAGCCACCGTACCAACCGTTCCTGCACGGAAGGCATATTCTTCCCCAAAGATATCACGAACATCCAAGTGGGCGCTCGGTTGATCCTCACCAGAGAAGTTCAAATCGATATCGGGTACCTTATCCCCATCAAAACCAAGGAAGGTCTCGAAAGGAATGTCCTGGCCATTCTTGCTGAGTTTGTGACCACAGTTTGGACAGTCTTTATTGGGCATATCAAATCCTGAACCGTAGGAACCATCCGTGATAAACTCACTGTACTGACACTGACCACAGACATAGTGAGGCGAGAGAGGGTTAACCTCTGTAATCCCAATCATAGTCGCAACAAAACTAGATCCAACAGACCCACGGGAACCAACCAAGTAGCCTCGTTCGTTGGAACGATGCACTAGCATCTGGGAAGCCAGATAAATCACGGCAAAGCCATTCCCCAAGATAGAGGTTAGTTCTTTTTCGATTCGTAAATCAACGATATCTGGGAGTGGATTTCCATAGATTTCAAAAAGCTTTTTTTATAGGTTAACTCGGCGACCGTTTCCTCGGCTTGGTCAATGAAAGGTGTATACAAGTCGCCTTTAACGACTTCAACAGGCTCAAAGATTTCTGCCAAGGCGTTGGTATTTTCAATGACAATCTTACGAGCCAAATCTTCTCCTAGAAAGGCAAATTCATCCAACATTTCATTAGTTGTTCTAAAGTGTGCCTTTGGTAGCGGAGCAGGCTGGGCAGCTTCTCCATGGCCGATCGTTCGGTTAATCATGGCACCCTGACCTAGACTTCTCACGATAATTTCGCGATAAATCTCATCCTCAGGTTCGATATAGTGGACGTTTCCTGTCGCAAGAACTGGCTTACCGAGACGGTCTCCAACCTCTATCAAGCTCTTGATGATGGTCTGAAGCTCCTCCATATCCTTGACCTGCTCTTTGGCAATCAGAGGCGTATAGATAGCTGGAGGCATCACCTCGATAAAATCATAGTATTTAGCTACTTCGACTGCCGCATCTACACCCTGTGATACGACTGCATCAAAGACTTCACCTTCTGTACAGGCTGAACCTAAGATCAAACCTTCTCGATGGGCATCTAGTACCGTACGTGGAATCCGTGGAACTCCTTCAAAGTACTGGGTATTTGAAAGAGACACCAGTTTAAAGATATTTTTCAAGCCCACCTGATTTTTCACATAGATGGTCGCATGCTTGACACGAGCTTTCTTATAAGAATCCGGACTGATTAAATCAAGGTTTAATCGTGCCAAGTTAGTAACACCGTGTTTTTCTTCTACTTCCTTGATAAAGATAAAGAGCAGACGGCCAGTTGCTTCCGCATCATAGTTGGCCATATGGTGGTGTTCTAGAGCTACACCAAAACGTTTGGTCAAGGCTCCCAAACCATGTCGCTTGTACTCTGGATAGAGGTTTCTAGCGAACTCTAGCGTATCGATGACAGGTTGAGTAATTTTTGGAAGACCGTGACGCTCATAGTTGGCATTCATAAAACCAACGTCAAAGCTTGCATTATGGGCTACAAGAACGGTATCTTTACAGAATTCTTGGAATTCTTTCAGAACTTGAACCAAGGGTTTAGCATTTTTTACATGGTCATCCGTAATTCCAGTCAACTCAGTAGTAAAAGCTGATAAGGGGTGCCCAGGATTGATAAATTCATCAAACTCAGCAATGATATTGCCCTTATACATCTTGGAAGCTGCCACCTGAATCAGTCATTATAGATAGCTGATAGACCTGTCGTTTCCACGTCAAAGACTACATAGGTGGCTTCAGACAAATTCATCTCAACTTCGTTATAGACGATAGGAACACGATCCTCAACGATATTTGCTTCCATTCCATAAATAAGCTGAATACCAGCTTTCTTAGCGGCCTTATAGCCGTGAGGGAAAGACTGAACATTGCCGTGGTCTGTGATTGCCACTGCTTTGTGGCCCCATTTTGCTGCTGTTTCAACGATTTCCTCAACCTCAGGAAGAGCATCCATAGTCGACATGTTGGTATGGGCATGAAACTCAACGCGACGCTCGCCTTCTGGCATCAAGTCCTTACGTTCATAGTGAACAACTTCCTGGACATCTTGTACATTCATGGTCAAATCTCGTGTGAAATTATTGACCTCGACATTTCCTCGAACACGGAGCCAAGAATTTTTCTTGATCATGTCAAACTTCTGAGCTTCTTCTTCATTTTTGACCCATTTTTGCATAGAGAAGCTAGAGGTATAGTCAGTCATTTTGAAATTAATCAAGACACGACCCGTTCTAGTCACCTTCTTCTCAACATCAAAGACAACTCCTTCAAAAACCAATCTATTTTCTTCGGTATTGACCTCGATCATAGGAGTAATCTCTGCCTTATCAAGTTTTGGCTTAGCAGCTGCCTTCTTGGCTTGAAAATCAAAGACAGTTTTGTCCTCAACTGGAGGAGGCGGGGCCATCTGTTCTAACTGTTCCATAGCTCGAAGAGTTTCTTCATTGGCTGCTTGAATAATCATTTGATTTTCCGTCTGAAAGGCTTCTTGTTCTTCCCTTGTGAGATCTTCATTTTTTTCTAAGATGCAAGAAAGTTTAGGAAAACCAAAAAATTCCAGCTGTTTGCTAAGATTTGGAAGATGATTTTTTCTAAAATGCTCAGTATCTGCTGCTTCAGAAGCTTCAATGATTAACTGGTCATTTTCAAAGCGAACCTGAAAATTCTGATAAATAGAACGAAAACCTTGACTAGCACAAGGACCTTCCGAAAAAGCCTCTCGATAGTAGGCTTGTAAAAGTTCTCTAGAAAATTTCTGATTTCGCGTTTTTATCTCAAAACTAGCCTGATTTCCAGTTTTTGAGAATTCTTCTTTCAAGCCCCTTTTCAACTCTAGAAAAAGTTCAAAAGGCAAGATATTTTCAAAAACAAAACGAAACTCCCAAACTTTGCTTCTTTTATGAACAATAACTTGTTCTATTTCAGCCTGAGAGAAGGCCTCATGATTTCTCATTTCAGCGGGTATTCCCAACTGATTCATTAAAATTTCAAAAGTGGTTGACATCCATTTTCCTCACAATATACTCCTTCTATTTTACCATATTTGAGGCACTTTTACCTATTTCTACCAAACAGAAAAAGAAGCCACAAAGTGACTTCTTTTATAGTGGCGACAAATTAGTCTTCACCTTTGTTTCTTAATGATTTCTTCTTGTACTGACTTAGGTACATCTTCGTAGTGGTCGAATACCATCATGAAAGTACCACGTCCTTGTGATGCAGAACGAAGAACTGTTGCATAACCAAACATTTCAGCAAGTGGAACGTAAGCACGAACGATTTGGCTGTTACCGTGAGCTTCCATACCATCTACACGTCCACGACGAGCAGTTACGTGACCCATAACATCACCAAGGTTTTCTTCTGGAACAGTGATTGTTACAAGCATCATTGGCTCAAGGATCGCTGGTTGTGCTGACTTAGCAGCTTCTTTAAGGGCAAGAGAAGCCGCGATCTTGAAGGCAGTTTCAGATGAGTCGACATCGTGGTATGAACCATCGTAAAGCTTAGCTTTAACGTCAACCATTGGGTAACCTGCAAGAACACCGTTAGCCATAGATTCTACCAAACCTTTTTCAACCGCTGGGATAAATTCACGAGGAACCACACCACCGACGATTGCGTTTTCGAATTCGAATCCTTTTCCTTCTTCGTTTGGAGTAAATTCAATCCATACATCACCGAACTGACCTTTACCACCAGACTGACGTTTGAAGAATCCACGTGCTTGAGTAGAAGCGCGGAATGTTTCACGGTAAGATACTTGAGGAGCACCTACGTTCGCTTCAACTTTGAACTCACGACGCATACGGTCAACAAGGACGTCAAGGTGAAGCTCACCCATACCAGAGATAACTGTTTCACCAGTTTCAACGTTTGTTTCAACGCGGAATGTTGGATCTTCTTCAGCCAATTTTTGAAGGGCAACACCCATCTTATCTTGGTCTGCTTTAGATTTTAGGCTCAACCATCAATTGGATAACTGGTTCTGGAACGTTGATTGACTCAAGGATGATTTTAGCTTTTTCATCTGTCAATGAGTCACCAGTAGTAGTATCTTTCAAACCAACGGCAGCAGCGATATCACCTGAGTAAACAGTGTCGATTTCTTGACGGCTGTTAGCGTGCATTTGAAGGATACGTCCGATACGTTCACGTTTACCTTTAGAAGTGTTCAATACGTAAGAACCTGATTGAAGAACACCTGAGTAAACACGGAAGAATGTCAAACGACCTACGAATGGGTCAGTCATGATCTTGAAGGCAAGAGCTTGCAAATGGCTCTTCATCAGATGCAGGACGAGTTTCTTCTTCATCTGTATCTGGGTTGATACCTTTGATTGCTGGGATGTCAAGTGGGCTTGGAAGGTAGTCGATAACCGCATCAAGCATCAATTGAACACCTTTGTTCTTGAAGGCTGAACCACACAATACTGGGAAGAATTCAACGTTGATAGTCGCTTTACGGATACCAGCTTTCAATTCTTCGTTAGTGATTTCTTCACCTTCGAGGTATTTCATCATCAATTCTTCGTCAGTTTCAGCAACTGCTTCGATCAATTTTTCACGGTACTCTTGAGCTTGGTCAAGGTATTCAGCTGGAATGTCTTCTTCAAGGATATCTGTACCAAGGTCATTAGTATAGATTTCAGCTTTCATCTTGATCAAGTCGATGATTCCACGGAAGTCATCTTCTGAACCGATTGGCAATTGAATTGGGTGTGCGTTTGCTTGAAGACGATCGTGAAGTGTGCTTACTGAGTAAAGGAAGTCAGCACCGATTTTGTCCATTTTGTTGGCAAATACGATACGTGGAACTCCGTACTCAGTTGCTTGACGCCAAACTGTTTCAGTTTGAGGCTCAACACCTGATTGTGAGTCAAGAACTGTAACCGCACCGTCCAATACACGAAGAGAACGTTGTACTTCGATAGTGAAGTCCACGTGTCCTGGTGTGTCGATGATGTTTACGCGGTGGTTGTTCCATTGAGCTGTTGTTGCAGCAGATGTGATAGTGATACCACGTTCTTGCTCTTGCTCCATCCAGTCCATTTGTGACGCACCCTCGTGAGTTTCACCGATTTTGTGGATTTTACCAGTGTAGTAAAGGATACGCTCAGTTGTAGTTGTTTTACCAGCATCGACGTGAGCCATGATACCGATATTACGAGTTTTTTCAAGTGAAATTCGCGTGCCATGAGGTTTGTTTCTCCTATATTTTTTTATTTCTATTCTATTATAACACGATTTTAATAAAAACGGATAGGCAGGACCTACCCGTTCTCAATGTTTTCATGTTAATGTTGGTTTCAACTTGTAGATTTACAAGTTGAGTTGAACTCGAGCTAAAGTTAATTAGCCGATTTGAGCCGGAACGGGATGCTGTGTGAAAAAGATAAACTTCCTTGTATTCGTCGAATACTGCGTCAGTTTCCTATTTTCACTTTGCATCCTTGCCGTTCCTAGCATCATGATTTTACCAACGGAAGTGTGCGAAGGCACGGTTAGCTTCAGCCATACGGTGAGTGTCTTCACGTTTCTTAACTGCTGCACCAGTGTTGTTAGCAGCATCCAAGATTTCTTTTGCAAGACGGTCTTGCATTGTGTGTTCACCACGAAGACGAGCGATTGTTACCAACCAACGAAGTCCAAGTGTTGTACGACGTTCTGGACGAACTTCAACTGGGACTTGGTAGTTAGAACCACCAACACGACGTGCACGTACTTCAAGTACAGGCATGATGTTTTCCATAGCTGTTTCAAATACTTCAAGTGCATCGTTACCAGTAACTTCTTTTGATTTGTTCAAAAGCACCGTAAACGATTGAAGCAGCTGTACCACGTTTACCGTCAAGCATAACGCGGTTGATAAGACGAGTAACTAATTGTGAATTGTAAAGCGGATCTGGCAATACGTCACGTTTTTGGAGCTCTATTTTTTTACGACTCATTTCTCTTTATCCCCTTTCCTTATGCTTTTTTTTCGGACGTTTAGTACCGTATTTAGAACGGCCTTGTTTACGATCGTTAACACCTGCAGTATCAAGTGCACCACGGACGATATGGTAACGTACCCCTGGAAGGTCTTTTTACACGTCCACCGCGAAGAAGCACCACGCTGTGCTCTTGCAAGTTGTGTCCGATACCTGGGATGTAGGCAGTAACTTCGATAAGGTTGCTCAAACGTACACGAGCAAATTTACGAAGGGCAGAGTTAGGTTTTTTTAGGTGTCATTGTTCCAACACGAGTTGCAACACCACGTTTTTTTGTGGTGAAGAAACGTTTGTTTGAACTTTTTTTATGACTGTTGTAACCAACGTTCAAAGCTGGTGATTTAGATTTTTTTCTACTTTTTGATTTACGCGGTTTGCGAACCAATTGGTTAATTGTAGGCATCTACATTCTCCTGTGTTTTTTTATTTTTTTGGTGATGATACACTTGGTGACAGCTATCATCTGTGTGTACTTTTTGCAACATTTGTCAGCACGTCCCTGTACACTCTTGAGAGACCAAAAGTAAAAAGTACCGTCTATTATTGTACCACGTTTTTTTCTATTTTTTTGTCAATATATTTCTACTTATTTTTTTTGACTTCTTTGCTCTTAAATTTAGTTGAAAAACGCTCGCCTACCAGATAGACTCTTCAACCGACCACATAGACAAACCTTCTTGTATTTGTCGACAAAATGGTGTTTAATAGATTTGTAAGCAAGAGATCTCTATTACAATTTTATAAAGAAAGGAGAAATTATGAAAGTTAGACTTGACATTGATCAACAATACGCCGAAGAACAAATCATCATAGAAGCACCATCTTTGTCCCCTAGAGTTCAAAAAGTTCAAAACTTTGTTCAATCAATGGATCAAAACGAAACACTTAAAGGAAAATTCCAAGACCAGGTCTACTTGATTCAGATTAGTAAGATTCAACGTATATATATTGAAAATCGCAAAGTCTTAGCTGAAACGGATAGCCAAACCTATGCGCTCGACATTCGTCTTTACCAAGCAAGTGAAATTCTACCTGCTTCCTTTATCCAAATTTCCCAATCGGAAATTGTCAACATCGACGCTATCAGTCATCTTAAACTAACCTCTAACGGCTTGATTGAAATTTATCTTAAAAACGACAGTTTCACCTACTCATCTCGCCGTTACCTCAAAGCTATTAAGGAGAAATTAGAACTATGAAAAAACAAGTATTTCACGATGCCACAACTGGTATCCTCATCGGCCTCATCCTATCTATTATCTTTTCTTTTATCCACTCACCAAGCAACTACGCACCTCTCAGCCCCAACTCTTTGATTGGTCAATTCATGACCCAACATCAGGTGCATGGATCACTCGTCTTACTTTACTGTCTGCTTATCTGGGCAGCGATTGGAATCCTCTTTAGTTTTGGTAGCCGTCTATTCGCTCAAGATTGGAGCCTTCTTCGTGCGACTGTCACTCACTTCTTCCTTATGTTGCTAGGTTTTGTCCCTCTAGCAATCCTAGCAGGCTGGTTCCCTCTTCACTGGACTTTCATCCTTCAACTCATCCCAGAGTTTGCCATCGTCTACTTCATCATCTGGGTTGTTCTCTATAAAAGAGAATCAAAGAAGGTTGCCCACATCAACCAACTATTAGCTCAGAAAAAATAATACAACAGAAACCCACTCAGTCCTGTGAGTGGGTTTTGATTTATAATTTTTGTTTCCATTCTAACAAGAGATTCATGGCCTGCATCGGTGTCATATTGTACACATCTACTTTAGCTAATTCTGCTAGAATGGGATTTTCTTCCGCCGAGTCAAATAGGGAAATTTGTTCAGAAACTGCATGTGTTTGTTTCATTGGAGCAGGACTTTCCTGACCTTGGCTCTCTAGTTGAGTTAGAATCGCATCTGCCCTTTTTAGCAAGTCTACTGGCAATCCTGCAATCTTAGCTACGTGAATACCGTATGATTTGTCTGCTGGTCCTGCTTCGATCTTGTGAAGGAAGGTAACCTGACCATTTTGCTCCAGCGTAGCCACGTGGACATTAACCAGATGTTCCAGACTAGATTCTAAGCTAGTCAATTCATGGTAGTGAGTTGCAAAGAGAGTCTTGGCTCCGATATGTTCATGGATATACTCGATAATCGCTTGGGCTAGGGCCATGCCATCATAGGTTGCCGTTCCGCGTCCCAACTCATCAAAGAGAATCAGGGATTTTTCAGTAGCATGTGCAATAGCATTATTAGCTTCCATCATCTCGACCATAAAGGTTGACTGACCGGAAACCAAGTCATCCGCTGCCCCAATACGAGTGAAGATAGCATCAAAAATAGGAAGACTAGCACTCTCAGCTGGAACATAAGATCCCATCTGTGCCATGACTGCTGTCATAGCTAGCTGGCGCATATAGGTTGACTTCCCGCTCATATTAGGTCCTGTGATGAGCTGGATGCTGGTTTCTTCATCCATTTGGATACTATTGGGAATATAGGTTTGGGCTCCCATGACCTTTTCAACGACGGCATGACGACCTTTTTGGATATCTATGCTAGAGTCTTGCCCAAACTCTGGGCGAATCAGGTGTTGATTTCAGCTACCACTGCTAGTCCTTGTAAGGCATCAACAGTCGCAATCCCTTGGGCTAGGGCTTGCAGACGTTGAATATACTTACCAACCTCTTCACGGATACGCATAAAGATTTCGTACTCTAGATTAGCCGACTTCTCACGCGCCTCTAGCATTTCACCTTCGATACGTGCTAACTCCTCTGTCCCAAAACGCTCAGAGTTTTTCAGCGTAGCCTTACGGAAAAAGTGGGCTGGAACATTACCGAGCTGCGAGTTGGTCACATGGAAATAGTAACCATCTTTTTTATTGTAGTCAATCTTGAGAGTATTGATGCCAGAATTTTCTCTTTCCTTAGCCTCAATCTCAGCTATCCAGCTGGTTCCTTCTCTCAGCACACGACGGTATTTATCCAAGGTCTCATCAAAGCCCGTCCGAATAATACCTCCTTCGGTAATGACATGAGGTGCCTCTGGAGCAATGGCTGCGCTAATGAGACTTTCCAACTCAGGGATAGCGTCAAGTTGTTCAATTAGATAGGCAAGAGCTGGTTGCTCCATTCCTTCTAAAATTGCTCGAATTCTTGGAACACTGCCCAAGGTAGTCGCTAATTGCAAGAGATCTTTAGGATTGCTTTTCCCAAAAGAAACACGACTAGCAAGGCGCTCAATATCGTAGACTCCCTTTAGGCTTTCTGTCAAATCACTACGTTCAAAGAAATAATCCAGAAAGACCTGTACAACCTCCTGACGTTCAAGGATACGATCCTTGTCAATCAAGGGACGGTGGATCCAAGAGCGCAAAAGACGCATTCCCATGGCAGTCTTAGTCTCATCCAGCAACCAGAAAAGACTGCCTTGTTTCTTACCTGAGCGAGCATTTTCTACTAGATCTAAACTAGCCTTGGTCGCATAATCCATCTGCAAGAAATCCTTGATCTCATAGCGAACAACTGGCTTCAAGTGGTTGAGCTCTCTCATCTGAGTCCGATGAACATACTGAAGAAGCTTACTGCTGGCAGCTTGTTCAATAGGCGCCAAGTGTGGATCCAGCAGATGTATGTCTTCAAATAATTCTTTCTCATAAGAAAGCACCAAATTCATTTGACGGCTGAGAATCTGTTCTTCCTCTTCAGTTAAGGTATAGCCGATGACAACTTCTCTTGCCTTAAGATTTCGGATTTCACCACAGACCAGGGTAAAATCCAATAAACCTGTCACATAGAAATCACCCGTCACTAAGTCCATGTATGCCAAACCAAATTGCTGACCGTCACGGTCGATAGCCACCAAAAAGTTGTTTTGACTATCTGGTTTACTACTATCGACAACTGTACCAGGGGTAATCACCTGCACAACCTCTCGCTTAACAACCCCTACTGCCTGCTTAGGATCCTCCATCTGCTCAGCAATGGCAACCTTGTAGCCACGCTCCACTAGGACATCAATATACTGTTGTGCTGAGTGATAAGGAACTCCAGCCATGGGAATAGGATTGTCAGCATTCTTATTGCGACTGGTTAGTGAGATTTCTAGTATCTGGGCAGCATTGACTGCATCTTCGTAAAATAACTCATAAAAATCACCCATACGAAAGAGCAAAAAAGCATCTGGATATTGTTTTTTTATATCCACATACTGTTGCATGCCAGGTGATAATTTTTCTGTCGTCATCCATTCTCTCCTTGTTAAAAATAGAGAGTGGGACAGAAATCGGTAATTCGTTAGAATTCGATTTCGTCGTCCCACCTCCGCACAGTTGAGTAGGGCTGTAAAAGCTGATGAAATCAGCGTAGTAGAGCCCACTCAACCACTGCGTCTTGCTCGACAATCCAAAGGTAATTGAGAGGCTAGGACTTTTGTCCCAGCCTCCTTATCTATCCTTCATCAAATCTAACAAACGATCTTCCATGAGTTTAGCAACATGCTGATCTCGGCAAATCATCAAGAGGGTATTAGCACCCGCAACTGTCCCTAAAATCCATTCATCCTTGTTGGCATCGACAACATTGGCTAAAACCGCGGCTTCACCCAGTTTAGTGTGAAGAACTAAGGTAAACTCAGCTCTTGCCACGCCTTCTAAATGATGGGATAAAAACTCAACCAGGTCAATCTTCTCTGTCTCATTTGCTAGTACGTAGTAGACCATATCATTTTTCTTAACCTTGGTCAAGCCAAGTTCACGAAGGTCACGCGACAAGGTCGTTTGTGTCACAAAAACGTTGTGTGCTTCCAAACGATCTTGAATCTCCTTTTGAGTTCCTAACTTCTCCTCAGTGATCATCTGCTTGATCAACTGATGACGTTCTCTTTTTCTCATAACATCCTCTCGAGTGAATATTTATAACATTTTCATCTATTTAATAAGAACATTATACCAAAAAAACCGAATATTTCAAAAAAAATTTCGTCTTTCTTTAAAATTGTGATAAAATAGAAGAAAAGTCCAAAGGAGCCTATAATGAATACAAAACAATTGATTGCTAGTGAATTGGCTAGCGTCATTGATAGCCTGGATCAAGAGGCTATTTTCAATTTACTAGAACAACCAAAAAACTCTGACATGGGAGATATCGCCTTCCCAGCCTTCTCTCTAGCAAAAGTAGAGCGTAAAGCACCTCAAATGATTGCAGCAGATATTGCTGAAAAAATTAATAGCCAAGCCTTTGAAAAAGTTGTTGCGACTGGTCCTTACGTAAACTTTTTCCTTGATAAGTCTGCAATTTCTGGAGCGGTTATCAAAGAAATCATCGAGAAAGGTTCTGACTACGCTCAACAAGATGAAGGCCAAGAGCAAAATATCACCATTGACCTTTCAAGTCCAAATATTGCAAAACCATTCTCTGTTGGTCACTTGCGTTCAACAGTTATCGGTGACGCCCTTTCAAACATCTTCAAAAAAATGGGCTATAACACCATCAAAATCAACCACCTTGGGGACTGGGGTAAACAATTCGGTCTTCTTATGGTAGCCTACAAAAAAATGGGGTAGCAAAGAAGCGGTTGAAGCCAATCCGATTGACGAACTGTTGAAACTTTACGTGCGTATCAATGCTGAAATCGAAACTGATCAAGCACTTGATGACGAAGGACGTCTCTGGTTTAAAAAATTGGAAGATGGCGATCCAGAAGCTACTCAATTGTGGCAATGGTTCCGTGATGAAAGTTTAGTAGAATTTAACCGCATCTATGAACTCTTGGGTGTTGAATTTGATAGTCTAAA
>BNJT01002564.1_pt1 | contig 44648 bp, 49 predicted proteins | sample 8540491 | NCBI WGS metagenome assembly BNJT01 (sample SAMD00202455, study PRJDB9452) | human saliva metagenome | host: Homo sapiens | reverse complement strand
ATTTCAGTAGTATAAAAAATAGCAAAACAAAAACCCCTTAGGGATACCTAAGAGGGGTTCCTCCTTAGGACACTAAGGGGCGTTAAATAAGTGAGAGATATACCAAATTCACATATCCTCTAACCTAAGCTTCCGAAGCATCTACGATAATGGTATAGCGAGAGCTCCTGGTACAGTAGCATGAATCTCAGCTCCTGGTGCATTCGCATAAGCCTCAGCTCCATCTGCATTCGCATAAGCTTTAGCTCCTTCCGCATCCGCATAAGCTTCAGCTCCTTCCACATTCGCATGAGCCTCAGCTCCTCTCCGCTTCGCATTAGCAATAGCTCCTTTCGCATCCGCATAAGCTATCGCGTCTTTCACGTTGGCATTAGCAATAGCTCCATCTGCAACCGCATGAACTATTGCGCCTTTCACATTGGCATTGATCTGAGCCTCAAAGGTAACTTCAACCTCTATTGGTACATCAATCTCAATAAGTAATTTTCCTGAGAGTTTTTCCCAAAAGGGCTTCCGTTACGCTATAGCGTCCCCACTAGTGAGGAAGTCTGATTTTTGGAAGATTTTTTTCACATTCCCCCTGTAAATCTTGTAAAAGGACATTCTCCTCTCTAAAGATAAGTTTCTTACTAATCTTTAACATCGTTTTTCGTTATTTAGTTGGTTAGTATTTTGTTTTTGTAAAGAGTTAGTAGTATACTTCAAAAAGCTTCCGAAGCATCTACGGTAATGGTATAGCGAGAACTCCTATTACAGTAGAATAAGCTTTAGCTCCTCGTGCATTCGCATAAGCAAATGCTCCATCTGCATTCGAATAAGCTTTAGCTCTGATGCAGACGAATAAGCAAATGCTAGTAGTACATTCGCATAAGCTTTAGCTCCTTCCGCATTCGCATAAGCAAATGCTCCTCGTGCATTCGCATAAGCTTTTGGCTCCTAGTGCATTCGCATGAGCATCAGCTCCTGGTGCATTCGCATGAGCTTTAGCTCCTGGTACATCTGCATGAGCCTCAGCTTCTGGTTTATTCGCATAAGCTTTAGCTCCTGGTGCATTCGCATGAGCTTTAGCTCCTGGTACATTCGCATAAGCTTTAGCTCCTCGTGCATTCGCATGAGCTATTGCGCCTTTTCACATTGGCATTGATCTGAGCCTCAAAGGTAACTTCAACCTCTATTGGTACATTAATCTCGATAAGTAATTTTCCCGAGATTTTTCCCAAAAAGGGATTCCGTTACCCTATAGCGTCCCCCACTAGTGAGGGAAGTCTGATTTTTGGAAGATTCTTAGCTCCCTTCCACCGAAATCTTGTAAAAGGACATTCTTCTCTCTAAAGATAAGTTTCTTACTAATCTTTAACATCGTTTTCGTTATTTAGTTGGTTAGTATTTTTGTTTTTGTAAAGAGTTAGTAGTATACTTCAAAAGCTTCGAAGCATCTACCATAATCGTATAGCGAGAGCTACTGTTATCACCGCATAATCTCAGCTCCTTTCACAGTCGTATAAGCAAATGCTCCTGGTGCATTCGCATGAGCAATAGCTCCTGGTGCATGCGCATGAGCTATTGCGCCTTTCACATTGGCATTGATCTGAGCCCTCAAAGATAACTTCAACATCTATTGGGACATCAATCTCAATAAGTAATTTTCCCTGAGATTTTTCCCAAAAGGGATTCCGTTACCCTATAGCGTCCCCACTAGTGAGGAAGTCTGATTTTTGGAAGGTTTTTATATCCCATCTCCAGAATCCCCAAAAATTTTGGAGAATGACATTATCTTCTCTAAAGATCAGTCTCTGCTTAATCTTTAACATCGTTTTCGTTATTTAGTTGGTTAGTATTTTGTTTTTTTGTAAAGAGTTAGTAGTATACTTCAAAAATCTCATATCACTCAGGTGATTTATAGCAAGATGCTCCTACCTTCTCCTACTTTTGTAAAAGTACATATTTCCTTAAATATGTCAATATAGTTTCTTGACTCTTCTATGAATTTTATTATTATACAAATAATCCTCATTTGAGGAGAAGCATCAAAATATCTCTATTATAGCTCACGAAAAAGAAATCCTCCTGGGAACTGGAAAGGGAAACGAGACAAGCACCAGAAGGCGGATCGTCTGAATTCAGACAAAAAGGAAGAAAACCTCCTGGGATGGCACCTCTGGTCACTCCCAAAAAGGATTTAAATGCCTTTATTTTGAATCTTGATTCCGTAAAAGAGAGTGCTTTACTCTCTCTTCTTTAAATGATGAAAAATTCTTGTAAAAACTCCTTTTTATCAAGATAATAAATATCTTCCTCATCTTTTAGAACACTGCATATTAGAAAGTGAAGATTTGTTAGCATAACTACAACTCTCAGATATCGATGCTCGCTAGTTATACCTGATATACATGTTTTGAACGAGAATATCTTCCATTAGAACATATTATACAGTATTTCCAAATACCCATTACACAGCACAATTTTCTCTTACATCAAAAAAATTATTAAAAAGGAACTGAGAAATATCTCATTTTGACAAAAAAATCTATGAAAAACACTACAAAAAAGTCTTTTCTAAAGACCTAGTAACCAACAGCCTAGATGATATTAAATTTGAACAACTACTTGAATATCAAAAAGAATACTATCAAGCAAATAATATGATCCTTATTGACGAGAATGGGATCATCAATCAACAATGGGGAAAAGGGTAAAAACCTTCAAACCTTTACTCCAAAACTTTCTGGATATCACATACCTGAGTATTATTTACTGCAGTTATCAAGGGAGAAAAATCACACATCCTTGTCTCTAAAGATAATTCCCCTCATCAATTCTGATTTTGGATTTTTCTGTGATTTATGTGAAGCATTTTGGTATAGAGAAGAAACTCAAAAAATGAAAAATATTTTTAGTTGAGGTTTTGATTATTCTTTTACTGATAGATGATTATTAGTTTCTAGAGAAGATGAATTTCCTAGATATAATTTTAAAAAGCGAAAAAGTGAAATATTTAAAAGCTTATTATTGTGAAAGGATTATTGATTGAGGAAAGAGAACTTATATCCCCCATATTGCTCTGATATTTTTATTTCAAAAAGAAAATCATAAAAACCTGATTTCCTCAATTGATTTTCCTCTCATATTAGATTTGATCAAGCAATTTAAGTTAATTTAATAAAAAATCTACAAAGAGATTTCTAATTTTGATATCAAAAACAAGCATTAACTTCAGCTTTTTATTCCTTCAGTAGTAGAAAAATAGCAAAACAAAACCCCCCTTAGGGATACCTAAGAGGGGTGCCTCCTAGGACACTAAGGGGGCGTTAAATAAGTGAGAGATATGCCAAATTCACATATCCTCTAACCTAAGCTTCCGAAGCATCTACGATAATGGTATAGCAATAGCTCCTTCCACAGTCGCACGAGCCTCAGCTCCTGGTGCATTCGCATGAGCCTCAGCTCCTGGGAAATTCGCATAAGCTTTAGCTCCTGGTGCAGTCGCATAAGCTTTTTAGCTCCTGGTGCATCTGCATAAGCAAATGCTCCTGGTACCTTCGCATAAGCAATAGCTCCTGGTGCATCCGCATGAGCCTCAGCTCCTAGTTCATTCGCATGAGCAATAGCTCCATCTGCAACCGCATAAGCGAGAGCTCCTGGTGCATACGCATAAGCAGAGCTCCTGGTGCATCCGCATAAGCGAGAGCTCCTGGTGCATCCGCATAAGCGAGAGCTCCTGGTGCATCCGCATAAGCTTTAGCTCCTCGTGCATACGTGATGAGCAATGGCTCCTGATGCAGTCGCACGAGCAATGGCTCCTGATGTAGTCGCATAAGCAATGGCTCCTTCCGCATCCGCATGAGCCCTCAGCTCCATTTGCATTCGAATAAGCTTTAGCTCCTGATGCAGTCGCACAAGCAATAGCTCCTGGTTTATTCGCATGAGCTATTGCGCCTTTCACATTGGCATTGATCTCGAGTCTCAAAGGTAACTTCAACCTCTATTGGTACATTAATCTCGATAAGTAATTTTTCCCGAGAGTTTTCCCAAAAGGGATTCCGTTACCCTATAGCGTCCTCCACTAATGCGGAAGTCTGATTTTTGAAGGTTTTTATTTGCCTCCCTCTGAATCTTGAAGAAGGACATCCTTTTCTCCAAAAGATCAGTCTCTGACTAAACTGTGACATTGTTTTCGTTATTTAGTTGGTTAGTATTTTGTTTTTGTAAAGAGTTAGTAGTATGTATCAAAACCTTTATAGCGAGGTTTTTGTTTCTACACTCTTTTACTTTTGTAGTGATATATATTTCTTTTGAATATGTCAATGTTTTTATACTTTTTATTATTTATCAATAATTTTAATAAAAAAGCTACAAATTGTAGCTTTTATTTTTTTAAATTTTTGCTCTGATTCGCTGTAAAGGTTTTGAAGAGATAATAAAGCACCGGATTAAGCACCAAATCATAAGAGCCATAAAATTCTGACTTCATTCCACCGAGTGACTCCTAAATTTACTCACTCAAGCCAAAAGAATGCTCAGGGAATCCTGTTGGAGCTCATCCCATGAGATCACAGAATTCAAAACCATTATCTCTCGCCCATTCAAACATTCCATATTTGAGATAGTGATGTCCTCAGAGGTTAGTATATTTTTCTATCTGTAAATCCATAGAGATATACGATCGTCTTATCTCGGAAAAAGACAGATACTTCCGGCAATTTGCTCTCCATTAAGCTCAGAGATAAACACGTTTCCTCGATCGTGCTTTCTGAGAATTTTGAGTAACATAGTATATTGCTCTTTTGTGATAGTATGGAAGCCTTTTCCTCATGCGGTATTTTGTCGTTTTTCAAAGAAGACTGCATCGTCTCTTTCAGTTCAGAGTCTGACTTTTACTCCTTTTTTATAGCCTTTTTGACTCTATCAGCACATCCACTATTCATCTCTGCAAGAAGCTCCTCATCTGACTTAGCCAATTTTATAGTAATTGTTGACTGAGGCATATTTTCCTGAAAAGCAAGTTTAAGCCCCTGTTTGTTTGATGATGGTAGCTCTTTTCTGGAGTCTCATCCCCTTACTTTACCGATGATATCTTGAGATCTAGCTCGATAATTATCAAAAGCTAGTAATTTCATTGATGATTCCAAATTGGAAACAAATATTCCCCACTTTTTGCCAAAGTAGTGCTTAACTTTTTTTGAGTTCTTCTCTGACTTTAGATCGATCATCTGGAATTTCTAGCCCCATCACTTGAAACTCTCTAAAGGTAAAAGGTCAGACTTTTTCTTTTATGAGATAAAAATACTCTTTGCCAAAAGATAGATGAAACCATGCGGTTTACGATAAATATCTGCTTGGAGACTCCTTCGGATCGGAGATTGGTAGAGTCCATACATTGCCTTTTGTCTCGATAAAAAGATAAAAAAAGCTGATTTTTGGAGTTTTTGTTTTTTAGTAACTCTTTGCGTAAATTACTCTTCTTGGACTTGGCTTTCCACTGAGAGGATCTGTACCTTCTTCTAGTCCCATATCAAATGGCAAGCATCTGATCGTTGCTTTAAGTTCATCTTGGATTTTTTTCTGCAGTTTTCAAGTGTCCCATCTCGGTGTGCAAGCACAAATCATTTTTCAACTTTTTCTTTAAGTTCCTCATAAGTATCCGCAGTAAAGGTATTTTCCAAAGTGAAAAAGCTGATGTTTTTGCTAGTATATTTTTTTCTGAATTTCTAGGATTAAGCTTTGAATCTCCTCTGCTAGGGTTTTCAACCTTTACAAGCTCCATAGTATCTCTTCTGAACAGTTCAACCTGTCCTTGTTCAAGATCTCTTTTCCCAACAGCGATTCTCAAAGGAACTCATTTAAGCTCTCGCTCATTGAATTTTCGTCCTGGAGATTTTTGAGTATCGTCATCAATTTTGATCTTGAAAGGAAGTGAAACCTGACCAAGAATATCAGAATTGATCTTTATTTCAGTAAGTTGATCAAGCTGAGGCTGAAGAGTTTGCATAATCTCAGATAGCTCATCTTCACTCTTAAAAATTGGTACTACAACAAGGTGGATCAGTGCGATTGCTGGAGGCAAGACCAGTCCCTGATCATCAGAATGAGACATAATCAATCCCCATAAGTCTCGTACTTACCCCTCGAGATGTTGCATAAACATATTCTTGTTCATTATTTTTTTATTGGTAAATTTTACATCAAAGGCTTTTGGCAAAAATTCTGACCAAGATTGTGAGAAGTTCAGGCTTGTAGAGCTTTTTCCATCTTGCATCATAGGCTCAAAAAGTATAGGTTGTAACTGCTCCTGCGAATCTCTCATGAAAAGGTTTTTTTCTCCCTTGTAATGATAAATTCCCATAAAATTACGCACAAAATCTGAGTATACCCCAAGCATTCTTCTCGATTCAACATCAGCTTCTTCAGGTGTGGCATGGGCGGTATGACCTTCTTGTCGCAAAAAATTCTGCACTTCTCAAGAAAATTCTCGTTCTCATCTCCCATCTTACAACATTTGCCCATTGATTGATCATAAGTGGCAAATCACGATATGAGTTAATCCAATTTCTATACGAATCCCAGATAATAGTCTCTGAAGTTGGACGAACGATAAGCTCTTCTTCAAGCTTTTGCCTCTGGATCAACGATAATTTCTCCATTTTCAGAATTTTTGAGTCTATAATAGGGTAATTACAGCGCACTCCTTTTTGCAAATCAAGCAACATGAGATGCTTCCTTGGAAAAATAAGATTTTGGGAATAAAGAGGGGAAATAAGCATTTTGATGTCAGGTTTTTGATCATTTGATCAAGAATATCTCTCATGTTTTCCCCAAATTGCATATCCATAAGGCTTGATAATCATACATCCTCTCACTGCTGAATTTTCTGCTAAATCTGCGTATTTCACCAGGTCATTATATCGCTGGGAAAAGTCTTGCGCTCTAGGCGTTAGTTTAATTGCCATAGTCCAAAAATCAAAAAGTAAAACTTGCTTTTCATAATAAGTTTTTGTAAAGAGTTTTCAAGAGCTTTTTGACAAAGGGCGAATGATATGTATAATCAGGATTGTTCTTTATCTTATATTTTTGCATACAAATGCCAGAAAAAAAGCTGATTCAAATCAACCGATCCTGCTAAATATCTAGAATATCTTAGTTGCCTAATGGCAGAGAAAGGGGCAAGTGATATGTATCTGACCTATAATGAGCCACCAACCCTTAGAGTAATGGAAGATGTCATCAGAAAAAGGAGCTTGAAAAGCTAGATGATGATATGCTCAATGGTATTGCACTCACGCTAATGAATCAGACTGGTATTGATTTTTTGAAAAAAACATGGAAGTATTGATCTGGGTGTCGGCTACCAAGAGAGAAGATACAGAGTCAATATTTCTGAGACAGAGGGGACACATTATGATCGTAATGAGACTCATCAGAAAGGAAATCCCAACGCTCAAAAAGCTCTGACTTCCACCTCTTTTTAAGGAACTCGCTCATAGAGAAAATGGGATTGTACTCTTGGCGGGAGCAACAGGATCTGGAAAATCTACCACTCTTGTCGCAATGATTGAAGAAATTAATCAAAATGACAAGAAACATATTTTGACCATTGAAGATCCAATCGAATATATTTTTTGAACCTAAAGAAAGTATCATTGATCAAAAAGAACTGGGGAAGGATGTAACAAGCTTCTCTAGTGCAATGAAGTTTTCTCTCAGACAAAGACCTGATGTAATTTTTGTTTGGAGAGATTAGAGATCTGGATGGGATTAGAAATGCGATCTTGCTTGCTGAAACAGGACACCTGGTACTCACTACGATTCATGCTAGATCTGCTGAACAAGTACTCAATAAGATTATTGGATCCTTTAACTCTGATGAACAAAAACCAGATTAGAACTCAACTGGCAGAAAATCTCTCTGCGATCATTGTTCAAAAAACTCCTCAAAAGACAAGATAATCAGGTTTAACCCTTGCCCAAGAGGTCTTGATCAACACAACAGCCGTGGCAAATCTTATTAGAGAAAAATAAACTCAACCAGCTCAAATCTGTAATGTATACTGGGAAAAAAACATTGGTATGGAACTCATGGAAGAAAGCCTCCTCAAGCGTTTTATGCAAGGACAATTAACGGTTGAACAAATTTTTTGCAAGCGACAAACAATCCTGAGTATATCAAGAGAGAACTTGTAAATAGAAATGTATTTGGATAAAAATTGTATAAGGGACTAAAAAGATGAAAAGTCTGACTTTAGTCTTTTTTTATTACAATAAGAAAATATAATAAGATGAATAAACTCAAGGTGTTTTTGTAATAGAGAATTATGCTATAAGTTATGAGACAAGATCCTCTGAATTGATAATAGAAAATTTTGCTCAAGTCAATTCAGCGATTTTTTTCTAAGACGGACTGGACTTTTATATCTTGGCTCTTGCTGTGATGCGTAATATCGTTTTTGAGGCTCAAGCATATACACATAAGTCAAAATGACTAAAAATCCTGAAAAATCTCAGCGACCGTAGTCAGAATTATTTGACTCTTTCAAGATTTTATAGCTCGTCGATTGGTATGGACTGAGTATCCTGATTGGTAAGGAGAAGTGCATTTTGAGAAGAAAGTAGTGCATTATTGAGCGTCCAGAGGTCTGGAGCCACTACAAGAATCTGAGAAGAATCAGTCGAAATCTGATGTTTACCAAGGATGATTTCAGATTTTTGTTTTTAGAAGATAGTTTTGAGGGCCTTTTTTGCAAGAAAGAGAGAATATCTTTGTCAAGAAAAAGCTTTACAACCACCTTATAACTAGAAAAATCGCTGATACACCATTCGATGCAAAAGTGCCATATTCCAAAGAGAAAGTAGAGATTGCTCTACGAGCATAAAATCTTAGGGTATTTGGATAAAGATTATGATAAAGTTCTGGGAAACTAATTTCTTCTCCCAAAACGAGAAAAATAGCCTTCATCATTTTTTTGATCAGGTCTCAAGATTTAAACTTGGGATCAAGCGTAGGAGCTGAAAAACTCCATCTTGCCAAGCAAGTGATGAAAAACTATACAGATACATTTTTAAAAATTAAGGGCTAGAAAAGTGCAGTTAAAGTCTCAAGTTCCGTAATGATTCTTTACGAGAATAAAGGTTGGATCCTGACTGATTTTTGGCAAATCTCAGAAAGTTGAGGAGAGGCCAACAAGGCTCACTGCATGTAGATTTTTTTGAGTTTCTCTTGCATAAGAGATTGGTTTTCGATAGGGGGCCTGTTCAATAATACATTGATAGAGACTAACGATATTATTACAAAAGAGCAACGGGGAAAAAGATCAGAATTTTGATTCTTTTTTTCTCCCTGTTGTGAAACTGAAGTGGTCTGTGTTGTCGTAGTTTGTGCACCAGTACTGAGTGCAGTATTTTGTACAAGACTCTCTGAATTTATAGCGACTTCTCAAGCTGTTGTCTGAGGATCAGTGATTCAAGTTAGTGGAAGATCATTGAGATGCCTCCTCTACAGGAGAGAGTGCCACTACCCCACTCTGAATATCTCCTGATAGCACTGCCCCGGTCTGTGCATTACTTCAAGAACTATTTGTTAGTCTTTTACAAAAATAATCAGGAGGACGAGTATTATCAAGGATCAAAAGAACGAGAAGCAAACGTTTATTTTGGTTTTTCTTTTTTTCTTCTGGATAGCATTAAAAAAATAGATATTAAGAAATGAAAGTTAAGAGGGTTTTCTCTTTAATTTTTTTATCAATTCAAAACCATCCTTGGTATCTTTAATTTCCCATCACTGATCGAGAAGCTCAGCTCTGATCTGATCTGCAAGAGCATAATTTTTGTCAGCTTTGGCTTGCTTTCTCTGCTCAGCAAGAGCAAGAATCTCATCTGGTACACTAATTTCTGAGGAATCATCAGCAGAAGAGTCAGATTTTTAGTACTTTTTCTTCAAGATCTTTTACGATATCCAAAGTATTGGCATGAGGCTCGGAAAGTGCAATATGAAGCTGAGTAAGGAGTTTTGGTGTATTGAGATTATCCCCAAGAGCTTGGTCAAATTTGTTTTGTAGGTCTGAATCTATAGAAGAAAGAGAATCCTGATTTTGTATCAGATTTTTATTTTTGATCAGTCAAAGTCTTTCATTTTTGGCTTGAGTAAGTGCCTCTCGAGTGAAATTGAGAAAATTGGTATACTGAGCCTTGAAGTAAAAGTATCTTAAATCAAGTGGTGAAAATCCATGATCCTTAATATCCTTGAGAGAATAGGTATTTCCTAAGGACTTACTCATCTTTCCTCCATCAACCTGAAGGAACTCATTGTGCAATCGATATTTTACTCGAGGTTTATGATCAAAAGCGACACTCAGATTGAGCAATCTCATTGGTATGATGAATTGTAACATGATCAGATCCTCCATGATGGATATCAAAGCTCTCTCCTAGGTATTTGCTCGACATAGCACTACACTCAATATGTCGACCTGGAAACCCTTTTTCCTCGTGGAGAATCTCGTTCCATCTGTCTCTGAGTATCTGTAGGTGAAAACTTCCAAAGAGCAAAATCGGTTTGGATCCCTTTCATCTCTACTCTCTCTCTCAAGCATTGAGATCAGCAAGTCTTTTTGTAATTTGGTCCCATAAGCTTCCCATAGTCTGAGATTTTTGGAAGTATCCATATAGATTCCATCTCCCTCGATAGTATAAGTATATCCTTTATTTTCCAGGGTTTGAACCAAAGCAATCTGCTCAGCAATATGATCAGTAGCTCTTGGCATCACATCAAAGCGATCAATATTAAGCTCTGCAATATCGGAGAGAAAAAGTTCTTCATATTTTGCAATATCCCAAAGCAGAAGAAGATTCTAATCTTGCTCATTTTTCGAGCTTATCTTCTCCATCATCGGCATCAGAAACCAAGTGTCCTACATCAGTAATATTCATAACAGAAATTACAGGATATCCCAAATATTTAAGCGTATTTCTAATCAGATCTGCAGTAAAAGGTCGCTCTAAAATTTTCCAATATGAGGAGTAGAATACACAGTAGGACCACAAGAATAAAAGTCAGACTTTGTCTTTTTATTCGCTGGATCAGCAAGAAGTGGGATAAAAATCCTCCTTGGAACGCGTAAAGGGTATTGTGAGAGTCGCAAAGGTTTCATCTAAAAAAATTCTCAAAATAAATCCCTTTTTAGATTAGAGAAATCATGCTAAAAATCAAGCCATAAAACGCTTATTTAAAAATAAAAACTGAACAAAGCAACCTCGTTCAGTGACTAGAGTCAGACTTTTTGATCTCTTATCTAATAAAAAGCAACCTGCTGAGCTTCGATCTGAGCAGAAATCAATGCTGAATCGGCTTCTACTTGAGCAGTTTCTACATGAACTACCAAAAAGTCATCATTGCAACACACACAATCACACCAAAAGAATGCAATGTCTCTAAAGCAATCTTTTCAGTCTTTGATCTTTCTGCTTCTGGCTTGTGAACGATTTTCTTTACGATTTTTCATGATTTTTACATATAAGAAATAAATACACTAATATTTTATAATATTTTTATTTTTGTCAAATTTTATATTTTTTTATCTTCTACTTGACTTTTTCTATAAAAATATATTATACAAGAAAACAAAATACATATTAATCAAAAACCATCGGTTATGAAACTCAAAAAACTTGCTCTAAGCTGACTATGTCTAGTTACAGCCCTTGTTCTCATGATAGGATATGAAAGCCTCCAGGTTCATGATAACATAATGCGATTTATAGGGACTTTCGTAGTCGGACTTCTCTGGTATTCTCCTTCTGTCTAATAGTGCAAAGCTACTCCAAACAGAAGTAAACCAGTACAAAAATCCTCGAGTCACTCTTGAGGATTTTTCCCAAAAAGAAAAAGATAATATATATTTAATCTTGAAAAGAAAAAGGTAAAACTGTACACTCAAATCAGGTTTTTATTTTTGGTGAATGCAAAAATGTTGGACAGAGAAATAGAGCTGCAAGCTTAATAACATAGATATTTTAGAAAAGCTAGAAGCGTGGTATCAAGCAATTTTTGGGTAAAGGGAATTCTTAGTGAGCAACTCAAGGCTTTTGTGCAAGTATGAGTCCCGAAGAAAAAGAAAAAGGCTGACTTTTTGTCTTCGATGAGAACCGCATTTCAAGAGGCCTATCAAGCAAAATTTGATCAGCTCAAGATCAGGAAATTAACGAACAGTTGAGTCAGGATTTGGTAGATATTTCATTGCCAGGGATCGAACCTGAAATGTGACACTATTCCCTCTTGACCAAAGTAAGAAGGGAGCTTGAAGACATTGCTCATGGAATGGGCTTTTATCGTTGAGAATGGAAAAGATGCTGTAAGTAAATTTGAGAATTTTGAAGCAGAAAATATTCCTGTTTCTCATCCAGCAACAGAAATGCATGATACGATCTATCTTGCGGAGAAAAGATGAGAGAGGGAGAAAAACTATGTTTTTGAGAACTCATACTTCTGCGAGCTCAGAATTATGTAATTAAAAAAACATGGAGTTCCTGTAAAAGGCCGTTTTGCCAGGAAGAGTGTACAGATTTGAAAATGTTGATGCGACCCATGATACTATGTTTTATCAGTTTGAGGAATTTACATTGACAAGAATGTAAGCATCTGACACTTCAAAACTGTAATCAAAAGATTTTCTCTAGTGCGGCACTTCAAAAACCAGTTGAAATCAGAATGAGACCAGGATATTTCCCTTTTGTAGAGCCAGGTTTTGAAATCGATACCAGATATGAATACCTCAATCCTAAAACCTGAAAAAAGGAAATGTCAAAACGAATGGAAATCCTCGGAGCAGGAATGATCCATCCTAATGTTCTCAGAGAAGCAGGAATCAATCCTGATGAAGGACGAACTGGTTTTGCCTTTGGTATGGGAATCAATAGACTTGCTTGCGGTAAGATACGGTATCAAAGATATTAGACTCTTTACCAATGGAGATTTAAGATTTGCAAAGAGCTGGTAATTTATCCTCTTGAATAACTATGCAAAGGAAATATTGGAGCTTACTTTGGATTATCCTTTTTATTCTATGACTCCTTTGAGGATGGTGGTTTTTACTATATTCACTTGATAAATCACTTTGTGAAACAGATGGATACGTCCTGAGTAAAGGGAAGAAAAATCAGATTTTTCTCAAGGAAACCAATTCATTCAAAAAGTACTTATTCGCATGGGATAGAGTAAAAGTATATTTTTATTCCAAGTTTTCTTGGCTTACAATTTTCAGAAATCTATACTCCTTCTGGGGACAAGATGAGTCTTACAGGTTCTGAAGTGACACTAAAAATTTTAACAGAAAGCTGAAATTATACCTTTATTTTTAATGGGATACCTCAAAATTATACTGGGAACATTACGATCTATTTTTGAGGATATTCCTTCTTTTTCGTTTTAATACATGGATTACAATCAAAAGACTGACCTCCTTCAAGATGAAACTCTAAGTCAAAAGCTAATTAAAAAGGATTTTGGCTTTATCTTTTCGTATTTGATAGCACCAGCAGGGATACTTGGTCAGACTTTTGATTTCTAATTCCCTGAAGTAAGCGTAGAAGAAGTTTTGAATTTTTGTATAGTATTATTAGTTTGGTAAGCTTTCTGAATGTGTACAATGATCTCGGACTGACAGAAAGTTTGCAATATTTTTTGCCAAAAATTTTTGGATTAGAAAGGAATATAACCATATCAAGACAACTATTTGGCTGAGTTTAGGTGCACAAATGCTTACTAGACCTGCTTATCGTATGAGGACTTTTACTTGGGAATGAACGACTAGCAAACAACTATTTTTCATAGTCAACAAGCCGAAACTATTTTACAATATTTTTGTATTTATTTTTCTAGGAATTAATCTTTTTCAAACCCTGCAAAGTATATTTATTGCTTTTCAAAAGACTTTTTGATTACCAAGTCATTGATTTTGTGAAAATGCGGTCAATCGTCTGATTTACAGCTTTTTGTTTTTCTGGAAGACAAAGCATTGAACGATATAGTCTCAACTGGCTTATCGGACTGGGAATATGACTTTTATTAGGTGGAATTATCTACTTTGAAAGTACCGTTCACCATTGATGCAGGGAAAATTTGAGCGAAATAAGTCAATGCTCAAAGACTACTCGCGCTATGCTTTATGGGCATTTATCTGAGCTAATGTAGGGAATCTTTTCGGACAGATTATCCAACAAATGGTAATTTATTTTTGGGAGCTGAAGCGACAGGGATATTATGCTAATTTCCTCAGTCTCTTTTTGATCGGAAAATGTTGTGATAGGACCTATTATATGGCTTATCTTTCCTATTATTTCTGAGCTTATTGATGATGATGAAGAAAATCTGATATCTTTTTCAATTTTTATAGTTATTTTTCAATTTTTGTTCTCAGTCTTGCCATACGATCCTTGGTCCTGAGATTGCTATTACATTATTTTTGAGAAAAATATAAAAATCTCTGGGCATCTTCTTTCTTTAGGGTGATTTTTCTTGTTGTTTAACCTTTTAAGTAGTTTTAATTTTTCTGTTTTATCTGGTCTAGGGAAAATAAAAGAAAGAATAACAATTTTTCGCTATTGCAAGTATCATTACTGTTATAATCACATTTATTGGCATTAAATGACTTTGATTATATGGAGCAGTTCTCTGTTTTTGAATAAGCCATCTTATGTTATGGCTACTAAAGCTTTCTCTTATATATTTAGATTAAAATCACTTTCCATTGCAATGGAAATTTATATAAAAATATCCTAATCTTATTTCTCCTCTGAGCTCTATGTTTTTAAAATCACTTTTTAATTTATGAGGAGATGAAAGATTTTTCGAGATTCTAAAACTTTATATTTATTTTTATTATTTATTATATTAGCCTTATAATTTTTTTAATCGGAAGGTTTTTGATTCGTAATACAATTTATAAAAAACATAAGCTACTTCAGTTGATGGATAATAATAAAAATCTTATTAAAAAGTACTATTTTAAAATCTTTTAATTCAAAAAGAAACTATGCTTATTCAGTCAACATGAGGTCTCAGTGAAATCAAATGTTTCAATATGCTTATGTAAAAGCACTCTCACTTAAAAATAAAGTAGACTTTAATCTAGATATTTCTTGATATAAAAAATTATTTTTAGACCCTATGAGTTAGAAATTTTTGCTGTTGATATGCAACCTCTAAAGATATACCTTAGTATGAGAGAATAACTATAAGATTTAGTATTTTTTAATTTTATTTATAGTAAAAATAAAAAGAAAGACTCAAAAGATTGAATCCTAATCATTATACTGAGAAATTGCTTCTTCAGGATAGTAATTTTTCATGCAAATTAAAGAGTGGATATATTGAAGCGATATTTTTCAGTCTGAAAAATATTTTAAGAAATATAAAACTAAAAATTAGATCAGATTTTTCTTTTTATTTTACCCATATCTCATCAAAGTACAGAAATTTTTATCCAATCAACAAATAGTGTTTCATTACATATTAGAAGAGGAGATTATCTCAAGGGAGATAACATAAACTATCATGGGATATGCCTGATTGACTATTATCATCAAGCGATATCTTATCTCAAAAAGCAAAGAGGAAAACTTAACTTTTTCTTCTTTTTCTGATGATATTGGGCGAGTAAAAAGAAAATTTCAAAATAAAAATAAGTATTTTATTGATCGAAATAAAGGGAAAGACAGTCGACAAGACATGAAACTCATGAGCGAATGTAAACATAATATTATCGCAAATAGTAGCTTTTCTCGATGGGGTGCACTGGCTTAATGCAAATCCCTCTAAGATTGTAATCGCACCAAAACAACGATTTGCAAATGAAGAGCTAGAGTCTTTAGATATTATTCCAGATAATTGGATCAAACTTTAAATTATAAATACAAACTTTAAAATGTGTTTTGTCTCTATACTCCTTCCAACATACAATGGGAATAATCCCGACTATCTGAAGCAATCAACTCAATATTAAGTCAGACTTTTTCTGATTTTGAACTTATCATTATCCAATGACGCCTCTACAAATAATATTGAGACAACAATTTTGAGATATGCAGAACAAGAGCGAAAATTGTATATGTAAAAATGACATAAACCTAAAACTCACCGCAACACTTAACAAAGGCTTTTATGACTAGCAAAATGAGAATTTATTGCAAGAATTGATGATGACGATATTCGAATTGATACAGAGGAAACTTCAAAAACAAGTTAATTTCTTAAAAAGAATATCAGGAATATGGAATGTGTGGTGCAAAATGGATTATTAGTATAAATGAAGAAGGGGAAAGGCTTTTGAACTACACAAATGAGATCTAGCAATAGAGAAATCAAAACCAATTTACTCGCAAGCAATCAATTTACCCATTCATCAATTATGATAAGGAAAGCCGTACTTGATCAGCTTGGTAACTATAATCCGCTATTTAACTTAGCAGAAGATTATGAGCTTTGGTGTAGAATTTGAACACAGTATAAGTTAGCAAATATTGATACTCAAGTTGCCTGTAGACAAAATAGCAAATCCGTAAGTAGAAAAGCAGAATGGAAACAAAAATATCTGCATTTAAGGTCGCATGGAAATATAGGGAATATTTCCCTAGAAAATTTAGAGCTTTTTGCTGAGAATCATTAGTTTTTATTCTTTCTCCTGAGCAAATTAGTAAGATTTTATCCGTGATTAAAAAGATGAAAAAGTCTGACTTAAGAGCTTTTTAGCATGAAAAATTCCATTTAGTATTTGGTCGCATATTCAGGGCAGTACTATTAAAAAGCGACTTTATAATCTGAGAAGAGGGGGCGTTTCATGGGCTAAAAATATTGAAGGACTCGATCAGCGAAATATTAAGCAGATCTCATCAGAGGGAAGAAGAAAAATGAATCTCTGGATTTGCGAGACTGAGAGATAGTGCTTTATATCTGGAGAAAGTAATTGAAGCTCACTTGCCATATCTGGATGAGATCGTTTTGGTTGATAACAATTCTCAAGATAATACTTGGGAAATCTGCCAATCTCTCCAAAAAGATATCCTGAAAAATCAGAATTTCTTTCAGTACCTTCCTGAAGTCTATAGACTCTGAACTGATGAATATCAGACTTGTCCTGAAAACTCAGTCCACGATATGTCCTATTACTACAATTGGACGCTCTCCCAAACAAGCTGTCAATATGCAATGAAAATCGATGATGATCATCTACCACTGCCTAAAGAATTCGAAAAAAATTAGAACTAGAGTTTTACAAGGAGAATATGAAACGAGTTTTCTTGCTCTTGGACTCTATAATATCAAAAATGAGAAAGAGGACTCGAATTGGACTTGCAACATCCATTAGCGGGAATTTATGAGGGATTTCGGAATTTTTCCAGTAAGCGAATTGACTTACTTTTGTAAAAGATAAAAGATGTGAGAACTTTTATCCATAGACTCAAACGGAAACGATGAGGTTAGCTTTATTCCATCTGAAGTTTTGGCAAGAGTGATTCGGAGCAAGGAACTATAGAGGGGAAATAGCATATGAATATAGAAAAAAGATGAATGAAACCGTAATGCTGGACGAAAAATTAAATCAGCTTTTTAAAAACTTTTTACCATAAAAATAAGGGGAATGACAGACAGACAGACAGACAGACAGCTAACAATCATTACCTGCACTTGGAATAGTGAAAAGTATTTGCAAAAATGTATTGAGAGTGTTAAAAATCAGTTATGAAATTTAAGCATTGAACATATTTTTGTAGATGGACTTTCTACAGATAAAAACTCTTGATATTATCCAATCTTACAAAGAAGAATGTAAAGATAGAATCAATGTTAAAATACTCCAAAACTCTCCTAAAGGAGTATACAATGCCATGAATCAAGGCATTGAAAAATGCAACAGAGACTATCTTCTCTTTTTGAATAGTGATGACTACTTTAGAAGATAACATTTTTAGCACAATATCTTGAACAAGTAAGCTTATCTAAAAAGATATTTATTATGGTATAATTCATTTTTACAGAAAAAGGGGAATGATATACTACTGCTAGTTATCATCGATTGAGGCTTTTCCTTGCAAAGCTTGGATTTCATACCTTATTTTTATCATCCAACCTGTTTGATAAAAAGGCAGCCTTTTTGATGAGCTCGGAAAAATATGATGAGAAGAAAAATTGCTTCAGATTATGGTTTTTGGCTTAGAGCTACTAAATACCACAAGTCTCTTTGAATATTTTTCCTCATATTGTTGCCCACTTTAGGATTCATGAAGAGTCTCTCTCAACCTCATGAGCAAATGCAGATCTTTCTATCCAAGAAATAAAGTCCTTTAGAATCCAAGAATATGGATTTTATGGAAAAATCATTCATGCTATAGGCATACTCTGCAAAAACTCACTTGAAAATATATAATCAAAAAGCCCCTTATTTGCATAAGAGCTTGTAGAGATCAGCGTATTGTAAGATACGCTTTTTCGTGAAAAACTTTTCCCTAACTGCATCCGCTGATAATCAACGAGAACCAAGTTGAGTGAGTGCCTTTCTCATACCCGAAAGTAATGAATCTCTGCTAGCTGGTTGAACAAGGATAAAGTCAGATTTATCACTTATTTCACGAGTTCCTCAAACATCAGTAGCAACAACACTACATTCTGCCAAAAGCGCTTCGATCACGGTCGTAGGTAAGCCCTCTTGGAGACTAGGATTTATAAAGATATCCAAAGAAGGTAAAATCTGATTTTGAAGGGTGTTTTTATCTTTGTACCCCAAGAAAGAAACTTTATCTTGAATATTAAGGGTTGTACTTGCTTTTTCTAAGTTTTGTCTCTCCTCTCCATCTCCGATGATTTGCTAAGTGAAGATCTGGATAGTCATCAATCAAATCTGCAAAGGCTGAAATCAGCACATCTACTCCCTTTAGCTTGACCAATCTCCCGATAAAACCGAGAGAAATAGAATCTGAATTTTGTTTTTTTCTCTTTATCTCTGGGAAATCCAAACCTCTATAAATCACTTCTATTGAGTCTTGAAAACTTTTTGATAAAAAGGAATATTTCCCTGACTAATTGCTACAATTTGATTCTGCACTACTAAAGCAAAGCTTTCCAAGCGTATAATCATAAATATTTGCAAAAAGCCTTCCACCAAACTAACCCCTTTTACCAGTCCAGAACCATGCTCTACATGTACTCGTTTTTCTTTCGCAATTTTGCACAAATTCATCCAATAAAAGTAGAAAGAAAATCTGGTATGAGTCTGGATAATATCAGGATCCCGATTCTTTTACTTGCTTTAAAACAGATCGGAACTGCGGAGTCCAGAACTTTGGAAAAGGATAATTGGAAATAATATCAAATGCTGGGATAATAAGAACCTTATAGCCGTCTTGCTCATAAATTTGAGAGATTTCTGACCAACAGAAAAAGTAACATTAAGAACTTCTCAGCACTTTTTCACTGATAAAATATTTACTAAACTCCTCTGCTACTGTTTCCAACCCCTCATTTGTGAGGTGGGAAATAGGGAACAAATTTGAGCTACTCTCATTTGATAAGAAAAAGAAAATTAAAGTTTTTGGCTCTATAAGTAGAGGAATTATCAATTTTGAGTCAGAGTCCGTCTTTAATTTGGATATTAAGATCTTGCAAAACTTGGACTTCTGGAATATTCTCTGTAAATCTATCTCCTCATTTCCCAAAAGATAATCTGAGTATCTGGTCAGAATTTTGTTCTTGCTTTTTGTGCAAGATATTTGATACTTTCACAAACACTGCAGCATCTTGATCCAAAGCCAAAAATACACCATCAACGGCTCTTACTGCGGAAACAATTTTGAGTCTCAAAAATCTTGATCTTGAAAAAGCTCTTGAGAATTAGTCTTTATTCTGGCTTGATGGTCGTTATTAACGATAACTCTGGAGCTCATCTCCAAGACCTTTACAAAGATTAAGACACTCGATATGTCAGGGATGAATAGGATTAAAATAGCCTGAGGTCAAAAACAATCGTTCTCATAATATTTCATCTAATACAGATTTAGCATAAAGATTTGAAGCTGAAAAGCAATCTGATTTAGTCTTGTTTTTGTGTAAAGATATATAATCTTTAACTAACTTTTAATATAGAAAGATAAATGATGAAAAAGGATTACTTTGGCAGGGATTATTTTAGCAGGAGGTGCTTTTGTCAGCAGCAAATCTCGATCCTATCCTCTTTAGACCTCAAATACAAGAAGAACCAACACTGAATCAAATGAGTGGATATGATTTAGAGTCTGACTTTTCTTTTGAAAAATTTTTGGATAACAAACATCCCTTCTCAAATAAAAATATGAACCTATAGACTTACAAGCAATCAACTCTGACTTTTACTTTTAATAATGCAAGAAAATTTCAACTTAGGAAAAAGCTAGCAGAACAATTTGCAGACATGGCTTGGCACTTTTGGAACGAAAAACAAGGGGAAAAGGCTGAGCATCAATAGTGCATATAGAAGTTTCTCCTTCCAAGAGATTCTAAGAAAAGGCTGCTCAGCAAACCACTGTGCAGAAGCTGGGACGAGTGAACATCAAGCAGGACTTGCTCTAGATCTGGGAGTAAACTGAAGAACGCTAGACCAAAAAAGTTCAGCTCGGCTAAAAGAAAATGCACACAAACGAGGTTTTTCATCAGACCTATCAAAAGGGAGAAAACATCGATGGCAAAAATTGAACCTTGGCATTGGAGATATGTAGGGAATAAACTAGCAACAGAACTCTTTGAATCGAAAATGAGCTTTGCTGAACGATTTTATATAAAAAATCTGGATACTCCTCACATATAATGCAAGAAAGTATCCAGATAATAGAGAGGAACTAGAGATATAAGAGGATCATTCTCCTTCTAAATCTTTAAGTTCTTTTTGCTTGAGAAATCTTTTGTTGACAGTTCTCGATCTGTTTCTCTATCCAAGAATCTGACTGCTTTTAAGCTCTGTAGTAGGTGTTCTGGTATCTGGAGAAAGATGTTTTTCAAATCCGTATAAAGTTTGATATTCTCTTTTGCCATAGCACTTTTCGACTTTAGATAGTCTTTTTAAGTTTTCTACACCGCAAGAAATATCCGATACCGAGAACTCCAAGGACAATAAAGCAGGGCCTCTTGGATCAGTGATCGTACAATTTGTTCAAGAAAAACAAATGATACCACAGCACTAAAGATTCCTATAACACTGAGATATAGGACTAACCTTGATATGAAATCAAGATCTGTTATCTTCTCTAGAAATTTTGTATTCATAATCGTTATGTTTTGTATGTATTTATAATAAAGATTTTATTAAGGATGTCAATATTTTTGGAATAAAACGAAAAAGAAGTCAGATTTTTATGTCTGCTTCTCTTTGCATGAGAAGTATCACCCAAGGAGTCCATAAGAGCAATCTCGGCTATTAACCAAGACTGTGGCAATGTCTCTAGGCATCCCCTAGAGTTGAGAGAACAATGCACAACTACGATATTCTACCTTGGATCTAAGTAAGAATATTGGCAAATTATTAGGATAGTAACTAAGAACTTACAAATAGCGCTTACTAAGAGGGGATATGGATAGCGAGAAACCGCTTTCTCACTATAACATTTATAACTATTTTCTCCGATAGAAGTGCGAAAGTATTTTTGAGAACTTTTGCTATTCCGCTTACCCTCATAAAGCCAATCAATTCCTCCATAAAAATCGATGAGGTAACAAAAGTGGTAGCTTTCATGCTCAACAATTCTTTTTAAAACGAAAGAACGAATAAAGAACTTCTGAGAGGTTCTGAAATAGATGATCTTTTATAGTTACACAAGTCTTTAGCTCATGAACTGGGAAGCTCTTCTCTAATAAGGCTCCTCTGAAAAAGATCAAACTTAATCCTTATGCTCTAATTTCTTCATTTTGATTTCAAAAACAAAAGACAGAAATCAGATTTTTATCTTGTCTTTTTTCAAGATAAAAAGTAGATATCTCTAGATTATATCTAGGAATATATTATCCTAAATAAACAAATCTCTGTAGATAAGCAATAATGACCAAGCAATGGTAAATACTTTCCCTTAAGTGAGTAGTAATGATCTCATATATCAGGAAATACCTGACAGTCATATGAGAAGAGTGCTTCTTCCCTGATGACGATATTATTATACTCGAAAATAAAAATAATGCAAATTTTTATTACTTTTTTATTAAACTATTGATAAATAATAAAAGTATACATTGATATATTTAAAGAAATGTGTACTTTTATAAAAAGTAAAAGAGCGTAGGAACATCTCGCTATAAAGGTTTTGATACATACTACTAACTCTTTACAAAACAAAATACTAACCAACTAAATAACGAAAACAATGTTAAAAATTAGCAGAGACTGATCTTTAGAGAAGATAATGTCATTCTCCAAAATTTTTGGGGATTCTGGAGAAGGGATATAGAAACCTTCCAAAATCAGACTTCCCTCACTAGTGGGGACGCTATAGCGTAACGGAATCCCTTTGGGAAAAAATCTCGGGAGAATTACTTATTGAGATTGATGTCCCAATAGAGGTTGAAGTTACCATTTTGAGGCTCAGATCAATGCCAATGTGAATGGCGCAATAGCTCATGCGAATGCACCGGAGCCATTGCTCGAAAAGTGATTGCACCAGGAGCTAAAAGCTATGCGAATGCACCAGGAGCTATTGCTAATGCAAATGCAGATGGAGCTGAGGCTTATGCGAAAGTGCATCAAGAGCTATTGCTAATGCAAATGCACCAGGAGCCATTGCTCATACGTATGCACGAGGAGCTAAAAGCTTATGCGGATGTGGACGGAGCTAAAGCTTATGCGAATGCACCAGGAGCTGAGGCTTATGCGAGATGCACCAGGAACTGAGGCTCATGCGAATGCACCAGGAGCTAAAGCTTATGCTACTCTAACAGGAGCTCTCGCTATACCATTACCGTAGATGCTTCGGAAGCTTAGGCTAGAGGATATGTGAATTTGGCATATTTCTCACTTATTTAACGCCCCCCTTAGTGTCCTAAGGAGGAACCCCTCTTAGGTATCCCTAAGGGGTATTAAAGAAAAATATCAACCTGAGAAACAATAGATTCTCCTTGTATTTTAGAACGATATTATTATAGTTGATAGCTGGCGTGTTTTTATCTTTTTGTAGGAAAAATGGAAAATAAAAATCTGAAAACTTCCCTCAACTGATCGATTATTAAGGGATTATTAATGTTGGCTATGCAGCAAATCTTAGCTGGGAATTTATTACAAAGTTCATATCAATTTGTAGATGGCACACTGGGTTGGTAGTTGGTAAAGAAGCAGTTGTCATGGGTCTCTGTTAGTGGACCAATTACCTTTTTGATTGTTGCTCTTGGGACAGGATTTGCAATGGCAGGAACAATTTCGTAGCACAATATGCAGGAGCAGGGAGAACAAGTCAATCGTAGTGCCTCTCAAACCTTACTCTCTGTAGTTGTGATTTCCTTGTTATTGAGCATAATAGGTTTTTATAGAAGAGAGTCAATATTACAAATAATGGGGGCTGCACCTGAAGTAATGCATTATGCACTCCCCTACTTACAAACGACATTCTGTGGTCTGATTTTTACCTTTATCGATGTTTCAGTCGATCTTGAGAGGAGTAGGTGAGGCAAAATATCCCCTTTATATTATCTTAAGTACTGTTCTGTTGAATTTTGTGATCGATCCAATGTTTATTTTATGATTTGGACCTATTCCTTCGATGGGACCTCAAGGTGCAGCTTATTGCTACTTTGATTACCCAAGGAATTTCTGCAGGGATTGGATTATGGATACTCTTCCGTGGAAAATATGGGATCAAACTTAATCGATCAGACTTTAAGCCTGATTTCTGATTTATCAAAAAGGCATTTAACCTAGGATTCCCTTCTTCTTTAGAAATGTCAGTAAGAGCGTTAGGATTTGTTTTATTAACAAGTTTAATCACCAGTTTTGGTACTAATGTTTTTAGCAAAGATATGGTGCTGGAGCAAATATCAATCAATTTTATTTTTATCCCGTTAATGGGACTTTCTATTGCCATCAACCATGATTGGGCAAAACCTTTGAGCAAGACAACTTGATAGAGCTCAAAAAATCGCAAAAACGAGTGCATTAATTTCTTTTTCAGCATTAACTTCTGCTCGAATTCTGGTCTATATTTTTGCCCCTCAACTCATTCAACTTTTATTGAGGAGAATAGTACAAATCAAGAAGTAATTCAGATTTGATCTACTTTTTGAGAATATTAGCGTTCTCTTTTGGGATTTATGTGAATCCAGTTTTCATTTACAGGGTATTTAGGAGTCGCAGGCAACACGATGATGGCGATGATTCTTGAATTATCTCAATGTTTATACTGAAAATTCTCTTGCTACTGGCTTTCTCAAAACAGACTCAGCCTTTGGAGTGGATGGTATCTGGCGAGCATTTCCGATTACCAATATTGCGATGGCCGTGATTTGTTAGTGTGATTTTATCTGAGAGGGAAACGAAAAGAAAAGAATCTGACTCAAGACCAGGTTCAACCTCAGATTTCAGACGATCAAAAATGAAGTCAAGGAAGAAGCTGTTGCGGAACTAGGGAAATAATATTAAATTTTAAAAACAAACTAGAAGAGAAATCAGGATTTTCTTTCTAGTTTTTACCATTGAATAATAATTAAATTTCTGCCATAATATCCGTTACGATGGCATTAAAGACATCCATTCCTGCATCAGTAAGCTGGAGATGCTGAGTTTCTTCATTATATGTGACAAAACCTTGTTCTTGGTAAGAAGTAATTTTTCAAGATAATTTTGCATAAGAATTGGTGCAAAGTGCTCTAAATTTCTTACTCCCTCTATCCGTTCTCAGTCCTAGGAAAAGATTCAATCAAATAATCTTGCTCTGTCAAAAAACTTCAAAGGCCTTTAGGATCTAGAAAATCACCTTTGCAATACTGCTCAAAGCTGATAGTATTTTTGAATCTAAGGGCTTTTCAATCAAAAATCTGAGAGGCTGAACGCAGAAAGGAGGTCAGAATTAAGATTTTTGCATTGGAGAAACGAGGCAGAATTGAGTCAAATTCCGATATAATCCTCCATCTCTCGATAGACTCTATTGTGGATGCTCGACTTGCTTGCAAGGGAGAAATTAGACAACTCATACCTAGAATATCCTGCATCAAGCAAAATATCTTTGAGCAATGAAAACTCTTCGTAAATATCTTCATCAGTTCCAAAAATTTCTCCAGAAATCAGCTTTTCATTCTTTTTTTCTTCCAAAAGCTGATTTTTCAAAAAGTTCTAAAGTGTAGAGTGAAAAACTATCTCGCAAACTGCGAGTTTACAAAGTTTTGAAAAAGTTAAAGCAGGCTGATTTCGAAGTTGGCGATTCCCTTTTTGGTTGTATTCCATTTCCCAAAAGCGATAAAAATCAAAGTTGAAAACTGTTGAATCAGTCTTGAGAGGTTGAAGCCCTCTAAGAAAATCTACCAAACCAAGAAAAAGTGACTTTCTCCCAGAAAGCGTCAAAACCTCATTGTCAAAAGACTGAATACCAAAGAGAATCTGATTCTTGGATATGTACAAACGAGCCTGAATCTTACGAATAATATCATAAATCTCCTCTCTGGATAAGGATTAAACTCAAAGCTTAGTTCTGCAAGATCTCCATATCAAAAATGTATTTCTGCGACTTTCAATGATTTTTATCAAATTTTTGCTCAGATAAGATTAGAGTACCACCTCAGATATAAAGCGTTTTAAGCGATTTATCGTTGAGCTTACTTGCATAAAAGGCCATCTCTTTTTCCAAAAGAGAAAGATAATCCTGAACTTGATCAGATTTTTCTTCCATAGGAAAAGTAGAAAAAGCACAATAACTGCACTTTGACTGACAAAATGGAATATGAACATAAAGGAAAGCATATAATATAGAATGAGAAGTAAAAATTATTTAGTAAGAGAACCTATCTTGTACTCTCATAATAAGTTGATCATTTGAAGCATAAAGAAATCTTGAAGCCTGACTCTATGGGTTTGTTTGAGGTTTGAAGGCAAAGTATCAAATTCTGACCAGCAAAAATCCTTTGCCTCAGCATTTAAAGTTAGTTCTCAAGAAATGACCGAACAAGTGAAGAGAAAAACGACATCATTTTTATCATTCTTGGCATAAACACCGACGAGACGATCAATTTTTACTTGCAAACCTGTTTCTTCCTTAACTTCCACGAATGACAGCATCTCGTGGAGATTCTTTATCTTCTAATTGCCCTCAAGGTAAATTTCGAAAAGGAATATCATTTCTCAAAACTAGTAAAACCTGCTTCTTTTCATTGATAACAATTCAAAATGCTCAAACAGTGTAAGGGCTTGTCATTGAGATAAATAAGGAATAAAAACAAATTAAAGAAGTTATTTTAAGATTCTTTCTTTTTGCTTGCTCTGAGAGTTCGAGAGTCTTTTGCATCCAAATAGGTTGAAACCTGATCCGGAGTCAGCTTTTTATCTTTTACCAAAGCTGCGAGTTTATAATAGGGAATATCGCTATACTCATCAAGAATACCGAGCTCAGAAAGGAGTTTTTGAAGTGCAAGTTTGTCTTTTGCTGAGAAACTCTGAGATTTAGAGACACCGAGCTTTGCCTCTGATCAAAAAAGTTGCTCAAAGTTATGCTCAGAAGCGTAAGCAACGAGAAGTTCCTTGAGAAAAAGTCCTTTTTGTTTAGTATCTTGTGATATCTGAGATGAGAGTTGAGCATACTGATCTACTAGTGAAGCAATCGTCTGTTCTCCGAGGTCTCCAGCATTGATCGTTTCGCTCCATAGTGCAAAATGCTTTTCGTAATGGGCAGAGCATTTGATATTCACAGTATTTACAGTAAGGATTTTGATTGGTTGGGAAAGCGTTTTTCGACTCCCATATTATGATCAAATCTAGCTGTTTCAATCTCAGAAATCAGATTTTTATATTTTTGTAAAATAGGATCTAAGTTCTCATTGGTAATTTCTCGCTCATCCACAAGTCAAAAATGCAGATAATGTAAACGAGCTTTTAATATTTTTAAAATATTTTTCCGTATTTTTGTCTAATTCCTTGGGGCATAAAGCGTCAATTGTTCTCTGTATTCGTCTTTTGCTCGGGAGGGAGATTTTTATTGGTTTTGTAGTCGTTAATGATAAAGCTTTCTTTCAGTCCTTATCTAATCTATCAACGATCCCACGAAATTTGAGAGCATTTGGTCAGTCCTCAAGGGTAAAATGAAGTAAAAAGCTCAGTACCTACGATCTTGATATCTTCAAAAGGAGTATGCAAGTCATAATAATCAGAAAGATAATGCTGACCTCTTCTTTGGTAGTCATCAAGTGTTTGATCTCACTTCATAACTATTTTTCTCAATTCTCCTGTAAAGACTTTGATCGCTGGATATCAAAAATACTCGACAAGATCAGACTTTTGAGGCTTTTTATAAATATTAAGCCGCTGATAAAAATCGCTCGAGTGAAGAATGCACACTAGTCCCCAATAAAAGATCTGAGTCGTTTCAAAAGACTTTTCTAACCCCTCGAGATAACGAAATTGATATTTTTGGGACATTGCTGATAGAGTCCAAGCTGAGAAAAAGAATACACAACCATCGTCTATATTTAATGGCTAAAGATAATCTGATTGTATGGTTTTTAGAATAGAAATCAAAAGAAAAACTCCCTTGAAAGAGAGTTTATTTTGCTACTAATCCTCAAATAGTTTAATTAGAGCTTCTGCCTTATGTTCTGAGATTTTCAGTTTTTGAAGTTGCTTATGAATCTCTGATATTTTTCTGCTCTTTTATGCCACTGAGCATAATATTCTGATCCAAGCCCTTGCGCAAGAACTTGCACATTAATAAATCCAAAATACTGACGAGATAAGCTATTCCTACAGGGATTCCGACAACAGCAAAAAGCAAGGTTGAAAGCTTAATTTTTCATCCGTATTTTTCGTCGATAGAGGGTAAGTATAAAGTGATCAAAAAGCCCTCAAATCAAACATACCAAGGAGCGAGGAATGTCTGCATCACATCTAGATGAATTATAAAAAGGAAAATCTGACAAGTTAGAACGATCAGCCTCTAGAGTCAGATTTCTATTTTTGAACTATTGACAACTATTTTTGAGCTTTTTGTCCTGGATGTATTGATACACCTGTAGGCAAAAGGCAATCAAAACAGAATCCCTACAACCAAAAAGAATAAGCTCCGAGATTTGAGATTTTTGAAAGCGAAGTTGGTATCCTGCAAAATAAGCGTAGAAACTCGCAAGCATAAAGGCTCAAGTAACAAAAACATGCGGGAATTCCTACTCCGTCCTCATCTTCATCATCTGAGGTAGTTTCTGGGTTTTTGCGTCTTTGTGGAATTTTTCTTTTTTTCCATAGTATTTGAATAAGAAATAAATAACTGGAATTATTATATATATACAAAAGAAAATCAACTGTATCTCTAAATAATACAAAAACCTGACTTTTCTATTGCTCAAAAATAGCTCCTTTTCTACTAAGTGAAGCTATTTCCATAAAAAGGTATAGAAATCTGGCTTTGCCTTCAGTTTTTCTTGAATTCTTTGCTGAGAAATTATAATATCCTCTTCTGAAGGAAATAATCCTGATAATAAAACATGCTGATAGAGTCCAAGCTGGGAAAAAGAATACACAACCATCGTCTATCGTCTATATTTAATGGCTAATGATAATCTGATTGTATGGTTTTTAGAACAGAAAGCAAAAAGAAAAACACTCGTTTTATTTGAGTGTTCTAACAATCAAAAGTTGTTAAAGTATCGGTTTGACCTTGCGGTTTGATATATACTTGCAAAGGATCATGGAAGTTTTTCCTGGAAATTTTCTTGAGATTTATGGCCATATAGGTTCATGGCTGGATATTCTCGCAGTCTCTCATTCCTCTCGAGATCGGATAAATCCCTATCAGGTCGCAAAGGCAGTTCTGTCCTTCACCTGAGACAAAGTCTTAAATCTGATCCTGAATGATTGTACAAGACCAGTTCTGTAGTATTGATCTCTTGGGCTCCTAGCTCCAAAAAGTATTCTTCTCCACTACGTGCTAGGAAAGTTTTTTATTCACTCTATAGCGACATCTTTTCCAAGAAATTTATAGGGTATGGGGAGAGACAATTTTTGATGAGGGCTCAAAAGTCTCTGAAGAAAAAGAACATTCCTGTAAAAATATCATCGTTTTGTATCAAAAGTTGCAAGATGATATCCGGTGGAAAATCCTGAAGAATAATACTGCTTTTGCAGCATATCTGGGACAAAAATAAGTAGAATAGAGCTCCCCTTTCCTGATACTCAGAAAAGAGTCAAAACGCCAGTACTCAAATAGCAATCGCCAGAGAAAGAGAAGGACTTTTTCATCATGGAGATTAGACTGGAGATAAAATGGAGGGCTTGAAACAAGCCCTCCATAACCTACTAGTTTGCTAGAGAATTCCAACTGACAGTTGCATTATTCTCGACAATGATTTCATATTGAATCTAGCCTTTACTCTGATCTCGCCTCATCATAAGGTGCAAATGAATGCCAATCTCCACCATAATTTAGGCGAAAACAGCCTTCATAAACACTGAACGCACTCTCTTATCCATATACACAGAACGGACAACAATAGGACCGCCAATAACCAGGTCAACATTAAAATGTCGATCACGGTATTGTCCACAGGAAGTCGGCAGTAAAGGTATTGCCAGGGAGATAAAGCTTTTTGTTCCGATCCCTGAAAATTGGTTTCCATCTCCTGGATATCAACAATTGTCGAAACTTCTCACATTGAGTCAGCTGCCTTGTCGCAGTAGGTTGTTAGTTACTTACGACGCCCGAGCATCATTCTTGCTTGTCATGCATAAAGCCCTTTCGAAGAATAAGGACAAATATGCCAAACCAATGCATTTTCAAGGATTAGTTCTTTTTATATTTCTTCCATATGGAATTGAAAAATATGATACTCTTTTTAAAATTTAAATTCAAGTGATTAAAAATTAATTATATTCATCTTATCTTATCAGCTTTTTGTAGAAGTTGAAGATCTCTCAAGTCTTTTTCCCTTCCCATCAAGGGATTTGAAACGGATAAGAGCTGGGAGACATGCTAGGGGGAAAGAGTCTATAACTTCTGCCTGATTGATAATTTTCTGCTCCTGTCCCTCCAGGCAAATCCTTAAAAATCTCAATCTTTTGATCATCAAAGACTAAAATCGGCGTTTTTATACTTTGAGATTTTAAGATGATTTTGGAAACTTTTGTGTTAAACTTTCAGAGAAGAGAGAGACCAGCATCATCCCAATCCTCGCTCTTTTTCTCAATCCTCTAAACTCTAAACACTTTCCTCCCACCAAACACCACTCCTTTTGGCAATCCCTAATCGATCCAAAAGTAGCTCAATCCATTATTCTTATTCATAAATCCCCATTCTTCAGTAGCGCGAAACTTTTTCCTCCATAAGGAGAGTATAAAAATCTGGTTTTCCTTCAGTTTTTCTTGAATTCTTTGCTGAGAGATAATAATATCCTCTTTTGAAGGACTGAAGTCCTGACAATAAACACTAGGAAAAACCATCTAAAACTAATCTTCTCAGTTTTAGAGAGCTTAAATCCTCTTTTTGAGCCTCTTTCACTAATGCCTGATGCCTTTTTGCAGAAAAAGCAGTTTATTATAAAAGAAACGGACATGCCCTCGTCCCCATAGTATACTTTACTCAAGGGAGAATTGGCTTATTCTCTGCCAACTTTTTCTTTTGACTAATCCAAAAATCCTCGGCAATCCTCCATTCGAGCAATGAGGTGTTGATCGGGCAAGTTCAGAAGGAGGTAAAAGATTAATTCTGGTCATAGGCTTTATAGTAAAAAGAAAACTACCTTCAATTTTCTGTGATATCAGAGTAGTTTTCAGGTTGGTTTTAATCTTATGCATTTTCAGAGGTTTCCGCGTTTTCTTTCTCCTCCTCAACAGGCATATCGAAGAGTCCTCATTCAGATTTTTCTGCTTTTTTCTTTTCCTCCTTATATTTAAGATTCTCTGACTTCTCTTCCCAAGGACGATATACAACATCGATCTTTTGATCTACCATCTTGTAAAGAGGGTGTCTCTGGCTCATCGAGTGAGATATCGTTAGATGAAGAGTCTTCAGACCACCATCTGAGAATCTAATTCTCACGCACCTTGATGATTGGAAATTCCACCTTCAAGCTTTTCGTTTCCTGTCATCACTACTTGTCCTTTTCTGGCTCTCTTTCGCAGTTTAAGGTCTTCAAGAGAAAGGGAGTTTTCCATTCTTGTCTGAATAGATAAGAATAAATGGTTCATCAGTATGCAAGAACATGTATAGAACTACTTGATCTCCTTCTTGAAGTTCGATTAGCCTTGACTCACCTGCGGTTTTTCCCATAGGACGAACTTCATCAGACTTAAGAGCAACATTCGTCCTGTTGAGAGAGAACTCCTATATTTTTCTCTCAGTCAGAAACCTGGCAATACCTTCAAATCTCCTTTTTCAAGTCCCATGATCGTTGTTGAACTACTTGAAGCTCAGAACAAGTTCTTTTTGATCTCTTTTTGATACTATTTTTTGATTGGTAAGGAATACAAATAATCATAATGGAAATGCAAAGTTTTTGCAAAGACAATCTTTCCTTAAGAGAAAAATGCTGTTTGATGTCAAGCGATTGCTTTGCCATAGTAAACTGACCAAAGTCCTTGAGTCTCTGTACTACAAGCTCTCCTGATCGGTGATGACCACAAGCTGATCTTGATTCAGAGTATAGATAAGATCTAATGTTTCATCTGGGATATTTTTGGATTCTTGTTTGGTACAGCACTCTGAGTGAAAAGTCATTTTCCAATCCAACAAATCACATCTTCCTTGAGTCTATCAGTGACTTTTGGAATTCCTTAAGACTTCCGCTGATATTATACACAGAAAGGTCATTGAAAGCTCAGTTCTTCTCTCATCTCCGTGTTTTTTCTTCATGTATTCAAACTCTTCAGCTACAACCCGATCAAGCTTCTCTGGATCAGAAAATCAATTGCCTCAAATATTCAATAACTTTAATCTTTTCATCAATTTCATCTGAAATTTTGAATTTCAAGTCCAACAAGTGATTGCAATCTCATCAAGAGAATATATTCAGCTTGTTTTTCTGAGAAACCAAACTTGTCCATAAGATTTTTGACGAGCATCATTTTTGGATTCTGAATTTTGATCGTATCGATAACTTCATCGATGATATCGATCGCTTTTGAGACCTTCGAGAATGTGGAGTCTGTCTTTTGCCTTATTGAGCTGATAAAGCTGATCTACGATATACAACTTCTCTTCTAAAAGTTACAAACTCCATCAAAAGATCCTTAATGTTTAAGGAGTCTTGGCTGGAGTTCCCTTTTCTATAAGAGAGACATTGTTGAGATTGAAATTGGTTTTACGAGTCTGTGAATTTTAGAATCTGCATCAAAAATTGCTTCAGGATCTCACCCTTTTTCAAGTGGATTGCAATTCTGATTCTATCTCTATTGGATTCATCACGGATATCGTTGATCCTTCTGATTTTTGTCGACTACGAGTTCTCCGATTTTTGGAAACAAGGCTTGATTTATTGACCAAATATGGGATTTCATCAATTACAATGACATGTGCTCCTTCATAAACTTCTTCATGAGTCTTTCCACGTACAATAATTCCTCACTTTCCTTGTAAACTTCAAGAATATGTATTGCTATCAAAGATTATTCCTCCTGTTGGGAAGTCTGGACCTTTGATGATTTGCATAATCTCTTCAATAGAGACAGAATATGGCTTTCTTATTTCAGCTCCTGATTCATCATAAGCGATAATATCAGACTTTCCTTCTTTTTGCAAAGGAGAAGTGATGCATCTAGTACTTCATTAAGGTTATGAGGAGCCATATTTGTTGCCATACCTACAGCAATACCCATCGTTCCATTACAGATGATTTGGAAATTTTTGTCGCAAAAGCATAACTGGTTCCTTAAGCGACCCATCAAAGTTATCTCTCCAATCAACCGTATCTTGTTCAAGATCGTGCTATTTCTCAGCAATTTTGGTCAATCTTTGCTCGGCATACTCATCGCGGTCGCACCATCACCATCGATAGAACCGAAGTTTCCCTGCCCATCACGAGCGGATATCTCATAGACCAAGGTTGAGCAAGTCTTACCATTGCCTCATAAATAGAAGAATCTCCATGTGGATGGTATTTACCCATTACATCTCCGACAATTCTCGCAGACTGTGCTTTTGGTTGTAGAAGTTATTATTTTCATACATTCCATAAAGAATTCTTCTCAATACAGGTTTAAATCCATCTCTGAGTAGTCTGGCAAAGCACGAGCAACGATCACTGACATCGCATAATCGATATAAGACTGAGTAATTTCTTTCTCGATAGGATGATGATTGATCTTTTCGTGCCTAGTAAAAAGCTCTTCCTGATTGCTCATATTCATATAAGGAAAGATAAAAAGGTAAAAAGTCTGATTTTTGATTTTATTCAAATTAAGACTTATTTCTTCAATATTTTAGAAATCCCAGTTCTTATTGCAAGGAGAAATCCATTTTCTTCTCTTTCGACTATTGACTTTCAAAATATTATATATAATATATTTATTTGTTTTTCTAGATGAGATTTTTCAGCTTATAACAACAAAAAGAATCTCTCCTCATAAAAATACCTAGAAAGCTTGATTTATGCATATTTATTATCATCTTCGTAATACAAAAATTTGTTAAACAACATGATTGATAAACATGCGATAAAATCCTCTTCTCGGAGAAGAGCTCTACGTGAGCTATGTAAATATCCTGGGAATCAGGTTCTTGAACAAGATGGTACCTACTATCTACAAATTAGTAATCATACGCCCCTCAAACGTACAAAGAAGCGAAATACGAGAGAACTCTTTGGGGAAGACTTCTCCCCAAATGGGATCCCCGTTACTCATTCTAAAAAGTTTAGAATTAGAACACTGCTAATATGGCAGTATTTTTCTTCAGGATACGATCGTTTACCTAAATCTTGGTAACTACTACTAGAGGATATCCCTCTAGGGTAAAAAGCTCTTTCGTTTTCGTTAGAGCTTTTTGTATTTTAGTTTCTAAAAATCCTTTCTCAAAGAAAGGTCTTATTATATTTAATAATGATATTTTTCCCTGTTCGGAGCGTCGTCACTCTATACAATTGCTCAATCAAAGTAAGCTTTGCTAATCCATGAGGCAAAGTTATTGCTCAAAAGAAAGCTTTTTGATCTGAGAAATGCAGACACTAACTGATCCTCATCTACTCCATAAGGTCAACCAATTATAAACACAGTTTCCTTTGCTTTAAGATTTTGAAAAGCTGAATCGTATCTCGCTTTTTCTCATTCTTTTGATCATCAGGATTTTTGAGCCGAAGAATACTTTTTAGACAAGACTTCAATCAGACTTTTAGTTTCTTTTTGAATAACAAGATGATGATTATCATCTTTGAAAGGCTTGAGATTTTTCTATTTTTAAGATCTTTACCCAGTCTTTTACAATATTCATCAATGGCTGAAGAAAAATGCTTATCAGAATCTGCAATACAAAGGATCGTAAACATAGCACAAAACTCAAGTAAAAGAAAACATTATATAACCAAGAAAAACTTCTTAAAAGAAGTTTATTTTTGAGTTGATATCTATCATTCCAATCAACTCAGTAAAGAGGATTTGTTGCATATTCCTCCAAAAATGCTATCCAAATACTCCTGATCAAGAGTTTTTACTTCTAATTCTTCATAGCCATCGTAAGAAACTCAATCACTACCTCATCTTTTTAGTAGTTTTCAGGTCCTGAATATGGAGATCATATTTGTTTTTTATCAGTATAATAATAAGTAATATCACTCGGAGCACCAAGTCTTTTCACTGCATATATCGGTTTTTCCTATGTGTGCTTTCAAAGCATTAAGCGTGGAAAGACATGATGCAAGCTCATCTCTTTTTCTTGGAGAATGATTTTTCATCCTCACTAACCTCGTTATTTGCGATTTGTTGATCCAAATAGTTCAAAGAATCTGACCAAGACGCTGGTTGTACGGCTTCAACAGAATCGATATGCTTGTCAGAATTAATCTTTTTGTATCGCATGAAGTCAAAAACTCCTGACAGTCTTTAGCAACAGTTGTTAGAGTAGCGACCCATGCTAGAGGATTTTACCTTGTCTAGACCTTTTTCAAAAGTTTTTAGTTCCATCGATATACTTTTAATCATGTAAAAGAGATCACAAAAATTTGATTCAGATTTATTATATCTTTTTAATTAAAATAGCAAATTTTTAATAAAGAATATATTTATCATCAATTCCTTCATAATAACTCTTGATTCTCAATACATCTCCTTTCATCAATCCTTCATCTTCCAAAAAGCTGGATAAATCCCCTACTTTGCATCTGAGCTCGAAATAACTTTCTGCCTCATCGTTTCCTCGAGGAATCGTAAATACCATCTTGGTAATCTCACGATTTTGGATGTATCGGACTTTTGAGAAACGAGATTCTAATTCATTTATGTAACCTTCCTCAATCAGCATTGGCTTTTTCTTCTTCGGTAATTTCAGTAATAAGTTCCGATTCCTCATCCTCTTCCTCTTGTAACTGAGAATAATCCTGATGAAAAAGCTCGAAATCATAACTTGATGCGGTCTTTTTGATAAGTTCAGCAAACTTTCTAGCAGACTCCCCTACTCCATAATAAGTTCCTGCAGAGGTAAGGAAGATATTCTTCTCCAAAAAGTTGAATATCTAATCTTGGCAGAGATTTACTTGAGAGGAATTCATTAACTTGATCAAAGAAAACTTTTTGTACTCAGCAAGAATCTCCTCATCATTGATAAGGGTCTCGCTTATTAAATATAAATAAGATCTTTTTGGTAAGGATAACTTCATCATCCTTAGCAACTTCAAACGAGATTAAACCATTTTCTTCTCTAAATACAAATGACAAATCACCCTCTTCTTCAGAGAATTTTTGGTCAAATAGATCATAATTTCTTCAATAAAGATCGCACAGTTTCCTCAATTCCCGACTCAAATCTTGAAAGGTCCGCAACAAACGCAAAAACTCTCGACTTGAGAACATGCCTAAGGAAAGCATTTCCAAGTCCCTTTCCATCACTCGCTCCTTCAATCAAACCTGGAATATCAATAACATTGAGACGAAAATCACCAACCGAAACCGAAGCCAGATTTGGAACTAATGTCGTAAAAGGATAATCTGCAACTTTTTGCCTTTACATCTGCCATACAGTTGATCAATGAAGACTTTCCTACACTTGGATTACCGATAAGCCCAACATCTGCAAGAAGCTGGAGTTCAAGGGTAACTTCCTTTTTCATGTCCTGGTTCTCCTAATAGGTAAAAATTAGGATACTGATTGATAGAATCTTTGAAATGAATATTTCCTTTTCCTCACTCCCCTCCTGAAAGGATCTCGATTTTTTGTCCGTCGTACTCCATCTGAGCAAGAATTTTTCCAGTCTCGGTATCCTTAATCATTGTACCTACAGGGACTACTAATTCTAAATTGGATCCATGAGCTCCTGCACTGATCCTTAGTCCTTCCTGGTTCTCAGGCTTTTTGCTTTAAAGATCTTTTTGTACTTGTAGTCGATGAGCGTATTTTCATCTTTAGAAGCGCTGAAATAAACACTTCCACCATCTCCTCAATCTCCTCCTGAAGGTCCTCCAAAAGGAATTCCACTCTCTCTTCTTCCTGAGGCTATACCGTCTCCTCATTTCCCTGATGCGATAAAGATTTTGACTTCGTCGTAAAACTGCATAAGCTTAAAAAGTATAAAAATCCTGATGTATAATAATGTTTGTAAGTATAGAGTTTGGCTTGTATTTTGCAAGAAATAATTGATTTTTACTCCAAAAATAGGAAAGAAAAATTCTATACCTTCTCTCTTATCCTCTTAAAACAAATATATCAAACTATTTCACATAACGAATTTCACTCCCCACTCTGAGATCTTGCCCATCAAGTGATTCCAAAAATTTGATCCATCATGATCTCATCTTCCTCATCGATTTCTGGGCAATGCAAGAAAGGACGCACTGCAAAAGCTCGTTCTCCCTTGCTCGTGGATCGGATATCGGTTATCGTTCAGAATTTTTCTGTGTCTTTTTGAGCTTCTTGCCTAGCATCACAAAAGTGAGGTAACGAGTTTTTGGCTTCAAGGAAAACGGGAACGAATCAGTTTTGTCTTCGACTTTATCAGGAAGAGCATTTGAGGGAGCAAGCGACTCATCATGGTACTCAAAGAGTGCAATATTATCAAACCAATCTTGCCCTATAAAAATCCATCAAAAGTCTGAAGTCCTCCTCGGTCTCCCTGGGAATCCGACGATAAAATTTGTTCTGATATAATAATTTTCAAAAATTCTCTTTGATAAAATGCAGGAGCTGAAGTGTCATTTCATGATTATAAAATCTGCCCATAGATTTGAGGATTTTGGGAGAGGCATGTTGGAGTGGAAGATCAAAAATACGGAATAAACTTGCTGAGTTGAGTCAGTCTTCCAAATGTTTTTGGTCAGAATATCAGGATAGAGATACAAGACTCTCATAACGGAAATCTCACGGGATTTGATCAATAGCTTCCAAAAGATCAAAAAGTCTGGCTTTACCATAGAGATCAACTCCATATCTGGTAGAATCTTGCGCAATCAAGATCAACTCTTTAACTCACTGAGCAATCAGATTTTTGCCTCTTGAACGAGAGTTTCGATAGAGAGAGAAGTTTGTTTCCCTCTGATCTTTGGGATAATACAAAAAGCACAAGAATTGTTGCATCATTCGGCGATTTTTGAGATATTCAAAACCTAGGTCAATATTGGTATAGGTCCCTGGTATTCTCTGGCCACTCAAAAGTTTTTCCGTTACAGGCAGATCTTTACTCTTATCAAGCATCTCTGGAGAAAAAAATGTGCAAGTTGTCCTCGAGAAAGAAAAAGATACATCAGGATGATTTTTGAAAGTAGTTCGTTCCTGAGTTTCCTGGTCGGAGAGTTTGGCTTCAAGTGCAATTTTTCAAAATATTGAACAGCGCACCCTAAAAAGACAGACTTTTTCTTCTTTCTCAAAAGTTTCTTTCGATTACCTGAAACATTTCATTTCTCCCAGAGCTGATGAAACCGCAAGTATTGAGGAAAAACAAGCTCGACTTCCTCAGAATAAGGATCAACTCCATAATAAAAATCTTCAGGTCGTTTCTCAAGGATTCTTCCTAAAAAGGAATTGGGTATCTACAAGATTTTTGGTACATCAAAGATTGATAAAAAGAAAACATCTGCATACAATGATAATAAAATACAGCTCTAGTCTATAGATCTACTCTAAAGATTCAAGTGAGAAAGCTTATCCGAAGATTTCCTTTTTCAAAAATCCCGCAGAATGTGCGAGATTCAATAATTATTGTTGACTATAATAATTTCGAGCGTCCTGAATCGCCTGCATAATTGAACGCTGAGCCTCTCGAGACAAAAGCTGTTTTTGCTTTTTAGTTGGATTTGCAACAGAAACCGCCACGTCTCCATCTCTTCTTTCTCACATCTCAACTTGAATTTCTTCACCAGTAATATTTTGCACCAAGGCAATCATTTCTTGAACAGACTTTCCAATTCCTGTACCAATGTTGAAAAACTTCAAAAAGACTAAAATCAGATTTTTCTTCTTGGTTTTCTTCTTGTTGAGCGAGAAGGTATTCAAAACTCGCAAGATGCGCTTTGAGCGAGATCTTCAATATGAATATAATCTCTAATACAGGTTCCATCAGGAGTTGGATAGTCATTACCAAAAACCGTAATTTTTCAATTTCCTTTTTGGCTACTCTGAGCAAAAACGGAAGCAAGTTTGTAGGGATTCCCTTTGGATTTTCTCAAAGGAGTCCAGAACTATGAGCACCAATTGGATTAAAATATCTAAGCACTACAGAACGAAATTGTTTGTGCATAACTATATCTTTGAGGATATACTCCATCACAAGTTTGGTTGTTCCATAAGGATTGGTCGTATTAGTACGATCTGTCTCGGTGAATGGAGGAATGTTTTTCTCTGCACTCATAAACTGTTGCTGATGAAGAAAAGAGAATATTTTTTTAGTCCAACATTATTCATTACTTCAAGGAGATTGATCGTTCCCATGATATTGTTTTCATAGTAGAGGAAAGGATCATGACAACTCTCTCCTACTGCCTTTTTTTGTCATGAAGTGGATCACTCCAAGAAATTCATGTTCTTCAAAGATTTTTTGAGCAAATCTGCATCTCTCACATCTCACTCCATACAGAGGCAACTCATATCCGAGCAAAGAAAGAAATCAGTTTTTGAACCTGATCTTTATATGCGTTTGAAAGATTATCGAGAAGGATTGGCTCATATCCTGCCTGTGCAAAAACAAGCGCTGTATGAGACCCAATATATCCTAATCCTCCAGTAATCAAGATTTTTGGAATTCATCAATTAGAATTGATATAAAAATTTTGTCGTGATACTATACTATTATACTATCAATGTCAAGCGAAAGATTAGTGTCAGATTTTTGAGCGTCTTTTTACAATTAGAAGCAATATTTGCAGAGAATAGGCTCATCTATCTAAAAAACACCGCCTTGACTTTTAAAAAGAGAATTTCTACACTTCCAGCTTTGAGAATGATTGTTCTTTTTATTATTAACCCCAAATACCTTATGAAAAATTCTGACGCTTGTCCTAATGTTACTCTTGATATGAGGACTAAGTTTGGCAAACCAAGTGCCTCAAAGCCAGATACTATGATGATGACTATTTTGATGATGATCACTACGAAAAATGACTATGATTATGATGACTATCTAGAAGATAAATACGAGAGAGGCGTATCTTAGAGCTCAAGCTCAATACAAAAACAGAGCACAGCAAACTCCTCTTAGCACAAATAACACTCCTAGAACAAACTCTGGAGACACCTTTATCTCAACTTGCCAATACAGCAGATCTCTTTGATACCTGTGAAATCAATGGAGTACCTGTTTCTTGTCAAGAATTGATAAATAAAGGAAATCAAATTATCTCTCAAAACTCCAATACTTCGCTGACTTTTTGAGATGTGAATGGTTTCTTTCGATGTTTATAGCGCTCTTTTACAATTTTTGGAGGACTTATTTCACTTGCAGGATTTATCTTTGTAGTCTGATGCTTATCGATCTCTTCAAGTATCAGAAAGAAGATACGGTTGCTTGGTCGCTTGTAATTATCTTCGTCCCTCTTGTATGATCTCTCTCTATTACTTTATCGCCAAGAGATCAAGGGGCTAAAACTGAAGAAATAAATACCACTTCAAAATCTTCTCAAACATCCAATAAAAATTCAGAAATTATTGATGTTGACTAATATTGAGAATAACGCTTCAATGATTGAGGGCGTTTTTCTACTAAAAAAAGAGGGAAAAAGTCTGACTTCTCTCTCTAAGATTTATTCTTTTTCGTTGCACTTTTAACTGACTTTTTGAAATTCAGAGTCCATCTGCTGTTTACGATAATAATTGGCAAAACGATGGGCCTCATTTCTCAGCTTGATAAGGAGTTTATCACTCTCATCATAAACTAAAGAATATTCGTGAATTTCTCAAAAATCCCATACATAAAGCGTCTCTCACACAAGAGCATCAGATTTTTGCTTTTTTGTCCGATATGAGCTGTTGATCTCGCTTCTCCCTTTCCTAGCGCGCAAACTGGACTTGAGATCGCAATTTTTGAAAATGAGGATATTTTTGTGCCAAATCAGACAAGATTCCTAGCTGTCCCTTCCCTCCATCAAGAATAAAAAGATCTGGAAGCTGATCTAAGTCTGGGTTTTGCTCATTGAGCTTAAATCTCCTTGTCAAGACCTCTTGCAGTGCGAGATAATCATCATTTTTGACAGAGGTGATCTTATATTTACGATAAAGTCCTCTAAGCCACCGATCATACATGGCAGTCATCAGCTCGTATAATCTCCACTCAAATGAGAAATATCCAAACACTCAATATGATAAGGGAATTTACTCAAGTGATAACGCGATTGCAGGGTTCTGAGAAGATCATTCATTACACTATCGCCCTTCATCGTCTGAGCAAGTACATACGAATCAAAAAAGTTGTCAAAAAGCTGATCTAAACGAGTATTTTCCTCTTTTGTAAATTTGCAAGACATCGTTGCATAGTAAGTTCCTTGATCGATAAAGTCTCAGAAATCTGATGCAAAGCTCGCGATCATAGTTCCTTCATCGATATCTGAACTATCCTGATGGTGACGAATCACATCTACCAGCTTTGCCCTCTCGAAAAATTAAGAATAATAAAACAGGTTCGTGCGCCAATTTTACGGATTTGAAGCAAATATCCAGTGATCGACTTAGCAAACTCAACCGTCTGCTTTTTCGACAAACTGATCAATCTGATAATAAATATCTCTAAGCTTAGCGACTCGTTCAAAAATTTTGAGTATTAACGGCTTCTAAAATCAGATTTTTAATCTTTTCTTCTATAGGTTTGGTATTTTTTGAAAAAGAGACAATAAGTTTATTGTAATCAGGAGCTGGTAAATCTGATTTTGCACATCGCCCTTTACATAGCTGAAAATAGTAGTCACTACAAAGTTTTTGATTGAACTGAGCGAGAGGACATGTTCTATACTGGATAATTTGCCTGAGATATTGGAGAAATTTTTGAGTTCTTTAGTATTATGCTTTGGTCCAATATAGGTTGCTCCATCATTGAGCTTTTTCTCGTAATGAGGATTTGAGGCACAGGATGGCGAGTAAGTTTGATATAAGCATAGCGTTCGCTCCTTTGAGCATATTATTGAAAGGAGGGAGATGTCTTGATAAGATTAGACTCTAGATAGAGACTTTCAGATTCATTTTTCTACAACGATAAAATCAATATGATCTGCCTGTGCAAGCATATCTTGTTTTCGCACCGATCATGGAGTAAAATATTGAGAAACTCTCTTGTAAAGATTTTTGCTTTCCCGATATAGAGAATTTCATCTTTGGAAGTTTTAAAAAGATAGACTCAAGGTTTTTGCGGGATATGTGTGATATCAAGCGGTTTAAGCATAGATGTGAATAAAAAGTTGAAATCTGACTTTATTGTGACGATTTTCAAGCAAAAACAAGGGAAAGATCAGATTTTTTTATTTTTACAATCTCAAAAATTATTCAAGCAAAATTTTATTCCTTGACTTTTATTATAATATATATATATATTTTTATATATAAAACTAACAAAAACTTATAACAAATATGGAAAAAGAAAGGAAAGACTCCAAGATTGGAGCAAGTAATCAAGAAACTGCAGAGAATTTCAAGAAAGAAAAGATATTTCTCAACATTGGAGAAAAGTACTTTTTGGCTGGTTCTAGCAGATACTCTTTATCTCGCTTATTGTTTCATATACTGGGTGATAATTGCTTCCTCGATGGATAGCAATGCGTTCTTACACGCATATAAGCTACCGTTAATTTCTGCTAGCTGTTGCAATGATAATTGCGATAATTAGGATACTTAGTATTCCATCTACTAGGAGAGAGATTCAAATGGTAAAAAAAGCCTTTCCTATTTGAACTGAAAATCTTACTCAAGTCGAGAATTTATCCATCAATCCCAGTTTCTCTCTCAGAAAAAGGATCCTCAATATCACAAGTTTATAAAGCTCATCTTTCCCTCGATATGAAAGGAAATGATATGAAAGCGAATGGTATTACAGAATTCAGTATTCAGGTGATAGATAGCAGAAGCCTAATTATTCTTTCAAAAACTTATCGGTTTTAAGTCTGATCCAGAGTCTCTAAAATGGGCCCTTGAGTCAGAAGTAGCAACTCTGGAGGAAGAGGAAAGAAACCAGTATCTCCAAGAACTTTCAGCATTAGAAGAATTCTTTGCAAATCTCTCATAACGAATAGAGAGCTGAAAGTCCTTCACAAGGCACAACAACAGAGACCGGACTCGCAAACTCGAATTCCGGTTTTTTTGCTTGATTTTAATTTCCTTCTAAAGTAACGTTTCCCATTAATCAAAACTGACTCCACAAGGGAATCAGTCTTTTTCTATTTTTGAGAATATTATTCTTCATCCATTTTCTTAACTTTTTCCAGCTCTTTCTTCGATGATCTTCTTTTCGATCATTCCAGGAACTTTTTCATAGTTAGAGAATTCCATTGAGAAGGCAGCTCTACCTTGAGTATTAGATCTAAGGTCAGTAGCATATCCGAACATCTCAGAAAGTGGAACTTTTGCAGCAATAGCTGTAGCATTTCCTCTAGGAGTTTGTCCAAGGATGATACCTCTTCTAGACGAAAGATCTCCCATCACTGTACCTACATATTCTTCTGGAGTTACGATTTCTACAGACATGATAGGTTCAAGGATAGCTGGTGAAGCCTTCATAAACGCTTCTCTAAAGGCCTTGTAAGTAGCAACTTTAAAGGCAACTTCAGATGAATCCACATCATGGTAAGATCCAAATACAGAACTACCTTAACATTGATAATAGGGAATCCAGCAAGCACACCTTGTGCCATAGTTTCTCTCGCTCCCTTATCAATAGCTGGGATAAATTCGTTAGGGATTACACCACCCTTAATCTCAGATACGAATTCGTAATTCTTATCTTCAGGAAGTTTTTCGATTCTAAGTTCTACATCACCAAATTGTCCTCTACCTCCAGACTGCTTTTTGAAGATTCCTCTAGCTTGTCCAGTAGCGAAAATTGTTTCTCTGTAAGCTACTTGAGGTTTTTCCAGTATTTACTTCTACTTTATGTTCTCTCTAAGTCTATCTACGATTACATCAAGGTGAAGTTCTCCCATTCCTCCGATCACAGTTTGTCCACTTTCTTCATCAGAATGAGCCTTGAATGAAGGATCTTCTTGCATAAGTTTTGAAAGTGCAAGACCGAGTTTTTCTTGATCCGCTTTTGATTTTGGTTCAATAGCGATATGGATCACTGGTTCAGGGAATTCCATTTTTCAAGTACAATTGGTTTATTTTGATCACAAAGAGTGTGTCCTGTTTGAGTTTTCTTTTTAGACCAAGGAAAGCACAGATATTACCTGCTGAAATTTCTGAAATTTCTTCTCTCTTGTTTGCATGCATAAGCAAAAGTCTTCCAACTCTTTCTTTCTTTTCCAGTTACTGAATTGAGCAAAGTATCTCCAGACTTAATAACTCCTGAATATACTCTTACGAAAGTCAAAGTACCAACAAAAGGATCAGTCATAATCTTGAAGGCAATAGCATGAAACTGGTTCGTTGATATCAGCCTTTCTTACTACTTCTTCTTCCTCTTTATCAGGATTATGTCCAACCATTTCTCCTCTATCAAGTGGAGATGGCAAGAAATCAATTACCGCGTTAAGAACCAACTGTACTCCCTTGTTTCCAAGAGCTGTTCCACAAAGCATAGGGTAAAGTTCATTTGAGATTACTCCTTTTTCTAATTGCTCTCTTGATAAGATCATTTTGAAATTTCTTCTCCTCCAAGGAATTTTTCTGCCAATTCATCATCAAACATAGAAATTGCATCAATCATAGCT
>BNJT01002709.1_pt1 | contig 44655 bp, 74 predicted proteins | sample 8540491 | NCBI WGS metagenome assembly BNJT01 (sample SAMD00202455, study PRJDB9452) | human saliva metagenome | host: Homo sapiens | reverse complement strand
AAAGGCTTTTTAATTTCCTTTTCCTAGAATAATTCCAATATCTCCATATTTGAACTCATCACCATTGTATTCATCATAGATTAAGTCAGCTACTCCACCTGAGAAACTTACATAGTCTAATTTATTATCTTTATTATGAAAATCTTTATATGTTATCAATAACTCATAATTTTTGTTTTTAGGTTTATAGTAAACTGCTTGTAATAAAAATATCTGCAACTTCTTTACACAACTTAACAATCTCAGATTTTTCAACTTTTGATCCAACTCTTATGTTTTAAACCTAGATTAGCTTATAGAGTTTTGTAAACTTATCACTTATATACTCAACTGTCATTGTTGATGTATTGATTTTTATAAGTCTTCCACCAATATCTAAACAAGTTGTATCTAATACTTTTCCTTTATCAAAGTAACAAATATTTGTTGTTCCTCCACCCATATCCAAAGTTAAATATAGTTGTATTTCTTTTTCAGAGAAGTCCATAGCACCTGAGACCCTTCCCTGCTATAATACTTTCTAAATCTGGTCCTGCTGTTGCTACAACAAAATCTCCTGCCATTCCACTAAGTGCATTTAAAACTTCATTTGCATTAGATTTTCTAGCAGTTTCTCCTGTTATAATAACTGCACCTGTTGATATAGATGAGGGAGTCATTCCTGCTTTTTATATTCTTCTTCTACGATTTTTACACCTTGTGCATCTATTTCAGTCTGACTTACAAGAGGAGTGAAATAGATTTGACTTCTATATCACATCTTTGGAAACAATTTTTAATCTGTGGTACTCTTGCTCCAGAAGACATATTTTTCTAAGACTATTTTACTGAAAACAACCTGTGTTGTAGATGTCCCTATGTCTATTCCAACACTATTAATCTCTTCCCTCATAACAACTCCTTATTAAAAATTTAACTAACATAGCTGTGAACAGAACTATCCTGTCCATCAGCTTCATTGCTTTTTATATTGATGATACTACTTCATTGTGCATCCTATTTAATTTTTAAAATCAAACTCTATTGTAGTGCCTTCATTTTTTTTACTTCTTATTTTCAAGATTGCCCTTTTAATTTATCTTTTACCAAAGAACTAATTATTAGAAGCCCCATACTATTGCTTTCCTTATTTATTTTCATTCCGACTCCATTATCAGAAATTTTTATTTTAGAAAAACTTTTCACCTTCTAATATTTTTATCTCTACCTTTCCACTATCCCTTGTGATAAAGGCATGTTCTGTTGCATTTTGAACAATCTCATTTACAACCAAGGCAACTGAGGTTGCTTTTATCAGAGCTTATAGAGAACTCATCTCCTTCTATATTAAACTCTATGATTTGTCAACATTATTTTTAAAAATAATTTTGACATAAAATTTTTAAAATATGCTTTTATTGAAATTGTATCTATTCCAGTAGCCGATAAAATCTCATGTGTAATTGCTATACTTAAAATTCTATTTATGGTTTCATCTAAAAATCTTTTTGTTTCTGTGTCCTTTACACGTCTTTTTGTATTCTAGCAGACTTGCCACTGTCTGTAAATTATTTTTTACTCTATGATGAATTTCTTTTAATAGAAGACTGTTTTAATCTTTAATTCTTCTTCTATATCTTCTGTAATATCTTTTATAATAAGAGTTACTCTTTTTGACATCTTCATTTATCTTTGCTAATCTAGACATTGAACATTTAAAATAAAATCAAAAATTCTTACTTCTTTTTTGTTTAAATTTATTAGGATTTTTCAATTATTGCACTATATTTAGCTCTTTTCAAAATAAAGATTTTCAAAGCTCTGTCCAACAATAGAAGGAACTCCCAACTTTTCATATAAAATTTTTGCAACTTTATTTGCATAGGTGAGCATAACCATTTTTATTAAAAATTATAATTCCATCATTTATATATTCAGTAACTCTATCTTTAAGACTATCTATCTGTCCCTATTAAAAAATTCCAGCAGCTTTTTATTGTATTCCTTTTCAAAAAATTCTTTTTGTTGTTCACTATATTCAATGATAATAACACAAAATAACTTCATCAAGAGAATTAAAAATAGGTAGTATATTCTGCAAAGACATTTGCTTTCTCCTGAGTCACTGCCTTATAGTTTCTTGAAGGTAAACCTGTTTCAAAAGGGTTCTAAATACTGCTGGCTCATTAAATCTATATGCTATTTCACCAGAAATATCCTTACTATAGGCTACTTTTTCAGGTCTTGCATGAAACACTACCATAGCTTCATCTTCTTTTTAGTAGGACAATCTAAAAAAACATCCATATCTAATATATTACTCAATATAGTTGCTACATTTGACATTTGTTCAACAATATCTATATCTGAAGGAGTTAAAGTGGGCACAAATCTTACATAGTAATTTTAGCATTATTCTAAACCTCCTGTCAGAATAATAATTTCAGATAATTTAAATATAGATATTCTTTTTGCATACTTAAATCACGTATTTTCTTATATGCTTCTTCTTCTGACAATGTATATTTAGCCATAACTATTCCCTTGGCTCTTTCTATAACTTTTTCTTTTCTTCAAGTTTTTCTTAGTATCTTCTACTTCTATTCTTAAATCATCATATAACTTATAGTTTTTATAAATCAGATTTAATCTTTCAAGAAAAATTTCTTCATCAATAGGTTTTAATATATAGCCCATAACTATTGTATTTTGAAGCTTCTTGCATATATTCTGCTATATTATATGCAGTCAATATAATAACACAGCCCCTTAAAAACCCTTCCTCTTTTAAAAATATTGGCAACTTTTAATCCAGAAATATATGGTATTTTTAATATCTAAAAGAACTATGTCAGGTTTTAGTTTTTACAGACTTCAACTGCTTTCCTATTCCATCTGTTGCTTCTCCTACAACATCATAGCCATTTTTCTTTTTAATATTTCTATTAAATCTATTCTTGTAAGTGTTTCATCTTCCACTACAACAACTCTAAGACTCATCTACTACCAACCTTTTTTAATTTCTTCTAAGCCCTCACTATCCTCAAGACCTATTGTAAATACTTCTGTCACCCCTGCTTCTATTAAAAAATTTTTTTACTTCTTTCAATATTAGCATTTTCTAAGTCAGTCTTGGTTATAACCCCAATAATATCTTTTTAGGAAACATTGTTGAAAAAATGGTGGGAACAGTGTTGCTCCATCTATGGCTGATTGAACTAAAACTATTACCTTTGCATCTGCTGGAAAGTACTAATAATGACTTATAATACATCTTATTTTTCAACATATTCCCCAGGTGTATCTATAATTTTATTTTTATATGAAACTGCTTGTGTCTTTTTATATTTTACTTCTTCATCCATTAACTTTTTGTGTTAAAGTAGTTTTTCCACAACCTGTTCTACCTATTAACATTGTCTTTTTCATATTTAAGACCTCGTAATTTCACAGATGTAAAACTTTAAAGTTTCTTTTAAAAATTCTAAAACTGCTTTTAAGTGATGATTCAACACTTGCAAAGTCTCCTGTTAATAAAAGTGTTCCACTAAATCTATCTAAAATCCCAATTCAATACTTCCAGATTTGATTTGCTATATCTGCACTTATTATTGCTGTTTCAGGTGTAATTGTAAGTATACCAATAGCATTTTGTTTTTTTCTTCATCAAGCCCTAACTTTACGCACATATCTTTATCAGGGTTTGCTATTAAATGTGCTAATGTAACTTGTTTCCTGGTACATATTCTTGAATCGTTCTTTGTTTTTTTCCATATTATCCTCTCTTTTCTATATATACCATCTGCAACTAGACAGGCTCTTTTTATTTTCTAAAACATTGTGGACCCTAACTATGTCCACTCCTTTTTCTATACCTATCACAGTAGTTGCAACAGTTCCTTCAACTCTTTCATCAAAGGGTAAATCATTAAGAAGTTTACCTATAAATCTAGAAGCACCTAGTAAAATAGGTCCCATATCTTTTAACTCATTTAATCTTGATAGAATTTCTATATTTTGCTCAGCATTTTTTTCCAAAACCTAAACCTGGATCTAAAATTATTTTATCTCTATCAATTCCATATTTATCTGCTATCTTATATGTCAAAAATTCTCTCAAAGATAACATTATATCTTTTATTATAAATTTCATTGTTTTTGATTGTGCACTAGTAAGATTGGAAGATTAGATTTTTACTAAGTCTGCCATTTCACCATTGTCATATTGTAGCCCCAAATATCATTTATTATATTTTGCTCCAGCTTTATTGCTGCTTCTGCTACATCATACTTATATGTATCAATAGAAATTATTGTATTTAAATTTTTAGAAATCTTTTTCTATAATTGGCACTACTCTAGATATTTCTTCTTCTGATGTTATCTGAACATGCCCTGGTCTTGTAGATTCTCCACCACATCTATTATATCTGCTCCATCTAAGATTAATTTTTCTGCTTGTTTCATTGCAGAATCTAAAATTATTATATTTTCCACCATCTGAAAAAGAATCAGGAGTAACATTTAAAATCCCCATTACTAAGGTTCTTTCTCCTAAAATAATTTCTTTGTTTCCACAACTAATCATTTTCAAGCTCCTTTCTAAAGAGTACTAATTCTCTTTGAAAGTAATGGATGAACAAAATTAGGTATTATTTCTTCCAAAGGTTTTTAGGACAAACTCTGTACTCCATATATGGATGAGGTACTATTAAATCTTCTTCTTCTATAACTTCCTTACCATAGAAGAATTATATCTAAATCAATAATTCTAGGTCCCCATTTAATTTTTCTTTCTCTTCCCATTCTTATTTCAATGGCAAGTAATTCTTTTAAAAATTTCTCTTGGTGCTAATAAAAGTTTTTAACACCTATACAAGAGTTTAAAAATCATCTTGTTCTTTTATAACCAAAGGTTCTGTTTCCAATAATTTTACTTTCTTTTTATAATGAAAGTATCTTTATATTTAGCTCACTTCTTTTATAGCTTTTTCCTAAGTTCTCTTTTTGTTTCCCATATTAGAACCTAGTGAAATATACACTTCATTCCACTTTCTTGTAATTTCACAGAAACATCTTTAGAGTGGTATTCCAACTGGTGCCCATGGTTTCTTTATTTCTAATTTTAACTCACTTATCAAAGGATAATTAAGTAATACTTCTCTTGCTATATCCTCTGCACAAAGTTTCTATTAAATCATATTTCTTTTTGAAAAAGATTTTTCTTTTTACACTTTCTGAAACTTCTCCATAATGAGTTGTTTTTGTTATATCATCATTTGAGCCTGCTTTCCTTTCTTAAATTAGTAGTAAGTTCTAAACTTACAAAAATTTTTGACCTAATCTTCTTCAAAAACTCCATGATAACCTATAAATTCTAAATCTCTTATATAAATTTTATCCATTTCTACTCCTAATTAATAAAATAAAACAACTCATGCTGAGACTGATTTATGCCTAGTAAATGCTAATCATCTTTAGCTCAAGCAGAACTCACTTCGTTCGAAACAGCTGCTGTTAACGCTCATTAGACATAGCATTGACGGCAAAATTTCGATCAATTCTCAGTTCGTTTGTTTTATTTTACTTTATTTGATTATTTCAATAGTGTCAAAAACTTCTAATTTTTTTATTAATATCAGTTTTCCAAATACTCCTTTTGCAGAAGTTGTTAAAATTTTTGTATTTTCTTTTTTCTGACCTCTCATAGTCACACATAAATGTTTTGCTTCCACAACTACATCAGACACCTTTGACAGTCTAGTAACTCATAAATATATTTTGCTATTTCTTCTGTAAGTCTTTTCTTGCAATTGGGGTCTTCTTGATAAAATTTCTATAAGTTTTAAAATATCACCAAAACCAAAATCTTTTTATTTGGTATATAGGCTATGCAAATAGTCCCAAAAAGGTAGAAAATGATGTTCACACATAGAGTAGAAGTCTATATTCTTCTCAATAATAAGCTCATTATTATTGATATCAAAAGTTCTTGTTAAAACTTCTTTGGGATCAATACCTATTCCATAAAAATTTCCTTATAGCTATCAGTCTATTCTTTTAGTGTATCTTTTAATTCTTCTCTTTGTATTCTACATCTCCCAAAGCTTCTACAACTTCAATAAATGCATTTTTCTATCCTCTTTTGAGTCCATTTTTCCTCCATTAATCTAACTTATTTTAAAAGAAGCTATTTTTCCAAATAAATTCACTAATATAAGTTAGTTGACCTATTCTATTATCTCTTACATTTTTATCTTCATCCATTACTATAACAGTCTCAAAGTATTTATCAATAGTAGGAACTAATGTAAATAATTTTTCAAAATGAGTCAGACATATTCTTTTTCTTTTATAGCCTGTTTTCTACTTCTTCTTCCAACTTTCTTTGATTCTGTATATAATGTTTTTCTATATCTAGTTTTTAAATAATTTTTCTTTTTATAGTAACATCTTTGCTACCCTTCATTATATTAAATACTCTCTTTACAGCTTGTAAAAGAGCTTGCATCTTATCTTTAGATAATTTTTCAGTTATTACCTTTTACTATTTCCAAAGCATTAGTGATATTATCTGAGTCTTTATCTAAAACTGCTAGAGATAACATCTTTTCTATACTTTCCATATCTGTAAATACATTTATGATTCTTTGTTTTAAGAAATCTAAACACATCAGCTTCAACTTTTTGCTCTATCTGTTTTTAATACCTTATCTGCTTCTAAAGCATCTAATGAAACTTTTACTAAATCTTTCAATGAAATATCAAGATTTGCATTTATAATAATATTTACAATACCTAAAGCTGTCCTTCTTAAAAGCAAATGGGTCTTTTGAACCAGTAGGGATTAGACCTACTCCAAAAGCAACCAACCAATGTATCTACTCTATCAGAAATTCCAGCAATTATTCCTTCTATTCCACTTGGTAATAAATCTCCTTGGAATCTAGGATAATAGTGTTCTTTTATTCCTAAGGCAACTCCTATTTCTTCTACCTGCTTTTTAAAAGCATAGTTTTCTCCCATAAATCCTTGAAGTTTTGCAAACTCCTTTTCATTTATCATATTTGAAACTAAGTCTGCCTTTTAGCAGAGTTTAACTGTTCTTAAAATATTCTTTCATATAGTTGTATTTTAATTTTTCTATTAAGAATTCAGCTATTTTTCACATCTTTTTACTTTATCATAGATAGTTCCTAAATCTTTTGGAATACAACTGTTTTTAATTTTTCTACATTATTTATCTAATGGAGTTTTTAAATCTTCATAGTAGAAGAATCTAGCATCTGCAAGTCTTGCAGATAAAACTTTTTCATTACCCTTTTTAACATTTTTCAGAAAAATCAATTCCATTTCTAATAACTATAAATTTAGGAAGTAACTTTTCCTTTTTATTTAAAATTGGGAAATATCTTTGATGAACTTTCATGAGATATTATTAAAACTTCTTGTGGAACTTCTAAGAAATCTTCTGAGGGAATTTCCAACTATTGCATATGGATGTTCAACTAAGTTTGTAACTTCATCTAACAATCCTTCATCCACATCTGCTTTTTCATCTTCTAATAATGAATTTATTAATCATTTCTTCTATCATTTTCTTCTTTCAGAAATATCAATAATTACATTGTTTTCTTTTTATTTTTCTTTCAAATAATCTTCAACAGAAGATACTTCAAATTCCTTTTCAAAGAATCTGTGTCCCTTAGATTTATTAGAACTCTTTATTCCTTCAATTTCAAAATTCTACTACTTTTCCTCCATATAGTGTTAAAAACCACTCGATAGGGTCTTGCAAATCTAACAGTTTTATCTGACCATCTCATTGATTTTTGGAAAGTTTCTTCTAAAAACTAAGGCTTTTAAAATTTCTGGAAAGCTATAGTTTCAGTAGGTTTTCCTTTTGAAAATCTTTTTGAATGCTATGTATTCTCCCTTGTCATTTTTAATTATTTCAACTTGGTCTTCTTCAATTCTATGTGCTTTTAAGAAACCTTCCCCAGCTTTTTGTTAAAGCTCATCTTTATAGGCTCTTTCTCTTTGATGGTCCTATATTTAACTCATCTAAGTCTTCTTGCATTTCTGCAACTTTATCAACAACTAAAAACAAGTCTTCTAGGTGTACCATAAGTTCTTACTCCATCAAATTTTATTCTATTATTTTTAATCAAAATTAGTCTTTAAATCTTCTAATGCTTGATTTAAAAATCTTGCAGGTATTTCTTCCATTCCTATTTCAAATAATAATTCCACTTTATATATCCTCCTCTTTAATCTTTTAAAACAATCATTATATATATAAGTGAGTTACATTGTAAACTTAATATACTCTTAGTGATGTAGATAAAAACAAGTGAAATTGCATTCTAAATTTTCTGATGAAAAATTAAAAGCAAATGAGTTGAGTAATTTTCGAGGTGTTTGAGCTAACTGTTAGCGAGTTTAGCGAAATTATAGCGAATGTTAATTTTCCAGCGTTAAGAAATTTAGCTAGCAATGAGCTGTTTATTACATTTATTAATTTAATTAGTAACGAACTATTTTTATATATCTAAATTTATATTTAAAAAGAGGGTAACCTAATGCTTTTCTATTTTCCACAAATGCTTCTGCACATCTTCTAGCTAAGTTTCTAACTCTTAAAATATATCCCATTCTTTCAGTTGTTGAAATAGCTCCTCTTGAATCTAAAACATTAAAAGCATGAGAACATTTTAAAACATAGTCATATGCAGGTAAAACTAAACCTTGATCCAAGACTTTTTAGCTTCTTCTTCATAGTCATCAAACCATTTAAAATGTTTGTCTAAACGTAGCAAGTTCAAAAAGAGTATTTTGAGTTTTCAAATTCAAATTGATATCTCATATCTCCATACTTTTACCCTTTTTGGTCCATTCTAAATCATATACATTTTCTTTATTTTGAATATATAGTGCAAGTCTTTCTCAACTATAGTAATGTTTCAACAGTGATTACATCTAATTCTAATCCTCCAACTTGTTGGAAGTGAGAATTGAGTTATTTCCATTCCATCTAGACCCATACTTCCCAACCAAGTCCCAAGCCCAAGAGTGGAGATTCCCAGTCATCTTCAACAAATCTTATATCATGTTTTTCAGGCTCTATTCCTAGAACTCTTAAACTTTCAAGATATAATTCTTGAACTATTAGTTGGAGATGGCTCATTATTACTTGAAATTGATGATGTTGATAAACTCTATTAGGGTTATCTCCATATCTTCCATCTTTTGGTCTTCTTGATGGCTCTACATAAGCCACATTCCAGGTTCAGGTCCTAAAGACATCAAAAATGTATTTGGGTTAAATGTCCCTGCTCCTTTTTCTATATCATAAGGGTTACCTAATTATACAACCCTTAGAACTCCAAAATTGTTGTGATTATTTCTTAAATGTCATCTTTATTTCACCCTCTTTTTCTATTGAAAAATACATGCTCTACTATTATCAAAAACTACACCTATAGTTATCCAAACATCTGCAAGGTTAAATAGAAAGACCAAAATACCTCTAAAATCTAACATATCTATTACAAAATCTCTGAACATTCTATCTATCATATTTCCAACTGCTCCTGCAAAATATCATAGTATAAGCTATTCTTTCTAAGAAACTTATCTTTTTAAAATTTTTACAAAATAGAATAGAATTAAAGCCTATTGCGATTAGTGCTAAAAATACTTACTATGTCTATCTTACCTTGAAATAGTCCAAAAAGCAACTCCTCTATTTTTGTACATATAGTCAAAGATTAAAGAAATTATCTATCACTGACATTGTCATCTCCAACATGTAGAGTCCCTATGAACTATAAACTTTTTGAATACTGGTCTATTATAAGTAATATTAAGAACAAGAATATATAAATCATACTATCTCCTATTTCAATACTGCTGTACATCTTGGAGCAAAGTGTAGGATGTTCTGAGTCAGTTCCTAAATCATCATATTTCCAACATCTTTCACACTTTTCACCATCTGCATGAGTAATTTTTATTTTTAATTTTTCTATTTCTTCCGCATCTGTAAAGTTTTCATCAACAGAATCTACTACTTCTAAATCAGAAACAATAAATACTAGTTTCTAATAATTCTAAGTTTTCTTTTTATAAAGTCTTTTAAAGTATTATCTTCTCTATATAGGCCAACTCTTTGCATCTAATGAGTTTCCTGATTATTTTTATTTTCACCTTTTCGTCTAGCTTTTTCTAATTTTATTTACTTCTTTTCTCAATTTTATAATTTGTTGCCATTTTTCATCAAGCTCTGGTTTTAAATATTCATCATTATTTACATACCAATCTGCTAAGAAAAATTGATTCAGCTTCTCTTTGTTTCAGCTGGTATACTTTCCCAGATTTCTTCTGCTGTAAATGAGTATTGGTGCAGCCATGTTAAAAGTCATTAAAACTTCATACATAACTGTTTGTGCTGCTCTTTCTTTGCAATAGAATCTTTCTTTCAGTGTAAAGTCTATCTTTTATTATATCTAAGTAGAAAGCTGACATATCTATTGCTGCAAAATAATGTATACCTTGGAATAAGTTGTAGAATTCATATTTATCATAACTTTCAGTTGACACTTCTCTTTAATACTTCTAATTTATTTAAAGCCCATTTATCTATTTCTAACATATCTTTTATATGCTACTTTATCAGTTTCTTGGGTTTAAAATCATAAGCTATTTCCAAAGTATATATCTTGCAGTATTTCTTATTCTTCTGTATGCTTCTGACATTTGTTTAACTATATTATCAGATATTCTTACATCATCTCTATAGTCAACTGAACCACACCAAAGTCTTAAATATATCTGCTCCATAAACTTTTATTACATCCTCAGGAGAAACTGTGTTTTCCTAAAGACTTTGAGACATTTTTCTCTTCCTTCACCATCATTAACGAAGTCCATGAGTTAATACACTCTTATAAGGTGAATCTCCAGTTGATAGCAACTGATGTTGTAAGTGAAGTATGGAACCAACCTCTATGTTGGTCTGAACCTTCCAAGGTATAAGTCACATGGTCTATGTAAACCTTTCCCAAAACTTCTAATACTCCTCTATAACTACTTCCTGAGTCAAACCAAACGTCCATTATATTTGTTTCTTTTTCTTAGTTTTAAACCTTTTAAAATTATATTTTAACTAATAGTTTCTTCTCAATTAATTCTTCTGGACGTTTTTCAACCCAGATATTAGATCCATGTTCTCTTTCACTAGATCACAAATTCTATCTAATATTTCTTTTTATGGAATATTTCTTCATTTGTTTTCATCATTGTAGAATATTGGTATCAGGAACTCCCCCATACTCTTTGTCTTGATATACACCAGTCAGGTCTTGTTTCCATCATAGAACCTATTCTATTTTTTTACCCCAAGATGGTATAAAGTTTATTTTCATCTATAACTTTTAGAGTCTTTTTCTCTTAAATCTCCACCTTCCATTCTTATGAACCATTGTTCAGTAGCTCTAGAATATAACAGGTGTCTTTAGATCTCCAGTCATGTGGATAAGAGTGATTTATTTCTTGCATTTTTAGATATGACCTGTTTCAGTTAAATGTTTTATTATAGCCTTATTAGCTTCTGAATAAACAAGTCCTTTAAATAAGTCTCCAGCTTCTTCTGTTAAGCAACCTCTATGGTCAATTGGAGATACAACTGGTAATTTATAATTAAGTCCTACAACATAGTCATCTTGTCCATGTCCTGGTGCAGTATGAACTGCTCCTGTACCTGCATCATGCAGTAACATGGTCACCCTAATGATTATAAGTCCTGTTCTTTCTAAGAAAGGATGTTGATATGTTGTATACTCTAAATTCTTTTTCCTTTTAAATTCTTTTTAAAAGTTCAGCATTTTTCTATTCCTATATCTTTAAATGCACTTTCTGCTAAATCTTTATGCAAGTATTAAAGTTACCTTTTTCTGTTTTATATAGTCCATAGTCAAAATTTTCATTTAAACATATAGCTACATTTTGCTGGTAATGTCCAAGGTGTAGTTGTCCATATTAAAACAAAGGCATCTTCTATTAGTCTATTTTATCTAATAAATCTTTATTAGCTTGCATTCTTACATAGATAGATGGAGATGTATGGTCATAGTATTCTATTTCTGCTTCAGCAAGTGCTGTTTCTGTTGCAGGTGACCAATACACAGGTTTTAAACCTTTGAATATATATCCTTTTTCATAGATTTCTCCAAATAATTCTAATTGTTTAGCTTCAAATCTAGGGAGTCAAGAGTTAGATAGGATTATCCCAATCTCCTAAAACTCCTAATCTTATAAATTGTTCTTTTTGTATTCCTACCCATTTTCTAGCATATTTCTTTCACAAACGTTTTCTTTATTTCTAGTGCAGACATTTCTCTTGCTTTGCAACTCCAACTTCTTTAACTACTTGTAATTCTATTGGTAATCCATGAGTATCCCAACCAGAACATAGGGTGATTTAAATCACTCTAAAATGTTTTATACTTTTACAATTATATCTTTTTAATATCTTATTTAAAGCATGTCCTATATGAGTATTTCCATTTTGCATAAGGTGGTCCATCATGTAATATAAAAAGTTTCCCCATTTTTATTTTTCTAAACCTTTTTCATAAATCTTTTCCTCAGTCCACTTCTTTTTGATGTACTTTGGCTCTTTTTAGTAGGTAAATTTGCTTTTCATTTGAAAGTCTATTTTGTAAATGTAGCGTACTTGTGTACTCTTTCTCACTCATTGATTTGTTTCTCCCTATATTCATTAAAAATTATTCTTATCTTTGTTCCAACATCTAATTCAGAAGATATAGTCATAGAGCACATTATGTCTCTTTTTACTATTTTGTATATAGTTATAAGTCCTGTTCCCATTAACTACTATCACCTTTGCATCTGAGTATGGCTCTTCATAACTGCTTTTAACTTCTTCTTGTGTCATTCCTAGCACCATTATCAATTATCTCTAAAATAATACGATTGTTTTATCTCACAACAACTATATGTAATTTTTCTTATCCAGTTTATTTCTAATAAGAATGAGCATTTGATTGAGTTTTCAGAATTTGTACATGAACATTTGATATTTTCCTTTTTATCTCCCATACATATTTCCTGAAAAATCTATAAATAATGAAGTATTAACACCATATTTTTCTAATATTTTTGACTATTTTTTACTATTTTTCTATTAATTTTTCAAAAATTAAATACTTCAAAATTATTTCTCTACTACTATCTAAGGAATCTCTTGATGATAATGTTCTTCTTTCTTTTCTCATCTTTTGACTATCGTTTTTATTTTTCATCTATATCTTTATTATTATATCCGATATTTTGCAAATTTTCAATAAAAAGTTTCAACATGATTGATTAATTTTTATTATTCTTAATGAACTTATTAGAGACCTTTAGACATTGTCAAATATCTTTCTTTCATCAGTTTACTTTCTTCTGTCACTAGCATTTTTAATTCTTGTTAGTAAGTTCATCAATAATAAGTTACTACTTCAGCTTCTATCTAGAAATTAAATTATTCTTTCCAAAAATAATCAACCAGTATACAACCCTATTTTATATCTGCATCTGCAATAGGTAATATCTATAAAGTTTTTAAATGCCAAGTGTTTTAAATAGTTTATTTCATAAGTATATTTAAAACCTTTATCGTGTGATAGATTATTTTTCCTGACTTCATACTCTCCCCAAAATACTTCCACCTGGTTCATATTTTACATTCAAAAGAGAATTAACTCATCTATATTGTTAATTTGAAATGTAAAACCATTTATTCCTTCTGTATACTTCTTTCTGTATTTGCTAATATATGAGATTTATAGCATATAATTTTACTGAAAGTTCATCTTTTATCCTCACTATATTCTAAATATATAGCTCTACTATAACCCTAAACCAACTTCCAGATGTTAAAGCTCTCAAAACTTCATTTACTCCTTTTTGCTAAACTTCTTACTATATCCAAACCTATTAATAGCTTTTCAACTGCTACTAATCTATTTTGCAGTTAGTATTTAATTTGTTGTGTTTCAAAAAGAGTTTTCGTTTTTCTTCTATTCTTTCTATGCCATGAACTTTAAAGAATTTGAAATTGAACGAGATTTCAAAAATATTTTCTTCTTTAAAATCTAGTTCACCTTTATCCTTTTTCATCAAGTTATACTCTATCTTTTTCAGTTTTGTCTGGGAAGTGCATTTTAAAGGTTTTAAGAATTTCTGTAGCAAAAATTTCTGTACAAAGAGTTGTACTTATTACAACTGCTAATAGTCCACAGAACCAATAACATAGTTGCCAACATATATTTTATAGCAACAAAGTCATTTTTAGATATTGCAGCTCCTATGTCACCAACATAGTCATTACTATTATTATTTTTAGCAAGCATTCCTAAATAGTAGTCATTCCCACCAATTTTCTTTTTCTGAAAAATAATATTTTGTTATTATCTCCTAACTCTCTTTACTACACACATTATTAGACTCAAAAATCTCATAAAAATCTTCTGTATTATCTGAATTTAATTCACCATATAGATAACCATCTTTGAAGAGAGATAAAACCTTATCTTCATCTGTTAGATCAGGCATATTCTTTTATTTGACAAACTATGATATGTCAATGGAAATGTAAGGCACTATGTAATTTCTCTTGGTTGAGTTTACTATAACCTATATGGTTGAACTATTCTAATATAAAGTGCTTCTTTTGCTACTTACTATATTCAACCTTTCCCATATTCTAAAAAGTCCTTAGAAGAATGACACTATTAGTTTTTACTCATAAATCATACTTAGTATCCCTATCTCCACTTTCTCCTAAAATACACTCTATTAGGAGAGATTATTTGAATAAAGAGACTTATCCATATAGACTATATGATTCTTTATCAGTTGATTTCTTACAGCTGAAGCTATCCTATTTTGAATTAACTCATCATTACTATCAACTAAAAACCAGATTTACTGCATCATTTGAAGCATCATATAAATTCTCACGACTTTCTATCAATAAAACAAATAAGCTTTGTTTACAAGCAAAGTTCTCTCACGAGATTTATCTAAAAGTCTCATATTCAATTCATTAAAAATCATAATTCCAAAAAGGGTTACTATAATTGAAACAACAGTGACTATTGCAATCCCATTATATGAAATTATTCTTAAAAAGTAGAGAATCTTTTTATAAACATAAGCCCTCTGCTCCTACTAATTTTTGCCTTTTCTTGTTAGCTTCACTCTTCCTCTATCTTTATCCACATCTTTTATTTTAACCTTTATGATCTGTCCTACTGAGTAAAACTTTACTTGGATCATCTATATATTTATCTGATATTTCTGATAGTATGTAAAAGAGCATCATTTTAAAAGCCTATATCTATAAATGCTCCAAAACTTAACAACATTTCTAACTGTTCCTTCAAGTTCCATTCCTACTTCTAAATTATCATATATTTAAAATATCTGATTTTAAAAAGAGGCTTTTTCAAAATCATCTCTTGGGATCTCTCTATCTTTTAAAAGTGCTTCATAAACATCTTTTACTGTTTCTAGACCAAATTCATTTTCTTTACTGGCAACTTCTTGTAATCAAAAAGATTTTTAATCTTTCTCTTGCTACATCTAATTCATTGTTGTATTTTTCTAAATCAAAGCCTATTTTGTCCTAAAATAGCCTCTGCTATTCCATAAGATCTCAAAGGGTGGATAACTGTATTATCTAAAATATTTTCCCTCTGGTATAACTAAGAAACCTGCCATTTGTTCATAGGCTTTTGGTCCAACACCTTTTTAACTTTTTGAGAATTTCTTTTTCTATTTTTAAATTTCCATTTTCTTTTTCTAGTAATCAACTATATTTTTAGCAACAGTCTTTTATTCCAGAAATATGAGAAAGTAAAAGCCCAAGAAGCAGTATTTATATTTTGCTCCAACATTATTTACTACATGACTTATACATTATCCAAAGATTCATCTAATTTAGATTGGTTTACATCATGTTGATACATTCCAACCCCAATAGATTTAGGGTCAATCTTTTTACAAGTTCAGCCAAGGGTCTTGTATTCTTCTTCCCTATTGAAATATAGCTCCTCTAACAGTTACATCTAAGTCTGGGAAATTCTTCATGCAATTTTTGATGCATGAATAAACTGAAGCTCCAGTTTCATTAACTATCAAATATTTTACATTTAACTTTTTCTTCTTTTTATTATATTAGCAAATAAAAAGTTTCTGTTTCTCTTGAAGCAGTTCCATTTCTATACTTACAATATCTATATCATATCACCAATTCAGAAATTTCTTTTAGCTTCTTGAATTTGTCTTTGGATTATGCATAGCTTCAACTAAGAAAAATACTGTATTTTCTTTGTAGAAACCATGTTATCTATAACTGCAACCTTTACAACCTGTTCTAGTATCCTGATCAAGTGCTAATACATCTTTTTAAAGGTGCTTGTAAAAGTAAATTCTTTTAAAATTATCTTTAAATACTGCTATTGACTCAATTTCTGCTCTTTCTGTTAGAGCATTTCTAACTTCTCTTTCAATAGAAGGAATTATAAGTCATCTAAAAGAGTCCTTTTATAATTTCTTTGTAGTTGCAACTAAATCATTCTTTGGAAATTCTTTAAGAATCATATTTTCAATTCTTTCTCTATCAGAGTCTTCAAGTCTTAGATGAACTGTTAGTATATCTTCTTTTTCTCCTCTGTTCAAGGCAAGTATCCTATGTGATGGCATTTTTCAACTTTTTCAGCATATTCATAGTAGTCATTATAGACTTTCTTTTCATCTAATTCTGCTGCTTTTTACTAGCTTTTGATTCTATGATAGAATATTTTAAATATATTTCTCTTATTCTTTCTCTATTCAGCTTTTTTTCAGAAATATTTTTGTGCAATTATAAGCATAGCACCTTCTATTGCATCTTCAACTGTTGGAACTTCTTCTGTTATAAAAGTCCTTTTTGACTAGATTTTTGAATTTCTTCTAAGTTGTTAGCTGTATAAAATTTTTCTGCTAGTGGCTCTAAACCTCTTTCCTTAGCTAATATCAGCTTTTGTTTTCTTTTTCTTTCTGTATGGAAAAATAAATATCCTCAACTTCCTGTAAAATTTTTGCTTCTATTATGCTATTTCTTAATTCTTCTGTTAATTTTCCTTGTTCTTCAATTAGTCTTATTACTTTCTTTTTCTTTCTTCTAAATTTCTTAAATATTCAACCTTTTGTAGAGATATCTCCTATCTGTACTTCATCTAAATTTCCTGTTATTTCTTTTCTATATCTTGCGACAAAAGGTATAGTAGCTCCATCATCTAAAAAGTTTTATTGTGTTTTCAACTTTATCAACTGATATTTTTAATTCTTCAGCTACAATTTTATAAATCTTTTCCATCACATTCCCCTTTATATTTTTCCTTATGGTTATTGAATTCTATTGTATATTGTAACATATTTTTATTTATTTTATAGAGTAAGAAAATTTGTAAAAATAAAAAGCTCAGGCATTTATGGCAGTCCTGACTTTTTGTTCCTTTGTTAAAAAGCTCATCTTTCTTTATTACTTTGTTATGGTATTATTATAGTATATTTATTTTTATACAAAACTCCCATTTTTTACTAAAAATATTAATATCTCTTGCTTGTAGTTAACAGAAATCGTTTTTTATCTCCTTTTTTGTAAAATCTCATCCAGCATTATATTTAGCTGTTCAGCTATCTCAGAAACAGTATGATATTCTTCATCATACCAATCATATCTATGAAAAATCTTTGTTTTGATAGTGAATATAATAATATCTTGTAGAATTAGGTATTCTAAGTGATAATGTGGCTATTCTTTTTACTTTCTTCTAAGTTAATGATATAACTATCTTCCTTCTCTCAATTACTTCTAACTTTATATTTTTTTCTTCAAATTTTTTTCTTTTACTTTGAAGTATTTTTAAAAAGTTCTTTTTATTTCTAAATATTTTTCTTTTTCATCTATTACTATTTTTTTCTTTTTTTCATCATCTTTAAATTCTATCATAATAAAAATCTCCAAAAATAGCCTCTTTTCAAAAATGTATAACCCTATTTCTTTTTACTCTTGTAAAATATTTTTGAAAATAATCTATTCCAAGTTCTTCTTGTAAATCATTTAATTCACAAACAAAATTATAAATTTGTTCATCTAAATAATATTCAAATCTTTTACATTTTTAAATTTTAAAACTTTTTCTATGATAAACATTATAATCATATTTTCTATAATAATCCATTTCCTACTACTTTATAAAATGTCTTACAATATAAATACAATATTGAATCTTTATATTCCATTCTCTCTACTAAGATGCTTCTAAAATCAACCATAACTTATCTCCATTTTTTATCAAAAATAATTTCTACTCTTACTCTCTTTTTGATATAACTAAATTTCTAGTATCTTCACTTTCTTTTTGAACAAAAATCATACTTTAAAAGTAGTTATAATAAATTTTGTTTTTCTAAATATATTCCTTATCTTCTTCATCAATTTCAACAGTGTAATAGATAGCATTTTCTTCTCTTTTAATTTTATTTTTATTATCTTTTGTGTATTCATATTTGAAATTATATTTTTCTAAGATTTCTTTTTCTTCTCTCTGTTATATGAGAAAAATAAGCTCTAATCTTTTTCATAGGGGCATCAAAGTCATCTTCATTGTTTATATTGTCCTCATTTTCATCTTCTAAATAAACATCATATCTAACTTCCATATTTTCACCTCATCTCCAATTTTTAAGAATTTATAAATAATCTAATGATTTTTCTAGGGTTTTTTTAATATATCTGTAACAGTACTATTTTTCTTCATCAAGCTCACCAATAAGGCTCATCATCATTTAACCACAATATATTAAAAACAAACATAATAATAAGGTGCAAAATGAGGGTGTTGTTATTTCTAATCGTGCAACTCCACTATCACTTTCAAAAGCTAAAAATATAATAACTTTTCTTCATTATTTCTTATATCTACCATTATATCTACTTTTTATATTATTTTCTGTTAGTTTCTCTTTTTACTTTCAATCATTTTATAACTTCTTTTTATTTCCAAAAATGGTCTTTTACTCCATATCTTCACTCTTAATCTCTATAATAAGGATATTTCTTTTTACAATTTTTATAAATTGCCTGATGAAACTTATCTTTTGCATTACCTATTTCATCATTAGCTTTATGAGTTTTTCCATATCATTGACATCATAGAAATAATAATTAGTAAGCATACCTGCATAACTATGAAAAATATTTGCTATTATGAGAATCTATTGCATCTAAGTCTTGTTCATTACATTCTTTTTCTTCCAAAACTAAATATACTCCCTTTTAAAAATTTTTTCAAATTATTTAATACTACTTCATCTTCTTCAGTTTGCTGGTATTTTTTTCAAGAACTTTTATCAATTCTTCAGGAGGATAGTTCAAGAAATTCTTCTTTTTACATAATAATTTGTTTCTACTTTTATTATACTTTCTACCATGATTTAAACCCTAGCTTATAATTTTTATTGCTAACAATTGAATTTCATCTAAATATATTTCAGAATTTTTGTAAAAATCCCCTATATTTATCAATTTCTTTTATCTTTATTCCCTACTATTTTTCTATTTCTACCATTGTATTATTTGAAATATAATAAGTCAAATCAAAAAACAGATAGACTAACTTTGACAATTGCCTACGAGTGCTAGAGTAACAACTGTTCTTACACTATTTAATAAAAAGGAAGTATCAGCAATTTACTTTTACTTCCTCTAATGGTTTTATTTAATAATTTTAGTTTGACAAGTTGGGATTTAGATTTTAAGCCCTATATGGAAAAATAAAACAGGGCCTATTCTCCTGAAGTATGTTCTATAACATTATAGTTTAATGCAAAGTGTAGCTATATAGTCATTTCCATAACGTGATAATCTATGTCTTTTGTCACATGATTCATAAAAATCTATCATAGCGAGACCATTTTTAAGTTGTCCTCTAATCTGAGTTTCTAAGGTATGGCTAAATTCATATCCATATTCTGGATTTATGGTTATCTTGCCTTCCTCTTCAAGCTCTTTTGAATTAAAAGGTATTGAAAACTTTAAAAGTAATTCCTCATCGGGTTTGTCCCATACAATGTCAGCATCATACATGTATATCCAAGGATTCATAAATCCGACCATTAACAATCCACCCTTTTTCAATACTCGAGAGGCTTCTTTATATATGTTTTCTAAATCTTCTACATATACATTTGAAACTGGATTAAAAATAATATCAAAAGTTTCATTTTCAAATGGAAATGGTTTTGTCATATCGCCTTGAACTGTGTTGATTTTTAAGCCTTCTCTTTTAGCAACCATATCATCTCTTTGTAATTGTGATTTAGAAAAATCCATTATGGTTACATCATAACCTTTTATAGCAAAAACTGGTCCCTGCTGTCCACCACCACAAGCTAAACCTAATATCTTTTTTTCCGTTTGCTTTTTTTCAAACCATTCTTTTGGAACTTTTTTCCCAACAGTTAATGCAACAGAAATTGGATTATTTCTAGCTTCTTCTAATTCTTCATGTGTCAATGGCTCAGTATAGTCATTTTTTACATTATTCCATCTATCTTCATTTAATTTTATATAATTGTTCATCTTATAATCTCCTCGTAATTTTTATATTATTTCGATTTAAGTTGAATATGTTGCCATTACATTTTTTCTCACCTCTACAAATTCTAAATTTGTCAATTTCTCATCCATTTTTATTATATCACTTTTTCCAATATATAGAAATAATAATCTACTTTTTATCTTTTTCAGCATAGTTTAAAGTTCTAGTCTATAATTTTTTTACTGCCAATAACTGAATTTCATCTAAATATATTTTCAGAATTTTTATGAAAATTCCCATATTTATCAATTTCTTTTCATCTTTATTTTATTATTCTCTAAGTCAGTTACAATTCCAATCTTTTGTTTCAAAAATCCTCATTATCTATAAAAATAAGAAATTTATTTTCTAAGCATTTTCTTAAAATTTGTATAATTTCTAAATCTTTTTCAAAAATCAATTAAGTCATTGAAATTTTCTTTTGTAGTATCTAATTTTAACTTCTATTTCAGAAATATTTTCTATCATATTTTTTTAGGAATAATATTTATTTCACTGGTATCATAAAAATTCTCCTTTTCTGATTAAGTAGTCCTCATTATAAAATAAATCATAAGCCATATATTCATCATCATTTTTGTAGTGATAATCTTAAATTTTTTTATATTCTTCTCTTTCAATAAAAATTAGATATTTTTATTCTTTTAAATAATCTTTTTGCTATAACTTCTTCTGATGTAATATTTTCATTATCATTTAATATTTGAAAAACTAAAATAATTCTCTCCTTTTTCAGTTAAATAAGACTCTTCAACACTTCCATCTGCTAAATCAATAGAAATTTTTACTTTTATTTTCTATTAATTCTTGAAACAAATCTTTAGCTCTAATATTAAAACTTTCCTTTTGCTCTTTTTCAAGATTTCTCATATAGTCTGATTTCAATATAATTCTTTTTATTGAATCAATTAAAAATACTTTTATTCCATCTTCTTTAAAATTTATATCATAAGAAAGTAAAAATAAATATTTTGAACTTATCTTTAAAAATTTTTCCAACTGTAAAGCAATAATCTTCAAAAATGGTATATTCCTATTATTTGCCCCTAACTTTATATTTTTAGAGTTTCTTTCATTTTATTCACCCACTATTTTTCTATTTATATCATTGTATTATTTGAAATATAATAAGTCAAATTGATTAGCAAAATAAAAAGTGGAGCTAAACTCCATTTCTAAATCTGCTTTCTACCAAATTTTTCTTACTGCAGTATACATAAGTGTTCTTAAGAGGAAAATTTACTTTTTTTCCTCTTTTTAATATCTCCAAAAATATTTTTGTCTGCCTTTTCTCTACTTATATCTAGATTACAATTAGAAGAATATAGCCAATCATGAACCACACTTGCTCCACTATGTTTTTCCATAAGGAAGAACTATACCTCTCAATAATTTTGGTATACTTGCATAATCTGTTACAAAAACCTTTTGGAACTTTTGATAAGATATTCCTTTGTTTTATATACATAGTCAGAAAATAATTCAAATTTACCATTCATTAAATCTTTTAACCAATAATTTTGTAAGTTCCATATATCTACCTCCATTTATTTTCTTATAATTTAAAAATAACTCTTTTTCATAATTATTTCATTTACTAAATGGACAGATATACTTCTATATAAAAATAAAAAGACTATTTAAAGATTTTAGTCTTTTTATTTTTCAACTTAAATTTATTTTTGCTTCTACTTTTTCTGCTGTAGCTTCTACCTTCTCTTCTACTTTAGCTTCCACTTTTTCAGTTGAATTTTCTTTTGTAGATTTAACTTTTTAACTGCTTTTTGTTTTAGTTTTTGTGTTATTTTTCTGTGCTTTTGAGTATTTTTGAGTTTCACAATCGCAATCAACCTTTTTCTTTATCATAATGACAGTTCTCACTTTTCTTTTCTGTTGTGCAATCACATTTTTGCATTATTTTTAATATCACAGCAATCGTTTGCTATTGAACTTACCCCTAAAACAAAAAGCCATCATTAATACTAATTTCTTCATTCTATTCCCTCCTAAAAACTTAAAGAGAGCTGGAATTTATAAACTCTCATTCTGTAATTATTCCAACTCTTAATTATGGTTATTTATTAATTTTTTTGTTTCTACTTTTATCTTTTACAGCTTCTACTTTTTCTTCTACCTTTAGTTTCTACTTTTTAGCTGCTTTTTAGCTCCAACTTTCTTAGCATCTTTTTACTGTATCAGCAGATACATCATCTTTTGCTGCTTCTAACTTTTCTTCTGCTTTTATCTTTTGTCTCATCAGCTTTTTGCTTCTACTTTTTCTGCATCTTTCTTAACTTCTTTTTACGTCTGTTGCTTTCTTTCTTCTACTTTTTATTTTTAGCTTCATCCAATTTTCCATCAGCTTTTTAACTTCTTTTTAGCATCTTTCTTAGTATCTGCTTTTATATCTGCTACTTTTTCTTCTACTTTATCTTTAGCTGCTTCTAATTTTTTTCTCCAGTTTTTAGCACCTTTCTTAACATCTTCTTTTTACATCTGCCATTTTTCTGCCACTTTTATCTTTAGCTGCTTCTAATTTTTCTCCAGCTTTTTCTGCTTTTTCTTTAACCTCTTCTTTTTACATCTGCCATTTTTGCTTCCACTTTTTAGCTTCTTTTTCATTGTAGCCATTGCACCATTTGTAGCATCTTCTGCCATTGCACTTACTCCTAAAATTAAAGCTAACATCATTAACAATTTTTCATAATAATTTCCTCCTAAATCTATAAAAATTTAAAGGGGATGTTAAAAACAATCCCCTCTTGTCAACTTATTTTTATTTTTATTTATAAGATTATCTACTCCACCAAGAGCTTTATCTTTTTAATTCAGATGCTTTTTCTTCTGCACCTTCTTTTAATTCTTTTGCTTTATCTACTGCTTTATCTTTTAATTCCCCTGCTTTGTCTTTTTAGTTCAGATGCTTTTTCTTCTGCACCTTCTTTTTAATTCTTTTGCCTTATCAACAACTGTATCTTTTCACTTCTTTTTGCTTTTATCTGCAACTGTATCTTTTTAATTCATCTAATTTTCCTGTTACATCATCTAACATTCCCATAATTTTTCCTCCTTAATTTTTATTTATTCAAATCTTAAACACTACTACTTTTTATTACTATAATAGTACAGTAAAATCTTTTCAATTGTCAACCTATATTTTATAAATCTTGCTATATTTTTTTCTTTTCAAATATTCAATATAGTATTTTTGGTTAGTTCTTCTCCTGTAACTTTCTTAATTATTTCAGGAGTATCTTTTAATCTTCCATATTTATGAATTTTTCTCCAAGCCAATCAGTTATTTTATTTAATTCTTGATTTCTTAAAAGCACTTTTTAACATCAAAAATCTTTTTCATAGCATTATATATTTGAGAAGCATAAGCATTTCCTATTGCATAAGAAGGAAAATATCCAACTAAACCACAATACCAATGTACATCTTGCATAAGCCCTTCTGAATCATTTTCAGGCTCTATTCCTAAATATTCTAACATTTTTGTTTCCAAATTTTTGGTAAGTCATCTATACTTACATCACCAGCAAATATCATTTTTCTATTTCATATCTTACCATAATATGTAAAGAATATGTTAATTCATCTGCCTCAACTCTTATAAGTCCTGGTTCAATCTTGTTTATTTGTTTAGAAAATTCTTCAAAATCAATATCTTTTAAAAATGGATAAAACTCTTGTGCTTTTCTTATATAGTGGCTTCCAAAAAGCATCATTTCTTCCAACTATATTTTCCATAAATCTTGATTGTGATTCATGTAGCCCTCATACTTCCACCTGTCCCAAGTAAAGTATCTATAAGTTCATCTCCTGTTTTGTTGTTCATAAATTCCATGCCCTGCTTCATGTATTATTGAAAAATACAGTTGAAAATGGCATATTTTTCTTATTATTTTGTTGTAAGTCTAACATCATTTTTTTATTTAAGTTTAAAGTAAATGGATGTTCACTTGTTTCAATAAGTCCCTTTTTCAAAATCAAATCCTACATATTCTGCTAAGTATTTTGCAAACTTTTAATTGCACATCTTCATCAACAGGAACATCTATTTTATTTTTCTTCTTTTTAATGTCTTTTTCTTCTCTTGTACTTTTCTTTAAAAATGGTACTATTTTCCTTTTTTTAACTCACTAAAAATATATCTAATTTTTTCAGTATCCATTCCTTTTTCATAGTCATTTAATAAAACATCATAAAGATTCTTTTCATCTTTTCTTCTATATTCTGCAAACTTTTTATTATAGTTAAATATTTTTCTAAATTATCTTTAACTATTGAAAAATCTTTTAGATTTAGCTTCTTCCCAAATTCCTTGATTTATACTTGTCAATTTTGCATAGGCTTCATATTCATCAGCAGGTATCTTTTTCTTCTTCTCTATATCTTCCATTGACAATTCAATTTCTTTTTCAATTTCAGATAAACTTTCTTTTTCTTTATTTAAACTTTCTACTATATTCACAAACTCATCTGAAGTAAATAAATTGTATTCCTGCATACTAAGTTCTCCAACTAAGTCAGATAAATAAGCCTTTGATTTTGCAGGTGTTTTTTGTTTCTAAGTCCCATTGTATAAGTTCTAGATTAGCATATATTCTATTTTTCTTTTTACTAATTCTCTAAATTTTTTTCTTTCATGTAAGTCCTCCATCAAAATATTTAAAATACTTTTAATTTACTTTCTTTTTATCAATCCATTTTTAACAGTGTAATTATTATTTAAAATATCTAAAACACTAAGAACTATTCCATCTCTTGTCTTATATGTTTCTCCACCCATAACCACAATAATAACATCAATATCTTCAAATTTACTTGCAACAGCTATATTGTATTTTGCTTCCTTATGGAAACCTGTCTTTATTCCATATATTCCATTTTCTCCAATTAAATGGTTTCTATTTCTTATGAGATATTTTTCCATTATAGATTTTTTTGTACTTTTTATTCCTGCAATTTCAATATATTTTTGTATTTCAATGCTTCTATTGATAATTTATATATTCCTCTTGCTGTTCCTTCATCCATAGGGTTGTTTTTGTAACTCTTGTTGGTAAACCAGCAGGAGTATGATATTTTATTTGATTTTCTAAACCATATTCCTTCAATTTTCTATTCATTTTTTAGCAACAAAGCTAAATATGCTTCCATTTCCTACATACTCTGCTATTGCATAAGTTGCATTATTAGCTGAATATACAGCTGAAGCCTTTATTAAATCTTCTAAAATAAATATTTGGTCTGCTTTTTAAAAGGAATTCCACTTCCACCATATTTTAAAGGGTTTTTACTTATTCTTACACTATCACTTAAAAGAAATATTTCCTGCATTAATTTCATCAAATGTTACCATTAAAGACATCATCTTTGTCACAGAAGCAAGTGGATACATTGTATCTGCATCTTTTGCAAAAATTACATTTCCTTTTGTATCACCAACTATAACTGCTCTAAAAATTATCTGGTAGTTCCCATTCTACACCATCAGCAGAATAATATTTAATCATTTCATACTTTTGTTTATCTTTTTCTGGATTTTCAGGTTCTTCAATTGCTAAATTCTTATCCTCTTGAACTTCCTTAACTTCCTTGACTTTTTCAGTAAGCTCTTTTTGTTTCATCTTTTATAATTTTTCTTTTGGTTTATTCTCTTTTTATTCTCTACAACTTTATTTTCTTCTTTCTTTGTTTGTTCTGCACCAACATTTTTATCTTCTGTAATTTCTTGTATTTGTTGTTGTACTGGTTGTTTTTGTAACTACTGCTTCTTGTTCTTTACTTTCTTCTAAAAAGCTCTGCTGAAATATCTTCTATTAATTGTATTTCTAACTTCACCAGAATAAGCATTTGTAAATAATATTCCTAAAATAGCCATAACTAAAAAAATATTTTTGAATTTCTTATACATCTTATTTACTCCTATAATTTAAAATAGCCCTTACATTATATCACAATGTAAAGACTATTTATTAATATTTTATTTAATTGTTATGCTATTTTGCATCTCTTTTTTTGATATATAATCTTCTATTGCCATTTTTATAGCTTCTTCTGCTAAAAACTGAACAGTGCATCTTAACTGCTGGTAATCCACCCAAAGCATCAACAACAGCTTTATTAGTAACTTGTAATGCTTCATCAACTGTTTTTCCTATAATCATATCAGTTGAAATTGAAGAACTTGCAATAGCTGATGCACAACCAAATGTTCTAAACTTTACATCTGATATTTTATCATCATCAACTTTTAATAAAAATTTCCATTATATCTCCACAAGAAGGGTTTCCAACTTTTTCCATATCCATCTGGATTTTTCAATTACTCCTGCATTATGAGGGTTCATAAAATGTTGCATAACTTTTTCTGTATATTGCATAAAAATTCATCTCCTTTAATTATCTAAACAATTATATCTTAATTTCAATTATATTTCAATTTTAAAAACTTGCTTCATTTGTCAATTTATTATCTTTAAAAGTTCTCCATAATGGTGATAATTCTCTTTAATTTTTCCAATTATTTCAACTAAAGCTTCAATAGTGTAATCAATTTCTTCTTTTGTAGTATATTTTACTTAAAGAAAAATCTTAATGTTCCATGTGCATATTCAGCAGGTATTCCCATAGCTAATAAAAACATGTGAAGGTTGCAAACTATCAGATGAACAAGCTGAACCTGAGCTTACTGCAATTCCTTTTTAAACTTAGATTTAAAAGCATAGATTCTCCTTCTAAGTATTTAAAAAGTAATACTTGAAGTTCCTGGTAATCTTCTTGCACCTTTTCCATTTATTTTTATTTCCGGTATTCTTTTTGATACTTCATCTTCAAAATAATTTCTTAATGTTTCTTCTCTGTTCCATTCTTCTTTCATATTTGCTACTGCCATTTCAAGAGCTTTTAGCTAAACCAACTATATATGGTACATTTTGAAGTTCCTGGTCTTCTTTTTCCTTCTTGGTTACCACCAGTTATTATTCTTGCCAAACGAACTCCATCTCTTTTATATAAAAACTCCTATTCCTTTTGGAGCATGGAATTTATGTCCTGAGAAACATAATAAATCTATTCCCATTTTTCAGGATATATTTCTACTTTTCCCATAGTTTGAACTGCATCAACATGAAGTATTATCTTTCTTTTTCTTTTTGTTATTTTTGCAATTTCTTCTACTGGTTGGAATGAACCAACTTCATTATTAGCATGCATAATACTTACAAGAATTGTATCTTCTCTCAATGCTTTTTAAATTCATCCATTATCATAACACCATTTTCATCAACTGGTACCATTGTAATTTCAAAACCATCTTCCATTAAATCCATAAAAAGTATTTTTTACTGCTGGATGTTCTATTGTAGATGTTATAATATGTTTTCCTCTATGTTTATATGCCTTAGCTATTCCTCTTATTGCTAAATTATCTGCTTCACTTCCTGAGGCAGTAAAAATTATTTCATTTGGTTTAGCTTTTAAAAATATCAGCAATAGTTTGTCTTGCTTGTGTAACTGCTAAACCTGTTTCATTACCAAATAAGTGTAAACTAAATGGGTTTACCATAATAATCTGAAAAATATGGTATCATTGCTTTTTTACAACTTCTTCATCAACCTTTTGTTGTTGCATTATTATCTAAATAAACTTTCATTACATCTCATCTCCCTAATAGTATCTATATACTTTATAACATTCTTTAGCAACTTTTGTCAAGAATAAATTATACTTTTTAGTTATCATTCGATAATTTTTATCCCATAGTTGCAATACTTAGAAATTTCACACTCTGAGCACCTTGGTCTTCTTGCAATACAAGTTGCTCTTCCATGTAAAATAAGATAGTGAGAAAAACTATCCAAGATTTTTAGGAACAATTTTCATCAGCTCCAATTCAATTTTTATTGGGTCTTCACTATCTACAAGTCCTATTAGGTTTGTAAGTCTTTTAACATGTGTATCAACAGTTATCCCATCTGCAAGTCCCCATACTTCTCCTCTTACAACATTGGCAGTTTTTCTTCCAACTCCTGCTAACTCTGTAAGTTTATCCATATCTTTTGGAATTTCTCCATTATATTTTTCTAATAACTGCTCACTACACTTTTTATATTCTTGGCTTTTATTTCTAAAACCAGTGCTTTTATATAGTTTTTCAATTTCTTCTAATTCCATATTAGCAAATTGCTCTGGTGTATTTACATGTTTAAACATTTCTTCTGTAACTATATTAACTCTCTTATCTGTACACTGTGCAGAGAGTATAACTGCTACCAAAAAGTTCAAAAGGAGTTTTTGAAATCAAAAGCACATTTAGGTTCTCCAAACTTCTTTTTCTAACTCTACTAATATTTTTTACTTTTTCCTTTTTGTCATTGTATCGTATCCTTTTTATATATTAAATATTCCAGTCCATCATTATAAATTTCTTTCTTATCATCATATATAAAGCCTAAATTTTCAAAAAAGTTTTTGAAGTTATATTTTTCTTCTAATATATATGCTTGAAGAAATTTTATATTTTTGTTCTCACTTAAAAATTTATTTTATACTTTCAGATAAAAATTTCTTGTGAATATTTTTATTTCTATAATCTTTATTCAAATAGATATTTACTTTTTGCAGTATCAGTTAAAAATTTCATAACTTGTCATTGCTACAAAATTATTTTTCTTCATCTTCAAATATATAGATTGAATAATCAAAGAAGATATATGAGTTTTATACCATTCATTATGATTTTTATGTATCTTTTGTTGTTGTTTCTTATTTTTGAAATATTTATTTACAAAAATCTAAATGCAAATTTTTGTAAATAATTTCAATATCCTCTTCTCTCATATTTCTTATTTTGAACCTAGACAAGAATACCACCCTAATATCTATTCAAAGTACTTGTATAATAGCATATTTATTGATATGTATCAATAATTTTTAGAAGAAATATAAAAGTCAGGCATAGTATCCTGACCTTTTTACATTATTTTTCTTTAAAGTTTCATTTATTGCATTTTTAATTGCTCTCCACTGATAGCACCATTTTACAAAAACCTTCTAAATAACCATTTTTTTATTTATTACATAAGTTGTGGAAAATATTTTTACTCCATAGTCATCAAAAAGACTTTTCCTGCTTCATCCATTAAAGTTGGGTATGTAACATTCTTTTTCTTTTAAGAATGAAATAATTTTATCTTTTTCAACATCAACATTATTTGGATTTTCTTTTAGTTTTAGGTCCTGCTACTCCCTAAGATTACTACATCTTTTTATTTGAACCAAATTCTTTGTATACTTTTTCAAATTCTGGTAATTTCTCTAACACAGTAGCTACACCATGTTGCCCAAAAAGTTTATTACAACAACTTTTCCTTTATACTCTTCTAAACTATGTTTTTTACCATATTGATCATATAGAACAATATTAGGCATTTTTACATCTTCTTTTTGTTTGATTTTGCAGCAAAAAGCTGAAAAATGACATAACTATAAAAACCAGTACTAAAAGTAATTTACTTTTTAAATCTCATAACTTCCTCCTAATTTATTTTTACTATTCTTTAGATATTTTTTTGTAATTCTTCTATAACAATTTCTTTTTGCTTCTTCCTTATACTTTTTAGGTACAAATACAAAGAAAGCCATAGTATGAAATTTTCCAAACTCCTTTTTGTGGTAATAAATCAGATAATTTTTTCTTTCTTCTCCATTTAACAAAAGAGAAATTGGAGCTTCTTTATTAGAGTTATAGAATTTATTATATTTAGTTATTATAAATACTTCTCCTTCTTTTTAAATTTAATTTTTCTAAGAGTGTACTTGTTATATCCTCAATATTTTTCATTCCTCAAAAATATCTTCTAGCTCATCATATGATTTTTATTATCTTTTTGTCAACCAGATTTTTTTCAAAAATCTTTATACTCATATATAGTTTTCCAAAGAGGTTTCAAAAAAATCTCTTTCGAATATTTGTTTGATAGTTATTGTATTAAAATCATCCGTTTTTTTCTCTAAAGATAAAAACATAAATTTTTTTCTTAAATGTGAATATATATCATCATCTGTTATTAAGTAATCTGTTATTGCCTTTGGAGAAAAATATTCTTCTCTATTCATTTCTTCAAGTGCTTGCCCTCTATGCTCATCATATAAAGTCATACATCTTTTTAAAATTCTACCTATTATATAATCTGTATAAATAGAAATATGATGATGATAAACCCAAAGATATAATATATCTCTTGAATCTACAACTGTTTGTACAGCTGGTATAGCCTTTTGCTACATATTTTAATTCTTTATTTTTCAGTGATTGTAAGACAGGCAAGCAATCTTTTTATATCCATTTTTAGGTGCTATTTCTCCTGTCATATGATTATCCCTTGTCAAATAATCTAATTTGTCAACATCTATTGAGTCTGAACTAATTATTCTAACACAAATATTTTTATCCCAATTTTCAGAATCAGGATAAGTATTTCCTATAATACATCTACAAATAAAAGCTGCATCTATATTTTTATCAATTTCTTCTTTTTAATATCTTATAGAATTTTCTTAAAATACAATAACAAGATAAAAGTTCATGCTCTTTACCCATTAATTTACCATTGTTATAGAAAGTTTTATCTATATCAACTAAATGAGAATATTCATTTTTTTATACAAGCAATAATTTCGTTTTTATCTAAAAACTTTTCCCTAAATGAGAAAATGGTGGATGTCCAACATCATGTAAAAAGAGCAGCTAATTTTACATGTGATCTTAAATAAGAAATTCTATCTTCAGATAAACCATATTTTCTAAAAATCTTTCTCTAAAACTTCAAAAAGCTACATACTAAATGCATAACTCCTATTGAATGCTCATACCTTGTATGGTTTGTTGAAGGAAAAGATATATGAACTAGATAACTGTTTTATTCTTTTTAATCTTTGAAATGAAGCCGTATCTATTAACTTTTTGTACTGACTCATCTATTTCTATATAGCTATATACCAAGTCTTTAACAACTTTTACTCCCATTTTAACCTCCCTCTTCCTATAAAAAAATAGAAACTGCTATAACAGTTTCTAAATTGATTAATTATTATTTATTATAAAGTCAATCTATTACAATTCTTTTTTCATACTTTTTAATGAATCAAGTGCTGGTTTAGCAATAGGAATTATAACTAAAAATATTTATAACTGTCATTATACCCAATCCAAAAATCTGCCAATGACCAGATAAACATATCTTGTTTTTATTCCACCAATATATATCATTAAAATTAAAAATAGCTTGATAAGCTATATTTAAATATTTACTTTCATGTATAAAATTTACTGCACTTCTTCCATAGAATGCAACTGCAAGTATTGTACTTACACAAAAAGAAGAACATTAAAACTACTACAAAAGGAGCTCCTAAACCATCTAAATGATATGTCATAGCTGCTTGGAAAAGTCCCATTCCAGATAGTCCTGATATTGTACTTTCAGGAGCAAGTAAAACTATAAAGGCTGTTGCACTACATATAACTAAAGTATCTATAAATACTCCAAAAAGCTTGTACCATACCTTGTTTTGCAGGTATATCTATATGAACTGCTGCAGCTGCATAGTTAGAATTTCCACTTCCTGCTTCATTTTGAGAAAAAGACCTCTTCTAACACCATTCATTACAACTGCTCCAAATGTCCCACCTAAAACTTCATTAGTTCCAAAAGCTTGTGAAAAGATAGTTCCTATCATAGCAGGTATATTAGTTAAATTTGTGACTAAAATATAGATAACTGCTACAACATAGATAATAGCCATAAATGGAACTATTTTTATTTAATGATTCTATAATAGAATCTTTTTTTGATTTACTAAAAATATAACATAAGCAACCATAAAAGCTACTGCTATTGATGAAATATTTTTGTAAATTTAAAAATTTATTATCTGCTCCCCAAGTATAAACACTTGTTATTGAGTTTGTTATTGAGTTAGACATTACTTGAGTTACTCCAAAAATAGCATATTACTGAAGCTAGTGCATAAATAATTCCTAACCATCTCATATTCAATCTTTTTCAATAACAAATGGTGTTCCCCCTGTAAAAGAGTCGTCTTTTTCTTTTTCTATATATTACTGCAAGGCTTGATTCAATAAAAAGCAGTTGCTGAACCTAGCATTGCAACAAGCCACATCCAAAATATTGCCCCTGGTCCTCCAACTGAAATTGCTGCAACCACTCCTGCAATATTACCTGCTCCTACTCTACAAGCTGTTCCTAGAAAAAATGTTTCTAATGAACTGATTCCATGTTTACCCTTTTTCATTTTTAAACAATACTTTTACTATTTTATGAAATAATCTAAATTGCATGAATTTAGTTTTTAAATGAAAAAATATATAGCTGCTCCTATTAACATAAAAAAACTAGAATATTTTTCCCCATAAGAAACCATTGACACTATCAACGATTTTATAAATACTTTCCATCTTTTTGGTGCCCCCTATTTTTTTAAATTAAATTAGTTGACATTATAACATATTTTACAAAAATCTCAAAGGTTTTTAGTCTAAAATTTTATATCAATATGTATAAAAAATATAATATAACTATGGAGATTAATTTAAGATTTTATATATTTCTTGCATATCTAAATTTTCTCTTAATAATTTTGCTAACTTATCATATTCCCTTTCTTTAAATTCATTAAAAAGATAACATTTCTTTTTGTTCAGGCATAGATTTTTCTTCTAATCATATTTAACAAATCATTAGTAAATTTTGAATTATCAAATATTCCATGAATATAGGTAGCAAAGACATTATCTTTTACAGATTACAGGACTTGAAATATTTGTTACCCCTTGATGAATCTCATAACCTTTTATTTCATAATCATTAAAATCTTTTTAAAAATTCCTTCTTTAACTTCTATTTTTTTGTAACTTGTTCAGTCTTTTTAATCTCATCAAAAGTAGTTTCATAATCAAAAATTAAAAGCCCTCTGTCTCTAAAATATCACTTTCTAAATGTTTTGGGTCATATATTTTCTCCCAACATCTGTAAGCCCTCCCACAGATTCCAATAATAATTTTACCTTTTCTTTTAATTCCTTTTTACCTTGTCAAAAAAATACATCTTTCTTTTTAAGTCTTCTAAATCTGTTATAGTATTCTTACTTCCAGGGAAAAATAATTATATCTTCATCCCTAAATCCTTAACATCATAAATATATCTAACTCTTACATCATCATATTGTTTAAAAGCATGAAAAATCTGTAAAAATTTGACATCTTTTTAGTTTTAATAATAGAGATATTTATATATTTATTATCATCTGAATAAACTCTTTTATCCTCATCTGACAAACTATCCTCTTCTTCTATCTTCAAATCAGCATAAGGTAAAACTCCTAAAAATTTTATATCTAGTCCCTCATCTTTAAATTTTTTATCTAAAATCTCAATAGCTGGTTTTAATAAATCACTATCCCCTCTAAATTTATTGATGATATAGCCCTTTTATTCTCTTTCTATCATTTTTCATCTAATAACATCACTGTTCCATAGATAGCAGCAAATACTCCACCTATATCTATGTTTCCGACCAATATAACTGGACTATCCACAAGCTCTGCCATGCCCATATTTACTAAATCATATTCTCTTAAATTTATCTCAGCTGGACTTCCACCACCCTCTAAAAACTGATATATCAAAATTATTTTCTATATTATTTTTATAAGTTTCAAAGGCTATAATTCCTTTGAGTGTGAAAAGTAATTTTTGGCATCAGCCGTGTAGGCAACCTTTCCATTTATTATTACTTGTGAATTATTGTCAGAATTAGGGTTTTAATAAAATTGGATTCATAAAAGCTCTTGGTACTTCATAGCCTGCCTCTGCTTGAATAACTGTCCCTCTACTTAATTCCAAGCCCTCAATATCCACAAAAGAATTAAGTGCCATATTTTGAGATTTAAAAGGTGAAACTCTATATCCATCTTGTGCAAACACCCTACATAGACCTGCAACTATTAAAGTTTTTTTCCAACAGATGAACCTGTTCCCTGTATCATTATATTTTTATGCTTTTTCATTTTTCCTCCAAAGCTAATTTTTTTATTTTTATTATAACATTTCTTTTTAATTAATTATTTTTTATTTTTTTCAGAATTACTCTCAAATTTTTGATTGTAATTCTTTTGTATTATTTATATAAAATAAGTAAAATTATTGGACTATTCCAATTTCTCTTAACAAATACAATATATAAGTAACTGCCACAATATTAGCTAAAAATAACTCCAAAAACAAAAAGCAGATACTTTACTTTTTTCCTTCTGAAGAAGATGATAGTATTTTTCCTCCAACATATACCAATATACAAAAATACTAAAATAGCTATTGAATAAAATATTAATCCCTTTAAAAATTTCTACTTTTGCATTTTCATCAAAGAAAAAAATATACTTCTTAAAAATTCCATTAAAAATCTCTTCCTTTACTTTTTAATAATTTATTTTTGATATTCTATCATTTTTAAAGAAAAATATACATCTTTTTATTTTTACAAAATTACTAGAACTCTCTTGACAATTAGTAAGTTCTTACATAAAATATGATATAATTTAAATATAGAAAGGGTGTTTTTATCAATGACAGTTAATGATGTACTTGCAGCTTTGGGAGTTGTATTAAATGGTATTCCACAAGCTCTTTTAGCTGCTACTTATGGTTTTGCTTCAATACCAACTGCTTTTTTGGTTTTTATTGTTGGTGCTGTGGCTTGTTTATTATATGGTTCTGCTATTCCCTATTTCATTCCAAGCCGAAACAATAGCTCTTGCAGGAATGTTAGGAAAAGATATTAGAGAAAAGACTTTCAATAATACTATTCTCTGGTTTAGCTATGGTTATATTAGGGACTTACAGGAGCTTTATCTACAATAGTTAATTTTCGCTGGCTCTACTATTATCAATGCAATGATGGCTGGCGTTGGAATAATGCTAACAAGAATAGCTTTATCTGGTTTAAAAGAAAGTAAGATTGTTACAGCTAGTTCCATTGTATCAGCTTTCATAACTTATTTCTTTTTTGGGCAAAATTTAGTTTTATACTATTGTAGTTTGTGTAATTTTTCAAGTTTAGTTGCCAATATTTTTCAAAATTAATTTTGGTGGTGGAATTATTGAAAAATTACAAAAATTGAAATCAAAAACCCATTATAAATTTGAATGTTATTCGAGGTGCTTTAGCTCTTGCATGTTTGACTATTGGAGCAAATATAGCTTTTTGGAAATATAACAGCTTCTATGACTGGAAAATATGAAGCCAATATAGATCTTTTTAACTATCTATTCTGGGCTTGTTGATGCAGTTTCTTCACTTTTTGGTGGTGGACCAGTTGAAGCTATTATATCTGCTACTGCTGCTGCACCAAACCCTTTAACTAGTGGAGTTTTAATGATGGCTATAATGGCAGTTATTTTTATTCTTTGGTTTACTACCTAAAAATTAGTAAATATATTCCTGGACACTCTGTTCATGGTTTCTTATTTATTTTTGGGAGCTATAGTAACTGTTCCTACAAATGCTTCTCTTGCTTTTTCAGGAGGAACACCTCAAGATTATGTTGTTGCTGCAACTGCTATGACAGTTACTGCTGCTAATGATCCATTCATTGGTTTACTTGTGGCATTAGTTGTAAAATATTTTTTTGTCTTTATCGGATAAGGAGGGAATTTATGAAAACTTACACTTTTACATGTTGCTGGACTTACAAGAGAACTACCTATAATAAAAACTTTCTTATGATTTATCAATAGCTAGTTTTGTTATTTTAGGAGATACTGAAATTGTTAAAAGACAGCTCCTATGATAGCTAAAAATTACCAGAAGTTGACTTTTGTTGTAACTGCTGAAGCAAAAGGTATTCCACTAGCTTATGAAATCTCTAAAAATTCTAAATTTAGATGAATATATTGTTGCTAGAAAAAAGTGTAAAAAAGCATACATGGAAGAACCCTATTGAAGTTGAGGTTAATTCTATAACAACTACCAACTCACAAAAAATTATATTTAAATAATCAAGATGCTAACAAGATAAAAGGAAAAAGAGTGGCATTAATTGATGATGTTATCTCAACTGGTCAATCTTTAAAAGCACTTGAAAGATTAGTTGAAAAAGCTGGAGCAAATGTTGTGGCAAAGGCTGCTATACTTGCAGAAGGGAGATGCTAAGGATAGAAAAGATATTATCTTCCTTGAAGCATTACCAACATTCTAATAAATATTTCAATTAAAATTAAATACATATAAAAATTGTTGTGAATTATATTTTGCAACAATTTTTATTTATTACTAACATTAGTATGAAAAATATAAAATAAATATATTTTACAAATGATAAATAAGTTATAGAATTTAGATAAGTTAATTCAATAAATAGGAGGTTTTTAGAAATGTCAAAAGAAAAAGTTAAGCCATCACTTTTTGTAGCAATATTACCATTTATTTTTTTCTAATTATATTTATGCTATTGGGAACTTTAGTTTTTGCTTCTCCTGCTCAAATTCCATTAATTTTTAGGAATTGCAATTACTTGTATAATAGGACATTTTTAGGTTACTCCTATGAAGAAATTGAAGATTCTATGATAGAAACTAATAAAAATGGGTTTACAAGCTAATTTTATTATGTTGATTGTAGGATGTTTGATTGGTTCTTGGATAGTAGGTGGAGTTGTTCCAGGTATGATATATTATGGTTTAAAATTATTTACACCTAGAATATTTCTAATTATCTTACCTGTTATGTGTGCAATAATAAGTGTGTCAACTGGAAGTGCATGGACAACAGCTGGTACCATGGGAACTGCTGCTATGGGAATTGGAGTAGGAATGGGTATTCCTGCACCATTAGTTGCAGGTGCTGTTGTGGTGGAGCTTCTTTTGGAGATAAACTATCACCACTTTCTGATAGTACAAACCTTGCTGCTGCTAGCAGAAGCAGGATTATTTGACCATGTAAGACATATGTTAAAAAACAACCATTCCAAGTTTTTAATTGCTCTCCTAATATTTGCTTTTTAGGTAGAAATTTTTGGAAGTGCTAATATAGATAACCATGCAATAGAAAAATATTACAACAACAATAGCTAATAATTTTAAGATTACTCCTTTAATATTTATTCCACCAATTATAATAATAGTTGTAATATTTTTAAAAGTCCCTCCTGTTCCAGGAATGTTAATTGGTACTCTTGCAGGTGTAGGAATGTGCTTTTATCAAAGGGTGTAGACTTAACAACTATACTTTGCTACGTTGTATGAAGGACCTAGTATAGAAACTGGAAATGCAATTGTTGATAAATTATTAAATAGAGGTGGCTTACTTTTCATGATGGAAACTATCTCTCTTGTTATGTGTGCCTTTAGCATTTGGTGGTGCTATAAAAATCAATAGGTTGTATTGACACAATAATTGAAAGCTGTTTTAAAACACTTAAGAAGAAGAGTTCAATAATTACTTCAAATGTTCTTATGTGTATCTTATGTAACTTTTGCAGCAGCAGATCAATATATGTCAATAGTCATTCCAGGACAAATGTATAAGAAGGTCTATAAAAAAATTGAATCTTGCTCCTGAAAAATCTATCAAGAACTCTTGAAGATGCTGGAACATTAACATCTGGGCTTGTACCTTGGTCTACTTGTGGGGCTGTTTTATTTAGCAACTCTAGGAGTAAGTGCTTTTCCAATATGGAAGATACCATATTTTAGGTTTAGTAAATCCAATAGTAGCTATAATTTATGCTTATTTCTTAATTTGTTTTAAATCCTCTTGATAAATCAAAACCAATAAAAGATAGATTAACAGATGATGATTTGAAAGAATTATAAAATTTAAAAGGGAGTTGTTGCAATATAACAGCTCCCTTTATTTGATTGTATAATAAAATGGTGTTGATGGAAGAAATTTCTATCAATGCCATTTTTTTAATAAAAAAGTTGAGACAATAAAAATTTTCCTGTTAAAATTAAATCGCCAAAAATAACTCAAAAAGGAAGTGATTTCATTGTCTCTATCTAATTTTATCAAAACTATCTTAAATATTCAAGATGATAATATTTCTTTTCCAGAAGAAGAATATTACCAAGTTATTCAAAAAGGTGATCATCTAATTAAACTTTTTAAAGGATTTCTTAAGTCTGATTACTGCGCTTGTCCCCACTGTAATTCTAAAAATATTGTTAAAAAATGGTTCAAGAATTCGTAAAATTAAATATATTCCTATTCAAAAATTACAATATTGAACTTGAACTTAATGTACAAAGGCATATTTGCAAGGAATGTAAAAAAACTTTTTTTCAGCTTCCACTAATATAGTTAGTGATAACTCTAGTATATCTAATAATCTTAAATATACTGTTGCGCTTGAACTTCAAAAAAATATTTCTCTTACATCTATTGCTAAGAGATACAATATTTCTATTTCCTCTGTTCAAAAGAATTATGGATAACTGTTATTCTGATTTTAAAGTTAATAAAGAATATTTACCTGAAGCTATTTGTATTGATGAATTTAAGTCTGTTAAAAAAATATTGATGGCGCTATGTCTTTTGTTTTTGCTGACTATCAAAGTAAAAGTATTATTGATATTGTAGAAGATAGAAGACTTCACTCTCTTACAGAATATTTTTCAAGATTCTCTTTAGAGGCAAGAAATAATGTAAAATATATTTGCATGGATATGTATACTCCATATATTAGTTTAGTTAATTCTATTTTTTTCCTAATGCAAAAATAGTGATAGATAAATTTCATATTGTTAATCTTGTTAATAGAGCATTCAATCAAACTAGAATATCTATTATGAATTCTATTCAAGATGACTCATTAAAAAAAGAAAAATTTAAACTATTCTGGAAATCATTACTAAAAATACTATCCTGATCTTTGTCAAGTAAACTATTACTGCCAAAGTTTTAAGCGCAAACTTAGTAGTAAAGATAAAGTAGATTATCTTTTAGAAAAAGCCCTGAATTAGAAGCGAACTTTAATGTATATCAAGATATTATTCAAGCAATTAGGGCATAATAACTTTAAAAAGATTTGAAAGTATAGTTAAAAATATTTAGCTAATAAAGAAAAAGATTTCTAAGAAAAATGATAATAGCACTAAGAACTTTAAAAAAATATATGAAGTATATTGAGAATATGTTTAAATCAAATATTACTAATGGAGTTATAGAAGGTTTAAATAATAAAATTAAGTCAATAAAAAGAACAGCATTTGGGATATTTAAATTTTAGTAATTTTAAAAAAGCGCATATTAATTCAAGTAGGAATTATATCAATTAGTGCTTAATTTTTTTAATGTAATAATGCGATTTAGTAATAATGAAAAAAAGAGAATTTTTAAGTTTTTGTTCTCAAAAATTCTCTTAATTATATCAGGTCATAGTCTAAACTTTTTCATCAACACTATTTGACAAATAACCCCTTATTTGTATATATTTAAAAGCTTCTTGATATTCTTTTATTATTTTCTTCCCTCAATGAATGAGGGCTCTAATATTTCAGCTTCTTTTTGAGAAACCTCTAAAATACATCTTTGCTTGTTCTTCTGATGTTTCAAAAATAATAAATATCTTTTTCATTTTTTTATTAGTTTTGGTCTATACTCAGTAAAAAGTTTTTAATAAACTCTCTCCTAAAGTTGTCAGTTTAACCTTTATAGTTGTAGCCTTTCCTAAAAATGGATCATACTTCTTCTTCATACTCTCTATGAACTTTTTATCTCTTTTCTTCATTTTTTTCAGGTAATATAGCCACTATTTCCATTTCTTTTAATTTATAGTTTTTGATAAGAGTTTAGTTTTTCAACATAGCAAAATAAAAAGTTTTCATTCCCTTTATCTTCCCTACGAATAAAGATTGGGTCTATGTCAATGATTTCAGAAAAAAATATCTTATTTTTAATTTATTTTCATCTTTTATGGCATCTAATATAGATTTTTAACTTATCTTCATAGATAAATAATTCTCTTTGATACTTAAATTTTGAGCAGTATATTTCAAATAATTCTCTAAAAATATTCTGCTTCAATTTCTACTTCATTAGATTTTTAAAATATCATAATATATCTCTTTGTTATTGACATTTAAGTCAAATTGAATAATCTTTTTATGTGTTCTTCCTTGGGCTTGAAGTAATTTTTCTGTTTCAATTTTTTTCTATTAAATTTTTAATTTTTCTAAAAATATAATTACAGAATTTATTGTTATTTATTCCAAAAATCTTCTTGGTCTATTTTTATTATATCCCATACATCTTCAGGAACTGTAACTCTTTATCAAAACTTCTCACCTCCACAGAAAAATTTTATAACCTTATTATACAAAAAATAACACCTGCTGTAACAAGTGTTATTTTACTTCATTCTCTTTTGTTTTTAATCTTTTCACCTAATTAATTATAACATAGAAATATACAATGCTATAATTACAGTCGCTTCATTTTTATTTTTCTTCCTCCTAATCTCTTTTGAAAAAGGAGGTGAGAGAGTTGAAGAAGTTTTTAATCCTAGTAACCTTGATAGTAGTAATTATATTACTACTATCTAAAAATGTCTATATAATTATTAATCTTTAAAAATTAGTAATTAACATTTTATATGGGCAGTTTGCTGTAACAAACTACCTGCTTTTTACATCACATCTGAGTAAGTTGCTTTCTTTTGGAAGATTTCCATTAATGCATCTTGTGTCAACTCTTCTTTTTTTCTTTTCCCTTTATATCTAAAAATAATTTCTCCATTATGAAGCATAATTAAACGATTTCCATATCTTATAGCATCTTGTAAATTATGAGTTATCATAAGAGTAGGAATTTCAGATTTTTAACTATTTCTTCTGTTTTATCCATAATTATTTTTGAAGTCTTAGGGGTCTAGGGCAGCTGTATGTTCATCAAGCAATAAAACCTTTGGTTGATTTAAAGTTGCCATTATTAATGCAAGACATTGTCTTTGTCCACCTGATAGATATTGAACTTCTGTATCAAGTAAATTTTTCTAGACCCTAAATCTAACTCTTTTTAATAAACTCATATAGTATTCTTTTTCTTGAATAATTTAAACCTAAACTTAAACCAAATATTTTCCCTTTATTATCAGCCATAGATAAATTTTCAAATATAGTCATAGAAGGAGCTGTTCCTAATGCAGGATTTTGATAAACCTTAGATATGAATTCTCCTCTTTTATGTTTAGCTAAGTTATTTATATTTTTCCATCAACTTCTATATAGCCATCATCTAAATCTATATTTCCACTAATAGTATTAAGCAGAGTAGTTTTTCCTGCCCCATTACTTTCCAATAACTGAGATAAAAATCTCCTTGATTTATTTCTAAACTTAGTCCATTGAATACAGTTTTTCTTCACCTAATGCAGAATAGAATGTCTTTTTAAGATTTGATATATTTATCATAGTTATTTTTCTCCTTTTATCTTTTTGCTTTTTGTATCCACAAAAATTACAATTACAATCACAGAAGTAATTAATTTTAAATCACTTGCATCCATCCCCATAGATAAAAGTTACTGCAATAACTCCTCTATATAATATTGAACCAATTATTACTATTGTAGTCCCTGCCAATCTCCTTCTTTTTCCAAATAAAGTATCTCCAATTATTATTGAGGCAAGTCCTATAACTATAATTCCTGTTCCCATTCCTACATCAGCAAAACCTTGATATTGTGCAAGTACAGCTCCTGAGAAAGCTACAAAAAGCATTTGCTATCATAAGCCCATATATTTTTATATTTCTCTTCATTTTAATCCTAAAGACACAATTAAATTTTCATTATCTCCTAATGCTTTTTAAGCAAAACCAAACTTTGTTTTTAACAAATAATCTAAAAGAAATTTACTTATCAAAAATTAAAACTACTATAGTTATCATCATTGAATATTCAGTATTAAATATATTATCTTCCTCAAATAATGGTATATTTGACTTTCCCATAACTCTTAAATTTACACTGTATAGAGCAGTCATAACCAAAAATTCCTGCAAGTAAATCTTTAACTTTTTAATTTCACATGAATAAGTCCTGTTATTGCCCCTGCTGCTGCTCCAGCTACAAGTGCAACTAACAATGTTAAATATGGATTTACTCCTAAAGTCAATAACTCTGCTGAAATTGCTGCTCCCAAAGGGAAAGTTCCATCAACTGTCATATCTGGAAAGTTTAATATCCTAAAAAGATATATAAACTCCTAAAACCATTATTGCAAATATTAAACTCCTGCTCTATCGTAGCCTGTAACATTTTTTTCTACTCCTTCTACTATTTACTTTTTTTCTTTTGAAAAATAGATTTGTCATATTAAATTAGAACTAATACTTTTTTCTTGAAAACAAAGTAAAAATAATCTTAAATGAAAACTACTGCGACGTCCATTAATGTTTGAAGAGCCTTTTATTGAGCTCGAGAAAAACATTAATGGCTGCCATAGCAGTTGAAGTTGTTAATGAAAAATTTTTAAATTTCTATTTCAAGAAAAAGTTATAATGTAAACTTGATTGATAAATCTATTTTTAATACTTTACTGCATTTTTAACTTTAGGATTATCAAGTGATATATTGTATTTCTTAGCCATTTTTGATTTATAACCAAAGTTGTTTGTTTTAAAGTTTCCACTGGAATATCCTTAGGACTTTTTCCATTTAAAACATCTATTACTCTTTCTCCTGTTTGATATCCCTAATTTTTCATAATCTATACTTTCTGTTGCCAAAGCTCCTTTTTCTACAATATCATTTGTTGAAGCTATAACTGGTACATTCTTTTCTATTAGCTTTTTTTGTATAACTAAACTAGCTGATGAATATACTAAATTGTCAGTTGGTATATATAGAACATCTATTTGACTTAATAAAGAATCTATTGCTAAATTAATATCATTTACTGAACTTACTCCTTTTTCTATAACAGTAAGTCCCTTTGCTTTTTGCAATTCCTTTTAAATTTTTTTCTAACAATAATAATGAGTTTTTGTTCACTAGGATTATATAGAAATCCTACTTTCTTTGCATTTGGAAGTAGAGTTTTAATAAGCTCTGCTTGTTTATCCAAAAGGTGACATATCAGAAGTCCCTGTTATATTATTTCCTTTTTAATCCTGCACTAGCTCCATCTGTTACTGCTGTATAAACTATTGGTATAGTCTTTTGTTGCATTAGTGCAGCTTGGGCACTTGGAGTTGATATTGCAATTATTACATCTTTTTAGATGAGGCATAAGATTTAGCAATTAGTTGTGCTGTTCCAAAATCTCCTTGTGCTGATTGGTATTCTATTTTTATATTTTTTCCTTTTCCTTTTCTTTTAAAAGCCTTTTCAACACCTTTTTGCAGCATCTAATGATGGATGTTCAACTATTTGAGTAATTCCTACTTTAATTTCTTTTTCAGCTGCCACTGATAAAGTTGTTAAACCTAACATCAATCTAATATAGTTAATAATTTTTTCATCTTTCTTTCCTCCTGCTTTATTTATTGCAAGCATTTTAACATAGTTAGTATAGAAAATGTAGATAACAATTAAAAATATATTTGTTCTATTTCATATTCCCTTTATTTTCAATACTTTTTATTAAAATTATTTTTAAAAGTTTGTAGGTACTTAACTGAAAGAATGAATAAAAGTTTGTTAGAATTAGCCTGTTAATAAATAACAGGCTTTAATATTTTCTAAGATTGAGTAAATCTTAGAATAATCCAGAGATAACTCCATTTTCATCAATATCAATTACTTCTGCTGATGGTTTCTTAGGTAATCCTGGCATATCTATGATATCTCCTGCCATAGCTATAACGAATCCTGCTCCAACAGCTAGACGAAGATCATTTATAGTTAAGCAATACATGGCGC